>Ga0102592_1001679_pt1 | contig 22985 bp, 22 predicted proteins | sample AraplaCol_mMF_r2_FD_76861 | JGI IMG/M metagenome (GOLD analysis project Ga0102592, IMG submission 76861) | Arabidopsis root microbial communities from North Carolina, USA - plate scrape MF_Col_mMF_r2 (SPADES assembly) (version 2) | ecosystem: Host-associated > Plants > Roots > Endosphere...
GCGTCGGCGCCACGCTGCAGGATCTGAACTTCTGGATCCTCAACGACATCATCTGGCGCAAGACCAACCCGATGCCGAATTTCAAGGGCCGCCGTTTCCAGAACGCCCATGAGACGATGATCTGGGCGAGCCCCAACGCCAAGGCCAAGGGCTATACCTTCAATTACGATGCGATGAAGGCGGCCAATGACGACGTGCAGATGCGCTCCGACTGGCTGTTCCCGATCTGCAATGGCGGCGAGCGGCTGAAGGGCGAGGACGGCAAGAAGGTACATCCGACGCAGAAGCCGGAAGCGCTGCTTGCCCGCGTCATCATGGCCTCGACCAAGCCCGGCGATATCGTGCTCGATCCTTTCTTCGGCTCGGGAACGACGGGTGCGGTCGCCAAGCGTCTTGGCCGCCACTTCGTTGGCATCGAGCGCGAACAGGATTATATCGATGCAGCCTCGGCCCGCATCGCCGCCGTCGAGCCGCTCGGCAAGGCGGAACTGACCGTCATGACCGGCAAGAAGGCCGAAGTCCGCGTCGCCTTCAACGTGCTGGTCGAAAGCGGCCTGATCAAGCCCGGCCAGGTGCTGACCGACGCCAAGCGCCGCTACAGCGCGATCGTGCGCGCCGACGGCACCGTGGCCTCAGGCGGCGAGGCCGGCTCCATTCATCGTCTCGGCGCCAAGGTGCAGGGTCTCGATGCATGCAACGGATGGACCTTCTGGCATTTCGAAGACGGGCAGTCCCTGCGCCCGATCGACGATCTCAGGTCCGTCATCCGCAGTGATCTGGCAAAGGTGGAGTGAGCACCACCTTCGCAAGATCGAGATACCTTCTTCCGATTTCCCTCCAGTTGCGGGAGAAGGCCAAGGCGCCCGGAGTTCAAGCTCCGGGCGTCTTCTATTTGCGCTGTACCAGCAAAACTGCGCAGCGGTTTTGCTGGAACGCGGTCATCAGAACTCTTGATAATCGGTGACCTCGACCCGCGTGACGCGCCCTTCCGCATTGAAGGTGATTGTCTCCTCGCCCTCGCGGATCAGCGGCTTGCCCGTCTTGCTGTGGGTGGCGCGCACCGACCAGACCGATCGGCCGGAGAGCGGCGTCAACGTTTCCACCAGCGAATTTTCCGCCGTCTGATCGGGATAGTCGTCGAAATAGCGCCGGAAGGCAGCCATGATCTCAGGCCGGCCGGCAAGACTGCCGACACCGTTCGAGACATAGGTCGCATCCTCGGCGAAATAGGCCTCGATGGCGGGAAAATCGAGGGCGTTGATGGCGGCGTGAAAGCGCTCGATTTCTTCTGCGGGGTCGAAAGCCATGGATCTCAGACCTTCAATCCGTAAGCGGCGAGATCGCTGCGCAGCTTCTCCGCACCCGAAAACAGCACCGCATTCCAGCCATAGGCCTTGGCGCCTTCGACGTTGACCGGCGCGTCGTCGATGAAGATCGTGGCCGCGGGATCGAGGCCGAAGCTTTTCGTATGCGTCTCGTAGATGGCGATATCCGGCTTGATCAGGCCGACATCGCCGGAAACGGTGACGCCGCGCGGTCGGTTGAGGAAGGGGAAGCGTTGCTGCGCCTCGCGGAAGGTGTCGGAGGCGAAGTTGGTCAGCATCGTCACGTCGCGCCCTTCGGCGATCAGCCCCTCCATGATCGCGACGCTGTCCTCATAGGCGTGCGGCACCATCTCGTGCCAATATTTGCGGAAGGCGCGGATCTGTTCCTCACGTGCCGGGTGCTGTTCGATCAGCAGCGCTTCGGCCTCCGCCCAGCTGCGGCCGCGGTCCTGCTCGATGTTCCAGTCATGGGTGCAGATATTGGCGAAGAACCAGTTGCGCTCGGCCTCATCCGGGATCAGGCGGCTGAAGGGAAGATGCGGATCGTAATGAATGAGGACTTTGCCGATATCGAAAACAATATGCTTTATGCCGGTGGTCATGGTCATCCCTTGGATGTTTTAAACGCGAGAGGAATAGCCGCTGCGATCGCTTTTTTCATGACGGTCGGCAGCGCCTGCGCTTCAAGATTTGTAACCGGCTCCCACCATCCGTCATTCGTGCCGACCTTATCGGCAATCGCTGCGCGCCAGATCGACAGCCTGAGCTCGAAATGGGTGAAGACGTGGATGACGGTGCCACAGGCCTGCCATGCCGCCTCGAAGGGCGCGGCCGCAGCCGAGGTCTCGCCGTCCATGCGCGCCGTCCAGGCTGTCGTCGGCACCTCGGTCATGCCGCCGAGCAGGCCGCTGTCGATGCGCCGCCGCAGCAGGATTTCGCCATCGCCGGTCACCGCGATGAAGGCTGCGCCGTAGCGCACCGGTTTCTCTTTCTTCGCCGCCTTGACCGGAAAGAGCTCGGGATCGGAAAGTTTGAGCGCCTCGCAGGCACCCCGGAACGGACAGAGCGAACAGGCCGGCCGCTTCGGCGTGCAGATCGTCGCCCCGAGATCCATCATCGCCTGGGCGAAATCGCCGGGCCGCGCGGCCGGTGTCAGCAGCGCCACCTTCTCCTTCATCGCGGGCTTTGCAGCCGGCAGCGGTGTTTCGATCGCATAGAGCCTGGAGATCACCCGCTCGACATTGCCGTCCATCACAGCCGCCTGCCGGTTGAAGGCGATGGCCGCGACGGCGGCGGCCGTATAGTCGCCGATGCCGGGGAGCGACTTCAGGCCCTCTTCGGTGTCGGGAAAGACGCCGCCATGCTCTGTCGCCACCGCTTCGGCGCATTTTTTCAGGTTGCGGGCCCGGGCGTAATAGCCGAGCCCCGCCCAGGCGGCCATGACCGCGTCGCTCTCGGCCGCGGCAAGATCGGTCACCTCGGGCCAGCGCTTGAGAAACCGCTCGAAATAGGGTTTGACCGCCTGCACCGTCGTCTGCTGCAGCATCACTTCCGAAAGCCAGACGTGATAGGGATCGGCCTTGACGCCGCGGGCCGCCATGCCGGGCGAGACACGCCAGGGCAGGTCGCGGTGGTGGCGATCGTACCAGTCGAGGAGGGGCTTTGCCGAGGGCGTGTCGAGTGTGGTGATCGTCATGATTTGCCGCGATGGGGGGAAGTGCCTATACTTGGCGAAGCAATGCCGCGCGATCAAGTCGGCCGCGCCGATTGTCTGTGCGATTGGCGGCGGCGCCCAAGGGTTTCGATGAGTTATCCACGCAAAGATGTAAAGCAGATTTCCGAGCTGGCGAACGGGCTGATCGATCCCGTCCTGGCGCGGCGCGCCGGCATCAACACGGCGCTGCTCGGCTCGTGGAGCGAAATCGCCGGCGAGGATTTCGCCGATTGCACCCGGCCGGAAAAAATCGCCTGGGCCCGCGGCGGCAATGAGGCCGGCGGCTTCCGCCCCGGTGTGCTCACCATCGCCTGCGAAGGCGCGCGCGCGCTGTTCCTCACCCATGCCCAGGGCGAACTCATCCAGCGCATCAACAGCTTCTTCGGCTTCGCCGCCGTCCACCAGATCCGCATCGTCCAGAAGCCCGTCTCACAACCCATCCGCCGCTCCCGCACCCCGGCGCCGCTGAAAGGCGAAGCCGCCCGCAAGCTCGAAGGCATGATGGAGGGGATCGAGAACGACAAGCTGCGCCGGGCGATCCAGCGCTTAGGGACCGCGGTGATGGGGAAGCGGGGGAATCAGCGCTGACGTCCAGGACCGCCGCTAAACGACACCCTTCTTCAAGATGAAGTTGCCATAGGGCCGTATCTCCCCTGTCTGAACCACGGCAAAGCAAGATTCAGCCAGTGGATAGTAGGCGAAGCGCTCGATGGGCCTGCTCGTGATGCTTCGCTTTTCCGCCTTCGAGCAGAGCAATTCCACATCCGCATGAACGGGTAGCATGATGCCAGTTTGATCCGGATCCTCCATATGCATGAGCGGCTGTTCGACGAAATGATCGAGCGGCATGACCGCCAGGATCGCCGCTATGGCGTCTGGCGCGCTGGCCGCGTTCATCGATATGAGCCTGCCGCTGACGGTCTTTTTCGACACGCGGCACGCAATTCTTGTCGACAAGCAGGTTTGTCATGGTCTCGAGGACATGCCGGAAGGGGGAGAGCCGCGCGAGGATTTTGCCCCGGGCGTGCGAATTCTGGTTTTCGAGCGGCGTCTGGCGATCGCTTACCGGATCGTGAAGGATCGGGTGCAGGTGTTGAGACTGTTTTATGCCGGCCGAAATACGCCTTCGGCCTTCCGTGAAAACTGAGAACCGCCGATTTCGGACGCAACGTGCGCTTTTGGTCCCATCACGGTCACAATTCTTTGAAGGAAGTTGGTGATCCGTGGCTTGTGAGCGGCCGCAAGCCGTTATATCGCACAATCACGCCGTCAATCTCATTAGTTATGGGGAATCCATGCAGATGTCCGAAATGCAACTGACGAAACGCCGCCTGCTCAGCGGTATCGCCATCGCCGCAGCTGCCGTCGCGCTTGTCGCCTGCAACGACAGCAAGGACGCTGCCGATGCTTCGTCCTCCGGCAAGACCATGGCCGACGGCACCAATGTCGACACCATGCAGACGGCGGCCACAGCGGCGACCGACATGCCGGAGTCTGACGGCGATGTCGATATGGCCGAGGTGCTGAAGCCCGGCGCGCTGCCGGAGATGGCGCTGGGCAAGGCCGACGCCCCGGTCAAGATCGTCGAATATATGTCGATGACCTGCCCGCATTGCGCCCACTTCCACAACACCACCTTCGACACGATCAAGCAGAAATATGTCGACAGCGGCAAGGTGCAGTTCATCATCCGCGAATTCCCCTTCGACCCGCGCGCCGCCGCAGCCTTCATGCTCGCCCGCTGCAGCTCTTCCAATCCCGAACAGTTGAGCACGCCGGAACAGTATTTCCCGATGGTTTCGATGCTGTTCAAGCAGCAGCAGATCTGGGCCGCCGCCGATGACGGCCGCGCCGCACTGCTGCAGATGTCGAAGCTTGCCGGATTTACTGAGGATAGCTTCACGAAATGCTTGACGAACCAGAAGCTTCTGGATGAAGTGAACGCCACGCGGGAAAGAGGTTCCAAGGATTTCGGCGTCAACGCCACCCCGACTTTCCTCATCAATGGCAAGCGCTACTCTGGAGACATGCCGGTTGACACCATGTCGAAGCTCATCGACAGCCTGCTCTGAACCGGATCGTTTCGATAGAACGGGCGACGGCGAAAGCCGTGCGCCCGTTTTTTTGTGGCTGCGTGACAAGCCCGCCCGGCACGCCGGAGCTTCTGCATGAAGTTCAACAAGCTGCGCCTGGTCGGCTTCAAATCCTTCGTCGAGCCGACGGAATTCATCATCGAACGGGGGCTGACCGGCGTCGTCGGGCCGAATGGCTGCGGCAAGTCGAACCTCGTCGAGGCGCTGCGCTGGGTGATGGGCGAGAATTCCTACAAGAACATGCGCGCCTCCGGCATGGACGACGTGATCTTTTCGGGTTCCGGCAACCGCCCGGCGCGCAACACCGCCGAAGTGGCGCTCTATCTCGACAATGGCGAGCGCACCGCACCGGCCGCCTTCAATGACAGCGACGAGATCCAGGTCACGCGCCGCATCGAGCGTGAGCAGGGCTCGCTCTATCGTATCAACGGCAAGGAAAGCCGCGCCAAGGATGTGCAGCTGCTGTTTGCCGACGCCTCCACCGGCGCGCGTTCGCCCTCGATGGTCGGGCAGGGGCGCATCGGCGAGCTGATCCAGGCCAAGCCGCAGGCCCGCCGCCAGCTGCTGGAAGAGGCGGCCGGCATATCGGGCCTGCATTCCCGCCGCCACGAGGCCGAACTGCGGCTGCGCGCCGCCGAAGGCAATCTCGAGCGCCTCGACGATGTCACCTCGCAGCTCGAAAGCCAGATCGAGAGCCTGAAGCGCCAGGCCCGTCAGGCAAACCGCTTCAAGACGCTGTCTGCCGATATCCGCGCCCGCGAGGCGATGCTCTTGCATATCCGCTGGGTGCAGGCGAAGGAAGCCGAAGCCGAGGCCGACAGCGCGCTGAACCAGGCGACATCAGTCGTCGCCGAAAAGGCGCAGCTGCAGATGGAGGCGGCGAAGAACCAGGGCATCGCCAGCCTGAAGCTGCCGGAGCTGCGCGAGGGCGAGGCCCGTGCTGCCGCCGCCCTGCAGCGCCTGCAGATCGCCAGAAGCCAGCTCGAGGAAGATGCCGGCCGTATCCTGCGCCGCCGCGACGAGCTGACCCGCCGTCTTGCCCAGCTTGCCGAAGATATTCGCCGCGAGGAGCGGCTGGTGGCCGACAATGCCGTCATCCTGGCCAAGCTCGACGCCGAAGAAGCGGAGATTGCGGAAATCCTCGCCGATTCTGGCCGTTATGCCGAGGAGACCCGCGAAGCATTCGAGGGCGCGGCGGCCAAACTGGCCGATAGCGAGCGTATCTTCACCCAGCTGACGGCCGAGCGCGCGGAAGCCGCTGCCGGCCGCAACCAGCTGGAACGCGCCATCCGCGATCTCACCGACCGCCGGATGCGTCTCGAACGGCAGATGGACGAGGCAAGCCACGAACTCTCCGCCATCGGCGAGAAGATATCAGGCCTGCCCGACCCGGACGAAAAACGCGCCATCGTCGAGGCCGGCGAGATTGCCGTTGCCGACGCCGAAGCCGCGGTCCAGGTGGTCGAACAGGCGCTGACTGCTGCCCGCCAGACCGAGGCGCTGTCGCGCGCCCCGGTCGAGCAGGCCCGCTCGGCGCTGAATGCGCTGGAGACCGAGGCGCGAACCATTTCCCGCATGCTCGCCGCTGGTGCCGCGGCCGGTAAATTTCCGCCGGTTGCCGACGAGCTGAAGGTCGATCGCGGCTTTGAAACGGCGCTGGGTGCCGCGCTTGGCGACGATCTGGAATCGCCGCTCGATGCCGAGGCCCCGGCGCATTGGTCGGTCAATGGCGACGGCGCCGCCGATCCCGCGCTTCCCACCGGCGTAACACCGCTGCTCGACCATGTCCGCGCGCCCGCGGCGCTGACCCGCCGCCTGCGCCAGATCGGTCTTGTCGCGGGAGCGGAAGCGCAGTTGCTGATGGCGGCGCTGAAAACAGGCCAGCGGCTGGTAACCAAAGAGGGCGCCGTCTATCGCTGGGATGGCCATGTCACCGGCGCCGATGCCCCGAGTGCCGCGGCCCTCCGCCTTGCCCAGAAGAACCGCCTGGCCGAACTCGAAGGCGAGGCCGCTCTTGCCCGCGACGTGCTTGCCGAAGCCGAGGAGCGGCAGGCGGCGGCCGCTGAGGCGATCCGCGCCGAGGAGCGCCGGCTTGCCGAGGCCCGCGACATGAGCCGCCTGTCGGCGCGCCATCTCGCCGAAGCCCGCGATGCGCTTGCCGCCGCCGAGCGTGCCTCCGGCGATCTCATCCGCCGCCGCGACGTCGTCAGCGAGGCCGCCAGCCAGCTGCGCGCGCAGCTGGAGGAGATCGCCGTCCAGGAGGAAAATGCTCGCATCGAGCTGGAGGACGCGCCCGATCTCACCGCGATCGACGAGCGGCTGCGCTTCCAGCAGGCCGAAGTTGCGACCGATCGCGGCGCGCTCGCCGAAAGCCGCGCCCGCCATGAAAGCCTGGCCAGGGAAAACGACGCCCGCCAGCGCCGCATCATGGCGATCGGCCAGGAGCGCGAGACCTGGCGCCAGCGGGCGGCAAGCGGCGAAGATCATGTCGCCACGCTGCGCGAGCGCGAGGAAGAGGCGCGCGAAGAGGCAGCCGAGCTGGAATTGGCGCCTGATGAATTCGACGACAAGCGCCGTGCCCTGCTCAGCGAATTGCAAAAGGCCGAGGAGGCGCGCCGCCAGGCCAGCGATCTGCTGGCTGAGGCAGAACGCATCCAGCGCGAGGCCGACCAAAAGGCGACGACGGCATTGTCGGAACTTGCCGAATGCCGCGAACGCCGCGGCCGCGCCGAGGAGCGCCTGGTCTCTGCCCGCGAGAAGCGGCAGGAAAGCGAAGGCCGCATCCGCGAGGTCCTGAACGTCGCCCCCCACGAGGCGCTGCAACTGACCGGCCGCCCGGCCATGCAGGCGCTTCCCGATCCGCGCGAGGTCGAGCGCGAGCTGGAGCGTCTGAGGATCGAGCGCGAGCGGCTCGGCGCCGTCAACCTGCGCGCCGATGAGGAGCAGAAGGAACTGAGCGAGAAGCTCGAAGCGCTGATCAAGGAGCGCGACGACGTCATCGATGCGATCCGCAAGCTGCGCGGCGCCATCCAGAGCCTCAACCGAGAGGGCCGCGAGCGGCTGATCGCCGCCTTCGACATCGTCAACGCCCAGTTCCAGCGGCTGTTCACCCATCTGTTCGGCGGCGGCACCGCCGAGCTGCAACTGATCGAATCCGACGATCCGCTCGAAGCCGGCCTCGAAATCCTCGCCCGTCCGCCTGGCAAGAAGCCGCAGACCATGACGCTGCTCTCGGGCGGCGAACAGGCGCTGACGGCAATGGCGCTGATCTTCGCCGTCTTCCTCACCAATCCGGCGCCGATCTGCGTGCTCGACGAAGTGGATGCGCCGCTCGACGACCACAATGTCGAGCGCTACTGCAATCTGATGGACGAAATGGCGGCCTCCACCGAGACCCGCTTCGTCATCATCACCCACAATCCGATCACCATGGCCCGCATGAACCGCCTCTTCGGCGTCACCATGGCTGAGCAGGGCGTCTCCCAGCTCGTCTCCGTCGACCTGCAGACGGCCGAGCGCCTGCGCGAGATTGCCTGAAGTTTTGTAGGGGAGAGCCTTGCGGTGTCTCTCTGCCTTGGGGAAGAGTGACATTTCTTATTTGCACAGGCCGGCAGTGCTTGCGGGGTGGATCCTCGGGTCAAGCCCTGGGATGACGGAGTGTGGGGCTGACAAGACAATGCTCCGGGCGTCTCCTCTCTTGCCGTCGCGCCCTCCGTCTCCGTCATGCTCGGGCTTGACCGAGCATCCACATCGGCACCGGCTCTGACGCAATTTCAGCAAAGCTCTGGTGCGGTTTTGCGCCCAGAAATTGCGTAAAATCAAATGGCAGGAAATAAACACCAAAAAAGGTCGGCTTCCCAGCCTCCCGTACCCCATTTGGGTGATGCTCTTTTCGCTGACTTGCATTAGAAGTTGTTTCAACGCAACCTAATTACTTTGCTGCAAAGCGAGCGATCAAAGGTTGTGAGTTGTCGAATTTACGTGCGGTTTTCCGGGCGAGGGCAAGAACCGGAAACCGTTGGAGCAATTCCAGGAGAAGCAGCGATCTGTTTTCCCCGGAATTGCGTAAAACGAAGGTCAGAGCGGTTCTCTTTATAAAGAGCTGAACCGTTCCTGGGTTGAGGGACCCCCCGTCCGGTTTTCCTGGCCGGACGGAAACAAGGCTTTGCGGGACTTTGTTGCAGTCCCGCAAAGCTTTTTTTATGCCTTCTCTTATGTCCGGGCGATGTTTCAATCGTTTCGCCTCTGGCCGCAGCCAAGATTTATTGTGCAACGCAACATTTTGCCGCATTTGTCGATTTTCATTTCAACTCCAAGGCATTAAGCTGATAACTCAGACTGATGACACTGCCTGCCTGCTTCTCTTTCGTCACGCTCGGGCTCGTGCCCCGGCATCTGCAACCGATCTACGCAGCAGATCCTCGGCACAAGGCCTGGGATGACGCCGAGAAAAGAGCGAGCTTTGTCAACAAACTGAGGGATTGAGCTGATCCCGGTTTGGTGTTGGGGGGAAGATGACCAAGTGGGTCTATAGGTTCGGCGACGGGCAGGCTGAGGGCCGGGCGCGCGATCACGAGATTCTGGGCGGCAAGGGCGCCAATCTCGCGGAGATGTGCAGCCTCGGGCTGCCGGTGCCGCCGGGGCTGACGATCGTCAGCGACGCCTGCACCACCTATTACAAGAACGGCCGCCGCATCGAGGAGGCCGTGAAGGCTGAAGTCCGCGCCGGCATTGCCGAGATAGAGGCGATCACCGGCCGCCATTTCGGTTCCGTCAGCCAGCCGCTGCTCTTGTCGGTGCGCTCCGGCGCCCGCGTTTCCATGCCGGGCATGATGGACACGGTGCTCAATCTCGGCCTCAACGACGAGACCGTGCAGGCGCTCGGCCACGATGCCGGCGATGCGCGTTTTGCCTGGGACAGCTACCGCCGCTTCATCCAGATGTATGCCGATGTCGTCATGGGTCTCGGCAACGACGCCTTCGAGGAGATCCTGGAAGACGAGAAGGCCAAGCTCGGCCATGAATTCGATACCGAGCTCAGCGCCTCGGAATGGCAGCATATCGTCTCGCTCTACAAGAAGCTGATCGAGGAGGAGCTGGAGCAGGAATTCCCGCAGGATCCCGAAGTCCAGCTCTGGGGTGCGGTCGGCGCGGTCTTTTCCAGCTGGATGAGTGCGCGCGCCGTCACCTACCGCCAGCTCCACAATATTCCGGAAGGATGGGGCACGGCGATCAACATCCAGGCGATGGTCTTCGGCAATCTCGGCAATTCTTCCGCCACCGGCGTCGCCTTCACCCGCAACCCCTCGACCGGCGAGAAGGCGCTTTACGGCGAATTCCTGGTCAATGCCCAGGGCGAGGATGTCGTGGCCGGCATCCGCACGCCGCAAAGCATCACCGAGGAGGGGCGGATTTCCTCCGGCTCCGAAAAGCCCTCGATGGAAAAGCTGATGCCGGAGGCTTTTCGCGAGCTCTGCCGCATCTGCACCGAGCTCGAGATCCATTACCGCGACATGCAGGATATCGAATTCACCATCGAGCGCGGCAGGCTGTGGATGCTGCAGACCCGTTCAGGCAAGCGCTCGACCCGGGCGGCGATGAAGATCGCCGTCGACATGGTCGATGAGGGCGTGATCACCGAGGACGAGGCGGTGCTGCGCATCGAGCCTTCCAGCCTCGACCAGCTGCTGCATCCAACGATCGATCCGCGCGTCACCCGCCAGGTGATCGGCACCGGGCTGCCGGCCTCGCCCGGCGCTGCCACCGGCGCCATCGTCTTCACCGCGGAAGAGGCCGTCGAGGCGGAATCCGAAGGCCGCAAGGTCATCCTGCTCCGAGTCGAAACCAGCCCCGAGGATATTCACGGCATGCATGCCGCCGAAGGCATCCTGACGACGCGCGGCGGCATGACCAGCCATGCGGCGGTGGTTGCCCGCGGCATGGGCATCCCCTGCGTCGTCGGCGCCGGCACCATGCGCATCGATCAACGCAACGAGCGGCTGCTCGGCGTCGGCGTGACGCTGAAGAAGGGCGATATCATCACCATCGACGGCTCGGCCGGCCAGGTGCTGAAGGGTGAGGTGCCGATGACCCAGCCGGAGCTGTCGGGCGATTTCGGCCGCATCATGGGCTGGGCCGACCGCGCCCGGCGCATGACGGTGCGCACCAATGCCGACACGCCGGCCGATGCGCGCGCCGCCCGCTCTTTCGGCGCCGAGGGCATCGGCCTTTGCCGCACCGAACACATGTTCTTCGAGGGCGAGCGCATCCATGTGATGCGCGAGATGATCCTGGCCGTCGATGAGAAGGGCAGGCGGGTGGCGCTCGACAAGCTCTTGCCGATGCAGCGGCTGGATTTCACCGGCCTCTTCACCGTCATGCACGGCCTGCCGGTGACGATCCGCCTGCTCGATCCGCCGCTGCACGAATTCCTGCCGAAGACCGATGACGAGGTCGCCGAAGTCGCCTTCGCCATGGGCATGGAGGCGACCGTGCTGCGCCAGCGCGTCGATGCGCTGCACGAGTTCAACCCGATGCTCGGCCATCGCGGCTGCCGGCTGGCGATCTCCTATCCCGAAATCGTCGAGATGCAGGCCCGCGCCATCTTCGAGGCGGCGATTGCCGCGGCCCAGGAGACGGGGGCCGCCGTCGTGCCGGAGATCATGGTGCCGCTGGTCGGCCTGCGCTCCGAACTCGATTACGTCAAGGCGTGTATCGACGCGGTGGCCGGCAATGTGATGAGCGAGGCCGGCATGAAGATCGATTATCTCGTCGGCACGATGATCGAGCTGCCGCGCGCGGCCCTTCGCGCCCATGTGATTGCCGAAGCCGCCGAATTCTTCTCCTTCGGCACCAACGACCTGACGCAGACCACCTTCGGCATCTCGCGCGACGACGCCTCGGCCTTCATCCCCACCTATCAGCGCAAGGGCATCATCGAGCACGATCCCTTCATCTCGCTCGATTTCGACGGTGTCGGCGAATTAATCAGCATCGCCGCCGAACGCGGTCGGCGCACCCGCAACGACATGAAGCTCGGCATCTGCGGCGAACATGGCGGCGACCCGGCCTCGATCCGCTTCTGCGAAACGATCGGCCTCGATTATGTCTCCTGCTCGCCGTTCCGCGTGCCGATCGCCAGACTGGCGGCGGCGCAGGCGGTGATCTCAGGCGGTCTGGAAGAGATCCGGCGGGGTCCGAAAGACCTGCGGGGAAGCTTGTAAGACAGTCGGTGGAGCGTAAAAAAAGATAGTGCGGTTCTGCGCTTCCGTTAAAAGCGGAACCGCGGGGCAGGGGCGTCCATGGCACTCAGTGATGATGCCGCCAGTGATCGCGGTAGATATACGGCCCGTTCAGATCCCAGGCCATGCTCTGCATCAGCTCGGCGCTCTGCGCCCGTGATTCGGCCCGCCGGTCGAGTTCGATGCGCTGCAGGCAGGTGGCAAAACCATCCGTGCCGCGCCGGAAGCCGTAGCCGAGGCACCGCTGCTCATCCGCCGCCCGCCGCTCCTCCGGCGTCATCGTCTGGCAGGCGGAGAGCCCGGCGATGATGGTGGCTAGGGCGGTGACGAGAAGGGGATAGCGCATGGGTTTATTCCTTGGAATGCATTTCCCAGAGGAAAGTCCTTTCAGCCGATGCCGTCAAGCCGCCCTTCATCCGCCTGCCGGCACCGACCGGGGTCGAGACGAGTGGCTCGGCTATGTCTACGCCGCCCCGGCCGGATCCCCGATCGGCAGCAGCGCCGGATTGAGCGGCGGATCCTGCGGGTTCTTCGTATCGGCCGGGTCCTGCGCCGGCGTCAGCGGCGGTTTTTGCTGGATGGGGTCGGGAATGCCGGGGGTCGGCGTCGGGCCGCGCGGCGTATCGGCATTGGGTGTCGGGATCGGGTCTTTGTTGGGCATGAGTGCCTCCTTTTCGAAAAAGGAACGGCATCGTCCGCATATGGTTCCACTTTCGCCACCGGACATTCCTCTGTATGAGGGGACTGGAAAACACTGGAACGAGCATGGCCATTCGCGATCGATTTTCGAAAAAACTGAGCTGCCCGCAATGCGGCAATGAGGGCTTTGCCGAGGCCTCGGAAGTTGATGATCCCAAGCGCAAGCACCCGGATTTCAAGGTCGATCAGCTGCCGCGCGGTTTTGGCGTGCAACGGCCTGCCAATCAGCAGGAAAATTTCGTGATCAAGTGCGAATGCGGGCGCAAGTTTCCCTTCCGCAGCGTTGCGGAAGCCGCGGCCGAGCGTCGCTAAAATGTTGATCTAGAACCTAGATCCGCTCCAGCAATTCGACGAAGGCATCGGCAAAACGCACCAGCGGCGCGGTGTCTTCATCCGGCGCCTGCATGCGGATCTCCGTGCCGTGATCATCGAGTAGCGCCAGCACGACGCGCATCGCCTGGCCGTCGCCTGGAATGCGCAGCACGGCGATGCGGCGGCAATCCTGCACGAGGCCTGCGGCCGGCAGGTCGAACAGCAGTTCGCCGCCGGAGCGTTCGGCTGCCCGGCGCACCGCCTCGCAGAAGCCAGCCTCGCCGCCGGTATAACCTTCGAGCGAAAGTTCGAGCTCGAGCAGCTCCATCGGCAGCGTCGGCTCGGACTGGTGGTCGATCCCGCCAAGCGCAGACGCCTGCGGCCTTGCTGCTATCTCGGGTGAAATCATCCCGTCTCTCCTGTCTCTCTATCGGAGATGAAACCGCGGCAGAATGGCCTTTTTTTGGCATATCAGCAAGGGCTTATGAAGCAGCCCCCGTCTCGTCATGGCCTTCGCCGTGGATTCAAACGCAATGCTTCAGACAATGGTTTCAATTTAGCCGAATCTTGCCCCAGATCCGGATGATTTTAGGCCGGGCCGGCCAAAAATCTGAATCCGGATCTAAATCAAAGAATAGAGCATGATGTCGTCCGAAAACCGCTTCACACTTTTCGGCATCTTGCTCTAAACAGGGGTGAGGCGATTTGCGTGGTCGAACCCGCGGGCGCTGACGAGCAACCGGTAAGTTTGATGGCCATCCGCTTCGACCGTCCCGTTTCCAGCGCCGCCCGCTTTTCGCGGCTGCTCGGGGCGTTTTCCCTGGTGCTGGCGCTGGCGGTGATCATCGCCCACCGCTTCGGCGGTCTGGCCACACCCTATCTGGTGCTGCTGTTGATTGCCGCCGCCGGCGGCGCGCTGCTCGCCGCCATGCTCGCAGCCCTCGGGCTGCGCAGCCTCTGGATGACGGGGGCCGAAGGCGGGCTGGCGGCGCTGGCAGCACTGATCTATGCCGCCTTTCCGCTTGCTATCGGCGCCTTTGCTACCGAGAACTATCTGACGCTGCCTGATATTTACGACGTCTCCACCGATCCGGTCTCCGCACCCGACTGGCTGTCGCCGCCGCACTCCGACCAGATCTGGCTGAAGCGCAATCCGGAGGTGACACCGGAGGATCGCGAAAAGCAGCTCACCGCCTATCCCGAACTGACCGGCCGGCGTTATGAAGGCGCACTCGACCGCGTGCTGGAAGCAGTGCGCAAGGTCGCCAAGATGAGCGGCATCACGATTACCCACAGCAACGGCGACACCGAGCCCGGCCGCGATCCCGAGGACATGCCGGTCAAGCCGCCGCAGCCGAACGACGATGCCGTGGCCGATGCGCCCGATATCATCCCCGTGCCGACGCCGCGCCCCTATGACGACGACGTCGCCAAGCTGATCCGCGGCGCCAACGGCGTGACGCTGCAGGGCACCACCCGCACGCTGATCCTCGGCCTGCGCTTCGATATCCTCATCCGGCTGCGCGAAGAAGCCGAAACCACCTTCGTCGACATCCGCGTCGCCTCCCGCTACGGCCAGCACGACCTCGGCTTCAGCGCCGAAATCGCCGGCGATTATCTGAAGGCGCTGGATGCCGAGCTCTTGGGGATTGCGGGTGGGTGAGCCGCGGTGGCGCAAAGCGCCAGCAATCGATCCAGTGAATCGATTGCAGTTGCGAACGCCCTGAGCCCAAGCGAAGGGCCGGGATAGGGTGCGGCGGACTCGACGCCCTGCGAGCCGCAGCCTCTCGATTCCCTCTTCTCCCCGAGAGGAGAAGAGATTTGCGGCAATCTCTCCGTTCCTCGCTCGCTCTCGCAGGGTTCGACCTCACTAAGGTTAGGGTGAGGGGCACCTATCCGCGCAAACCGACAGGCACATCACCGTCACCCCTCCACCACCAACCACCCGGTATACCGCACCACCAACCCCGTCAGCCGCCCACCGATTTCCACATGAAAGTGGAACCGCCCATCCTGCTCCTCCTCATAGGTATCGCCACCCGGCGCCAGAAACAGCGGCAGCGGAATCCCGCAAAACCGCCAGCCGCGCACCACGAGCCGCAGCCTGTCCCCATCCGGCACCGGCGCCATCAGCACCCGGAACGGCCCGAACACCTCGGCGAGCAGGTGCCGGTCGCGGCCCTTGCCTTCGGCCTGCCAGCTGCGGAACACCTTGCCGCCGAAATCGCGGGTCCAGATCTCCCTGTCGCCATCACTCACAAAACGCACCGTGACCGGCACATCCTCACCCGCCTTGGGAAAGCCGATGACCCCGGCGACGATCCGCGCCAGCAGCCCGCCGCCGCGCTCGATCCGCGCCCGGCCGGAGGCAACGCGGGCGCCGCCGGCATGCAGGGCTGATAGGGCGGGCGGCAGCCGCTCCCAGGCGCTGCCGAGAATCCTGTGGTAGAGAGGCAGGGGCGCCTCCTCGTTTTCCATCCGGATGCCGGATGTGATCTGAAAACGTCGGAACGCCGCTTCGAAATCCGCAAGCCGCAATTCCCCCGCCGCCGGCCGCGCGCCATTCTCCGGCCGCACGCCGCTGAGCAGCCGGCGCACCAGCGCGTCGACGCCGATGATGGGAATGAACGGCCCGTCATCACCTTCGGCAATCAGATGCCAGCCAGCTGTCAGCTTGCTCCCCGCGTGATCGACGCCGCCGGCGCGGACGAACATGCCGCCGCGATGTTCGCCGATCGCGAAAGCATGGCTGGCGCGCTGCAGCAGTCGAGAAAACGGCAGCAGCGACGGCAATAGCCGGAGGTGGACGAGCCGTGCCGCAAGGCTGAGCAAGTGCTGCAGCGGCTGCGGCTGCGTGCCGACCCCGGTGAAGCTGGATTTAAGATCAGCAAAGCGCCCCGGCAGCAGCGCCAGGTCAGGCGCATCGACCAGCAGGAATTTCCGGCTGCGCAGCGGCGGAACCCCCGGCGGCGCCACCGTCACCCGCATCGCATCGATCAGCCCGCGCCCGGCGGCCGGCTGCCCATTGCGCAGCACCGTGACCTTCCTGCCGGCATAGGTGGCGATTGCTCTCACGACATTGAGCCCGATCCGCACATGCGGCGAGGGGGCAATGCCGGCCGCGACACTGTCGATCCGCGAGAAATGCGGCGCCATCGCATCGAGTGCCGCGAAGGAGAGAGCGGGCAGGCTGCTCAGCCCCGAGAGCGCGAAGGTGCCCTTGGCCTTGGCCGCCGCATCGAGCCCATCGATGCCGGCGACGAAACCGGTGCTGTCGGCGATATCGGCATAATCGATGCTCAGATCGATGCAGGCCTCGACCACCTTATAGGCATCCTCCCCGAAGGTCTGGAACGGCCCCGAGGCATCGACGACGAGATGCGGCCGCAGCCGCGTCAGCTGTTCGGTGAGATCGCCGTCTCGGTCGAAGCTGACGGCCTGCACCATCGCGCCGAGATTGTTGCTGCCCAGGCCCTCGGCTCCATCCTTCGGCGTCCGCAGATCTGCAACGAAATCGTCGGCCTTTTCAAGCGAGCGCCCGGCAACCAAGAGCCTCAGCCTGGGTTGATCGCCAAGCAGCCGGGCAAGCCGCCCGCCGAACGTGCCGTATCCGCCGATGATGAGCAGCGAGAACCGGTCGTCGCTCATGTGATGAAGCGGCTTCGCTGCTCCGGCGTCGGCACCATGCAGCTTTGCCGCCCGGCAATCTTCAGCCGGTTGCGGGCGATGAATTCATAGAGCGCATCGGCCGCCCGCCGCGGCAGCAGCCGGAAGAGCTTGACCAGCGAATAGGGAAAGCCGAGGCCCGCCACCATGCGGATCGAGCCGTCGGATTTGAAGAAGGCGCGGCCGTTTTCGATCAGGATATTGGTCTCGTAGTCGCGCGCGTGCAGCCCGTAATGCCGGTAGAGCGCTTCGCCGAGCGGCGTCTGCGCCGCGAGGAAGCGGTATCGCTGCCGCTTGTCATGTTTCAGCGCGAATTTCACCCAGCCGGAGCAGAACACGCATTCGCCATCAAAGACGATCAACGGCCGGTCATCGGCGAAGGCGGGCACATTGGCATCGTCGCGATAGCTGTAATCGGCTCGGGTCCCCACGCTCATCTCCCTGTTGCCGGCCGGTAGAGGGCGGCAAGCGAAGGCGGCCCATCCGCCGCAATCTCGCCGCGCTCCATGAGATCCTCGATATGGGCGAGCACGGAAAGGGCGGCCGCCCCATGCAGCTTCGGATCGGTGTCGCGATAGATCACCTTCACCATCTCGGTTATCCGCCCATCGCCGGCCGCAACGCGCGCCAGCACCGCCTGCTCGCGCTTCAGCCGGTGCGCCTTCAGCGCCCGGAGGAAAGTCGAGGGTTCCGTCACCGGCCCGCCATGGCCGGGCAGCAACAGCCGGTCGTCGCGCGCAATCAGCCGGTCGAGCGATTCCATGTAATCCGCCATCGAACCATCCGGCGGGGCGACGATCGAGGTCGACCAGGCCATGACGTGATCACCGGAGAAGAGGAAGTCGCGCCCCTCCAGCGCGAAGGCGGCATGATTGGCCGTATGCCCCGGCGTCAGCACCGCGCTCAGCGCCCAGCCATCGCCCGACACTGTCTGGCCGTCACCGAGCGCTATATCGGGCACGAAGGATAGATCCGAGCTTTCGGAGAAGGGATTGATCTCACCCTCGCGCAGCGGCCGCGCCGGCCGGTGCGGCCCTTGCCCCACCGTCACCGCCCCCGTTGCCGCCTGCAGGCGCCTCGCCAGCGGCGAGTGGTCGCGATGCGTGTGGCTGACGAAGATATGCGTCACCGCGCGGCCGCCAAGCGCTGCCATCAGCGCCTGATAATGCGCCTCGTCCTCCGGCCCGGGATCGATGACCGCGACCGAGGAAGAGCCGACGATATAGCTGTTGGTGCCGAAAAAGGTGAAAGGCCCGGGATTGTTCGCGGTGACCCGCTCGACCCCCGCAACAACCGGCACGGCCTGCCCATAGGCCGGCTCGAAAGCGAGGTCGAATGCGGGACTGTCCATGAAGGAATGATCTCAGGCCGATGACGTCGCCGTTTTCTAGCACGACTGCCGGCACCGCGCAGCGCATAAATCTGCGCCGGGCTAAACTTAGTCATTGTGACAGGCGAAGAGCTTTGCTAATCAGGCGTCGATTTGAGCAAGCGGTTTCCGCTCAAGCTCTGGTGGGGCGTCGCCAAGCGGTAAGGCAACGGTTTTTGGTACCGTCATCCCTGGTTCGAATCCAGGCGCCCCAGCCAGCTCTCGTATTTTTCGGGATAAAACAGCCATTTAGATGACATTACAAAGTGCTCACCGTAACAATTCAGCGTAGCAGCTTAGCTTTCGACAGTTCAATCTGGCAACGCGTCGTCTTCGTCTCGCTCGCCAAGCAACGCCATGCGCCAAAATTGTTCTGCCTGCTTGGCTAAAATCCGCTCCCGTTCCTTTAGGCTTGACGCTTCACCGCTCACTGCTAGGCGTGCATCTTCCACAAAGTCGCAGCTGCAATCGGTCAGGCGGAACAGATGATTGTAGATCGGCCTCGTGTCCACTTCCTTCATGAGTGAGTGTGCCATGAACGTGTCGCGGAACGCTTTCAAGGTCCTCAATCCGCCACGCCCGAACTTGCCTCTAAAGGTGTTCGAGTATCCAGCCGACGCCCGCCCCAGAGCCGACGCACAATCTTCTTCAAAGACGTTCGCGAATGTCCTGTCGTGAGGAAGCCAGTTCCGCGCGCGGGCTTTGAGCTCTTTCTGGCATCGCTTCTGACGTAAAAGGCGAACGGCGAGTGGAATGGAGGCAACGTCCCGCGAATTCACCGGGCGGTTGCGGTTCCCTACATCATAGAGTCGAGCTAGGTGCATAGCGAGATCGAATGCTAAGCTCTGCATGATCGTATTGAAGGCGTCCGCTCCGGGGAGTGTTTTGTTCGGCATCGCCTGAACGATAGCGTTGCCGGCTTCCATCGTGGCTTCGATGCGGATCGCGTTGACTACGTTCCGATAGAGGATCGGCATCATTTTATCGAGGCGGGCAATAGCGTCCGCTTTGGATAGCCTCACAACCTTCTTTTTCTTTGCCATTATTTCTTCGAAGGGGAGAAAATTTCGACAAGTTTTTTCGCCCGTCGCGTCGTGTCATATAGCAAGAAGTAAAAGCGCTTGTCACCTTGGATATAGTAATGATTCAATTTATGATATTCTACGTTGTCAGCTGCTAATGACAACTGATAGTAAATATTCGAGAGTTCGTCCTTTAAACCTGACAGATCGCCCCTTGCTCGACGCTCGCCAGCAATCTCCACGCTAACGAGGACGCTACCGTTATCCAAGCTCGTCTCTACAAAGAGCAGCCCTAAGCGAATCAGATTGCTGATCGAGGATGACGTGACATGTTCACCGAATTGAGGCGCTTTCTGAACTTTATTCCCCATACGCGAATCTCCACCCGTCAAAGTCTAATAGTGGCTCTGTCTTCAACCACAAACAAGGAGCCCGCCGGTGTAGATCGGCAGGCTTTCTTGTTCAGGTCAGTCGCGTCTTCTCCGCTGATATCCTGGTGTTGATTGTAAGGTTGCATACCTGGTCGGGCCTCGCCACGGCTGATCTACTGTGAGCCATCGACGCGCTGCACCTCGTAGTAGCCATCGCCCTCGCTCAGGAAGTATTCTGATTGAGCAGGGAGTATTTTCCGATCCAGTTTCACTGCCGCAAGCGGATTGTGAACGACCGCCATTGGTCGGGTTTCTCCGATCGCCAGAAGCTCATCAACATCCACAGCCCAAATTGCACTGACTGGCGAGAATTCAGGATCAAAAAATGTGTCCGCCGGTACCGCTGCGCCCTTAGGCTTAGCGATATATGTACGATGTTGAAGACCCGAACCGGCTTGCTGAAGAGTTTGACGATCGATAGTCACCTGTAGCGGGCCAACGGCAAAAGTAGCCTCGACGGCGTAAGGCAATTGGCTTATCCCGTGAAGTTCCGGAATTGCACCGCCGAAGCCGCGCAATAGTCGCCCGTTGATGGCGATAACGTAGGCGTCGCTGGGTGTTACGATCCCCTTCTCAATGTAGCCAGGAATCCGCTCTCCCGTTTTACGATCCGCTCTCCCAAGCAGCTTCTCCGCTTTCTCTTTAATGGCAGACGTCCAGCGCAAGAGAATTTCTTCATGAGGAAGCGAGACAACATTTCCGCTAACGTGATTGATCCATTCGTCAGGAAGCCCCCTGGGTTCTGGCGTGACCACCTCTATCCATAGACGGCCTTTTCCTAGATCGATAAGAAAGTCTGGCCCTGGCTCTTGGTGCAGCGGCTTGAGGCCAGCGGTGATAAGTTGGTCGGCGAGAAGGATTTCCGATAATTGCTGCCAGAAAGCATTGGGATTTTCCGAGCAAAGCTTTTTTTCTGCATCTCCGTCAACGAGGTTCGAACCAAGGATGCGCATGCACAGCTCGCAAACGGCTTCCCGAATTTCCGATCCTTTGGCGCTGGTCCAAGGATAGCGCCGCTCAATTGATGCTTTCAGATCCATTGTTTGGAAGGTGGTCCTTGTCAACGCGTGTTTTCCGATAGCCCGGCCGACCATGTCGCGTCGATCGGCGGCGGGCGCATGAGTTTGTGTCCAGCCTGCGGCCGCGAAACATTGGAGCCTGACGAGACGTTCAAGACATCATAACGAGCTCGGCCTCAGCCGTGATTACGCATGGGGTTGTGGTATCACCATGCAGGCGGCCGTGGCATACGATCTTAACATGATACCGTGCGAAACCGTCTGCGTCGTCCGAATCCGGCTCTCCTTCCGGCTCGAAGAAACAAGTTATCACCGCCGTAGATGGCAACCGTCCATCCTCCTTTCCTGGCATTAAACAGTTCACAATTGTGCCGGGTAGCCCAAACGCTTCTTGCGGCCGATCACTCTCACCAATCTTAACGTTATGTGGAAAGAGTTTGACACGGTTAATCGGTATCGCTTCGAGGTAATTGACACTCAGCGGACGCCGGTTGCGGTTCGTAACAGTGATCTGAGCGACAGGCGAAAAATCCTCTCCGACAGTGCACCGTACCATCATATCGGGCTCGACGTTCCCCAACTGATGATCAATTTGCTTCTCCTGGGCCGCGACCTGCCTTCTAAGCGCGAAGAGTGTCACAAACGCAGCGAGCGCCGCCGCCCAGCCACTGGTTGCGGTCAACCATTCGCGCAAGCAAATCTCATCTTCCCTACAGAACAGCGACCGTGTTGGAGTAAAGCCGGAAATCACAACCATGACTACGATGATCATAATCGCCCCGGCGATAGGAGCGGCCCACTTGTCCATGAAATTCATCGCATTGGCTCCCCCAGATCCGGCGCGATTGTATTCATCGTGGATGCTGGGCGGCAAGGGTCGCGGGCGGAAACATTCCGTCGGTCAAAGGGGCCGCATGTGGCGCCGGCGCATATAGATGACCGGGGTCTATTCGTCCGAGCAGCCGGCGGGGGAAGTCGCACAGCGCCTTTCGCAGGTTCGAGTGCGGCAACTCCCGATAGCCCGCCGGTCTTGCGCCTCACCCACGCTCTGCGAACAGACGGACACCCGTCACTTCCGCAAGCTTCGCCACCAGCGCATCCTGAAATCCAGCATCAGCAACTTCCGCCGCCGCCTCCCGCCGCTGCCGATGGTACCAGTACCCACCACTGACCTTCGCAGCTTCCGCATCGCTCGTCGCAAGCCATGTTTGGGTGAGATGCCCCATCTCAAGGTCATCGGGCGCGCCGCCGCCGCCCATCTTTGTCGGCACCCAGCCGGGGTCCACCGCGTTGCTGAAAACATCCGGCCAATGGCGGGCGATGGCGGCGGCCAGGGTGGCTATGTAGAGCTTGCTTTCCGAATAGGCCTGGCTGGCATTCCACGGTCGCTTTTTCCAGTCGATATCATCAAGGGCGTTGTTGCCGCTGCGGTGCATGCCGCTGCCGAGATAGACCAGGCGATCGGGGCGGGTGATCCAGGCGGTGAGGAGATAGGGGGCCAGCACATTCACTGCCAGCGTCTTGGCGTGACCATCAGGCGTTTCGCCCCGGCTCCGCTCGAGGTAGATGCCGGCATTGTGGATGACGGCGTCCATGCGACCGATGGCGTTGACCTGCTCGGCGATCGAGCGCGTTTCGGTGGTGCTGGCGAGATCGCCGATGACGATGCCGAGGGCGGTGGGCGAAATCTCGGCGAGGGCGGCGGCGCGCTCGCGGGAGCGGGCGTGCACCACGACGTCATGGCCCTCCTTCAGCAGGGTGCGGGCGGCGGCGAGGCCGAGGCCATCGGTGGAACCGGTGATGAAGATGCGGCTCATGGGGTTTCCCTTCGCGGTGGCGTGGAGGGCAGAGAGTGCTTGGGTAGGGGTGCTTGGGTCAAGGTGGGATGGTGCACAAGTCCGCCAGCGAGTGGGTGCGGTTTTGCAGATTGGTTCCCACCTATTCCGTCATCCTCGGGCTTGACCCGAGGATCCATACGCAGCACTCGACGTCCATGAGTTCACGCATAGGATGCCCCCTGCCGCTCCGTCTGTCGACGGCGAGCACAATGCTCGGGGCATGGATCCTCGGGTCAAGCCCGAGGATGACGGAGGA
>Ga0102592_1001680_pt1 | contig 22964 bp, 20 predicted proteins | sample AraplaCol_mMF_r2_FD_76861 | JGI IMG/M metagenome (GOLD analysis project Ga0102592, IMG submission 76861) | Arabidopsis root microbial communities from North Carolina, USA - plate scrape MF_Col_mMF_r2 (SPADES assembly) (version 2) | ecosystem: Host-associated > Plants > Roots > Endosphere...
CGCCTGGCGGCATAGAAGCTCGATATGACGGAGAGAAAGCCGCCGAGCTCCTGCACCAGCTCGGCGTGTTTGCCTTGCCGCTCCAGCCGGTCGAGCAGCGTCTCCATCGCATTGGCGTAGATCATGAAGCGCCGGCGCAGCGCGGCGGTATCACGGATGCCGAAAGTGAAGCGCTCGTGGCTGAACAGGAAATTGGTGCCGTCGAGCCCGTAAGACGCAACGCGTGCGTCGAACGCCTTGCGATCCTCGGGAGAGGGGCCGGCCTTGAGGCCCTCGCGATACATGTTCGTGACCGGAACGCCTTCGGCCGCCGACATCTCCGCGCTGCGGTCGTCGAAGGCAAGTAGCTCGACGTCATGGCCTGCCGCGCGCAAGCGCTGCACGACCGGAATCCAGAACCGTGTCTGGTATTCGGCAAGCGTGGTGATGAGAATGGTCTTTGCAGATGTTGCCATGGCTCTATGGGGCGTGTTCGATCGCAATGCTCGCGAGCGGCAAGCCGGTGGTCGCGCAATGCGCGCGTCTTGCCGTAAACTGAGACGGGTTGGCCTGATCGTGAGCGGCGATCCGTTGAAGCAGGGTCTGGACGAAGGGCGGCGCGATCCGTTTGTCGCGCCGGGCCGGATTGAACTGGCTGCGCAGGCGCTCGGTGATGGCCGAGCCGAGCGCGGCGCTGGCGGCGCCCTTGACGATCTGGCCGAGGCTGGGCTTGGCACGCGTGCCCTTTACGGTCGCCAGCAGCGAGACGTAAGGTCGGCCCGAACGCGTTGCGTTGGTCAGGACATCGGCGACGCGTTCGGCAGCTTGTCCGTCGTTGAGATGGAAGAAGGCTTCGATGTCGGCGGCGTGAATGCGGCTGAAATCGAAGGCCTCGGTTTCGCGCTCGATGTGATCGACCGCGCCGAGCAGCTCGTCGAACGAGCTGACCTTCCGGCTCACGCGGGCGGGCAGTGCGGCATGGCCGGCGGTGGTCGGTGTGTTCAAATATTCGAGCTGCAGCGGCAGCTTTCCGAGCAGGACCGACTCGACCGCCGTCCCGCAGTTGAGATGAATGACGGCGGCCGCATTGCGGATGCGGTCGAGCACGCTGCCGGTGCCGTCGATCAGGACGTTGGCATGGCGCGAGAGGGCGTTGCGATAGACGTCCTCGCTCTCGAACGGATGCGGACGCACCAGGATGCTGCGGTCGGGCCGCGCGGCGGCGAGCCGGTCGATTTCGGCGAGGTAGTCGGCGAAGACCTGCTTCAGGTCCGCGATGAAGCGATCGACATAGGCGCCGTCCCAACCGGCCCGCACCATCGCTTCGCGCTCACCGCCCGGCTTGCCGGTGAAGCGTGAGTTGACCAGGGGAAAGTTGGCATTGACGAGCAGGTAGCCGCGGGGCTCGCCGTCGAGCAGCGCGCGCCAGCGCGGGGCCGCGAAATCGAAGCGCGGGCATCCGGTGAGGTGAAGCTGCGCCGGCTTCATCGTTCCGGCGGCGACGAAGGCGTCGTGCAGCCGGCTGCCCCAGAAGAAATAGCCCGCCAGGATATCGGCGTAGCCGCTGCCCTTGATGTGAGCGGCCATTGCCGGCGGCGAGTTGCCGCCCTTTTCCGCGAGCACGCCGCCTTCGGTATCGAGCACATACAGTGCCAGCCCGGCTCCGGCAAAGCTGCGCATCAGGTCGAGATTGACGGGACGCGCGTAGTTGACGACCAGTGCGTCAAGCCCAAGTCGCGGCACGTCAACGGCCTGCTCGTACATCGGCACCAGCACGACCGAGGTGCCGCGCCGCGCGAGTTGATAGCCGAGCATGACTGCCCCCGGCAGGTCACGCTTGGGGTGGTCGACCACCAGGCCTATGCGCAAGATGTCAGCTCCCGGCAGGTCTGTCTCAGAGCCGCATCACGGTGCGCTCGAGGTCCGTCAGGGCACCGACCGCGCGGAAGCGCGCCGGCGGTTCGGGATAGATGCGCGGCTGCTGGATGTAGGTTGCCGTGTACAGCAGGCGGCTGTGATCCGACTGGATCCGGCTTCCCATGTGCAGGCAGCGGGCCGTGTTGACGATGAAAGACGACAGGCGGGGCGCGATCATCTCCTTGACCACGTCGGGACCGGTCTTGGCGAATACCTTCGCGTCGCTCATGTGGCTCTTGAGCGTGTTTCGGAACGCTTTCGACGGCCCGGCCGGAATGAAGGTGAACGGTCCATCGGCGGTGTCTTGCACGTCGGTCAGATAGATGAAGAGCTTGCAGACGCGCTTGTCGTCGTGGTCGAGATGCCACAACTGAGAGAAGCTCAGCGCCTGGTTCGGCGTCGGTTGCGACAACGTCAGCACCACGTCCGACAATTGCGGCAGGTCGTGCATGAAGTCGCCGATGATCCGCAGCGCGGCCGGCTGCAGGGCGTAGCGCACGAAGGGATGATCGGTGGCAAACGCGCCGTTGACGAGGTCCTCGTCCAGCAGGCTGACCCAGAACGATTTGTGCCGTTCCTTCTGCTGCTCGACGAGCTCGTTGAGGCGCTTCACCTTGCCGTCGGCGAACGAGGCGACGGCTTCCGCGAGGCTGCGCTCCACGAGGGCGGACACGTCGACGTAACCGTCCTCGGCGAGTTTGCGGCTCGCCTCGGCCCATTCGGGCTTGGTTGGAAGCTGCTTGAGCAGCGCGACGCGCTTTGCGCGCGCAGGCAATTGCAGGGCGGTCAGAGCCGCCTTCAGCCCCCATCCGAGATCGGTGCGGTTGACGTGCCATAGCAGGCGGCGGAACTGGCTGATCTTCGCCTTCTTCGGGGCAGGCCGATCAGCCGCCGTGTCGACGGTTGTCATGTGGGCTCCCAGCAATACAAAAAACCATCATTGTGGATCGTCGGGGCGAACGGCATGCGTTCGCGCGCCAAGATGCGGACGCGGCCCTGTCGCTCGTAGTCGTCGAGCGTCGAGAACAGCTGCGTCTGGTAGTCGACCGAGCGGATGTAGAGAAAGCTGACGATGTCTCGCGGACTTGCGAGATCCAGCAGCTCCGTCGTCGGCTCGATGTTGATGACGCGCTTCGGCTTCGCAGCAATGATGTTGTCCACCACCTTGTGCACGTCATAGGGAATTTGCTCGATGCAGAAATAGGTGAAGACGACCTGGTCCCTGATCGCTGCGTAGCTTGGGTCGTTGCCGTCGGTCAGGTCGATCCTGTCGAGCGATATCCGGTCCGACAGGCCGTAATGCGCTGCGATCTCGCGGCCCGCGGCGATGCCGTTGGGCGCGATGTCGAACCCGCGCAGCCTCCAATCGGGATGATTGAGATGAAGGGACAATAGATTGATGCCGCAGCCCGCACCGAGCTCGACGATCTCCGTGGCGCCGCCCGTGTGTCGCGCGAGCAGTTCGCCGAGGGCCCAGGCGCGATAGCGGTAATAGTCGTCGGCGGCGACCCTGCAGATTCGACCGTCGACCTTGCGAAGACCCCGCGCGGGATTCTTCGGGATCAGGAATTCCCCGATGCTTACGGCCTTGGTCCAGGCCTTCTCCGACAGCGTTCGCTGCCAATGCAACAGATTGTACTCGGAATCAACGACGTCGGCCGTGCGTTTGACGCGGCGCATCGCAAGACGGCCGATGCTCTTGGCCGCATCCAGCGCATAAGTCGCCGCCTTGTCCGACAACGAGGCCGGAGCGAAACCTGTGAATACGGCTTTCGTGTCTGTCGCGTGGATGTTCATTCAACTGCTTTTGGATGTCAGTCCCATCAGTTGTCCGACGGCTGGAAATACAGTCCGGTGCCGCTTTTCGAGCACGAGGAAGTATTGGAGAGTCCAGGTAATCAGACAGAAAACCATGGAACAGAGCGCGAGCTTTAGCACGCTGTCGAACCGAATGTAACCTGCAATTGTCGCTAGAAAAATGCTTGCCAGCACGAGGATTGCGAACTGGGTTCCGATCGCCTTTGCGAAGCGATTGCGGTCGAGTTCGAGTGCACCGCGCAACTCGCGCAGCTGCAAGGGCAGAACGGCGATGCTGCCGATGACCTGACCGAGAATCAGGGCGCGTTCGGCGAACAGGTGCAATGTCGCAGCGGAGACCGCCGCCCAGATCAGAAGCTGGACGGCGATCAGCCGGTTGAGCCTGGCCTGCACCTCCGGTCGCGTCAGGAAGATCAGGCTGCCGATCGCCACGTATTGGGTGCAGATTGGAACCAGGAAGCTCAGGCCCATCCAGAACGCGTAGGGCGCGAGAAGGGGGCCGATCCAGATGTTCATGATCTCCGGCGAGAGGATCGCGGTCGCGGCAAGCGGCGGCACCACGAACATCGGCATCATGACGAGGCCGAGGTCGCCGAGACGCTGGAACGAGGTCGTGCTGCCGCGCTCATCGAGGCGGCTGGCAACGGGAAGCAACGCGGATGTCAGAAGGCTGACGACGACCTTGGACACCCGGGACAATCGGACCAGCGCGTCATAGGTACCGACAGCCTTGGGCCCGAACAGCAATCCGATCAGGAACGGCTGAAACGGTCCGGAAATGCCGCCCATCAGCTTGCCTTGCAGGAGCAGCAGGCAGCGATGCAGAATATCCTGCCGGATGTCCGGGGTCCACGGCAGCAAGCGCACATGCTTGTGCCGGAGGGCGACGAACGCGGCAATTCCAATGACGACGGCGCGGGCCACCAGCGTGGCGAGATAGATGTAGGCGACCACTTCGAAGCCCGCCGCCGCCCATGCGGCCGCGAACGTCAGGCCGACGTAACCCGCCGTTGACGTGACTTCCGCAATGCGGAGCAGGTTGTAGCGCTCGAAGCCTTTGACGATGCCTTCCCATATCAGCGCCGGAACGAAGATCAGATTCGCGACGGCAGTGTAGTGCATGATGCGGGTGAACGACTCCAGATGCGCGGCGTCAACCTTCATCATGATGACGAACAGCGGCGTCGCGAGCCATATGGCTGCGCTCAGAATCACCGTGAGCGCCGTGGAGACCACCCCCAGGAAGGCGATCTGGCGGCCGGCCTGCGTCCAATTGCGGTGCTCTCTCGCGCGCGCGACAACTTGGGTGGCGACCTCGGACAGACCGAGGTCCAGCACCGCCATCATGCCGCTGGGAAGCAGCAGGCGCGAGATGACGATGAGGCCGAACTCGGTCACCCCCCAGGTCCCGATGATCAGGGGAATGACCGCAAGGCCGAGCAACGCGGCCACGCCGAAGGCAAGCGCCGAAATCACCGTGTTCTGGATCAGGCGCTTGATCATTGATGCCCTGCTACCAGGCGCTCAGGCCGCCGTCGACGGCGATGTTCTGGCCGGTGACGTAGGAGGCGGCATCCGACACCAGGAACAGCATTGTGCCCACCATCTCGTCGGCGCGAGCCATGCGGCCGAGCGGGATGCGGGCCCCATAGCGCGCCTTGAAGGTCTCGTTCTGTCCGCTCTCGACCCCGCCCGGGGTGAGGGTATTGACGCGGACGCCCTTTGCCGCCCAGTAGGTCGCCAGGTGCTTGGTCAGGCCGATCACGCCGGCCTTGGAGGCGGTGTAGACCGCTGGCGTGTTGATGGCGCGGCCGAGATATTCGGAGCCCTCGTAGATGCGCTGGTCGGGCGCCATCAGGCCGTAGATCGAGGCCGTCTGCACGATCGCGCCGTAGCCGCGCTCGGCCATTCGGCCGCCGAAGACCTGCGCGACGTTGAACATGCCGTCGAGATTGACGGCCATGATTTCCCGCCAGGTGTCCTGCGAGAATTTCTCGACGGGGGCAAAGAAGGCGTCGACATCGCGAGTCTTGCTCGCGGCGTTGTTGAGCAGGATAGAGACCGGTCCGAGGTCCGCTTCGAGCGCATCGGCCGTGTTGCGAACGGAGTCAGGCTGCGTGATGTCGCAGCCATAGCCCTTGGCACGAACGGCATGGCGCGAGGCGACGTCGGCTGCGGCGGCATCGGTCGCGCCCTGATCGAGATCGACGATCGCGACATTGGCGCCGAACTCGGCGAGCCCCTCTGCAAAGCGACGTCCGAGGATGCCGCACCCGCCGGTGACGACGGCGGTTCGGCCGGTCAGATCGAACAGGGCCTTGAAGCTCGTGGTCATCGCTTGGACCTCCTCAGGCCGGCAGTCGTTGGCGCAGCAACAGTTCCACCAGCGCAAAATCGAGATCGGAATCGATGTCGATCGAGCGTTCTTCCGGCATCTCGAACAGGTGCGTGTCCGGATAGAACACTGCGGGCTGCTCCAGGAAGGACGCAACGCGCCAGACATAGATCGACGCGTTCATGTCGAAGCAGCGCGGCGCATCCTGGCGGCGCGTGATCGGAGGATTGGCGGGTTTGGAAAGGCCGACGCTGCCGTCGGTGCGCTGTTCGACCAGGTTGAAGTAGGGCGAGCGTCGGGCCGGCGCGCCGGTGATGACGTTGCGGGCGCCGCTCTCGCGCAGCAGCGCGACCGCACCGGTGATGTCGGAGGCGAGGCGAAGCGGGGAGGTGACGTCGAGATCGACGAAGATCTCCGGCGTCTTGCCGGTTTGCGCAATGGCCTGCTCCAGGCAGTGGCGGATCGCCGGCAGCTTCGGCGCGGTGTCGGTCGCCATCTCGTCCGGACGCTTGACCGCGATGTCGGCGCCGGCCTTCAGGGCCGCGTCGAGCAGTGCGTCGGAATCGCTGCTGAAGGCGATCGCGTCGAACAGGCCGGTTTCGCGCGCCTGTGCGATGCTCCACGCCAGCACGGGCTTGCCCACGAGCTCGCGCGCATTCTTGCCGACGACCCCTTTCGAGCCGCCTCGCGCGCAGATGGTGCAGAGAAGACTCATGGCGATATCCAGGTCTTGCTGCGCAGAGCACGCTCGCTGGCGTCGATCAGGTGAACGACGCCGAGCGCCTCGGGCAGCGAGCAGACCGGGCTCGCACCGCGCATCGCCGCGACATGCATGTCGCGATAGCTTTGGTCGCGCTCGCTGGGGATCTCCGTTGCCTTGCCGTTGACCGCAAGGCGGCTGCCGACGAGATCTGCCTCGATGGTGTCGTTGTCGACATTGACGCGGATGCGGCGGATGCCCTGGCGGTCGAGATAGTCCATGTGGACGTGGACCGATGGCGCCCGTTGCATGTCGAGCAACAGGTCGAGGTGGTCGTCGACGTCGATGTCGCGCGCGCCGGACGCGCCGCCGAGCGCGGCGACGCGATGCCACGGCCCGAACAGCCACAGCAGATAATCCAGCTCGTGGCTGAGATCCCGCAACACGCCGCCTCCGGCGTCGACAGTTGCCGATGCGGTGGTCCGATGATCGCGACCGGGGCGCCACTCCCTGATGTCCTGGCCGACATAGGCCGCGACCGTGATCACATCGCGTCCGCGCAGCCGTTCGGCCAGAGCCGTCATCACGGGGTGAAAGCGCAGATTGTATCCGACACTGACGCCGGAGAACGGATATTTCGGGGGTGCGGCCGGTGTCGCGAACAGCGGCTTCTCGACCAGGACCCTACCATCGAAACCGGTCTGCGCGAGCTCTTGCAGATCGTCCGCATGACGCGCAGTCTCGGTCGCGATTACCACATAGTCGGGACGTGCAGCGGTGACGGCCTGCGTGATCGACCCGTAGTCGCCGCCTTCGCGGCGGCTGACGGTCGCGACCTCCAGGCCAAGCTCGCGCAAGACGCGTGCATGCCTCGTGCCGATCGAGCCAAGGCCAACCACGGCGGCTTTTGTTGAGGTCACGGGAAGACCTCGTGAAATTCCGCGTGAGCCTGTTCGAAATCCTCCAGGCGGCCGATGTCGAGCCAGTATTCGCGGATGGGATAGACGGCAACCCGCCCTTTGCCTGCGATCACGCGTTCCAGCACGGTCGGCATGTCGATGCTGACGCCGGGCGTGACGTGGCGAAAGACGGACTGGCCGATCACGTAGATTCCGGCACTGACGAACCAGCTCTCGGTCGGCTTCTCACGGATGGCATCGAGAAAGCCGTCTGACGTGGACACGACGCCATAGGGGACGTGCACCTTGTGCTCGCGCACGGCCATCGTCGCTTCCGCCGGCGTTGCGTTGTGGAAATCGAGAAGAGCGGCGTAGTTGATCGTGGTGAGGATGTCGCCGTTGGTGACGATCGTGGGCAGGGCCGGCGGCGTCTTGAAGAGGCCGAGCGCGCCTGCCGTTCCCAGGCGTTCCGTCTCATGGACGTACTGGATATTGGCGCCGAAGGCGGCGCCATCGCCAAAATAGTCCTTGATCGTCTCGGCCTTGTAGTTGACCGAAATGAAGATGTTGCCAAAGCCCTGCTGCACGACGTTGCGGACGATCGTCTCGAGCAGCGGCCGGCCGCCGACATTGAGCATCGGCTTCGGCATGTCGCGCGTCAGCGCGCCCAGGCGTTCGCCGAGGCCGCCCGCCATGATCAGGACAGGGTTTTGATAGTGGGCCGGTTCGAGCAGTTCGTCGAGCGTCTCGACCACGACCAGATGGCCGCCCTCGTCGAGCAGCGGGAGCTGCTTGATCGACTTCTGCCGCATCAGCTGCAGGCGATCCTCGCGCGGCAGCGTCGCGGGAGCCGACACCGGCGCACGGTTCATGATGTCGGTCGCAAGTCCGGCGAGCGGCACGCCCCGCAGCAGGCCACGCCTCACGTCGCCATCGGTGACCACGCCGAGCAGGCGGTTCTGGTCGTCGAGCACGAGCGCAATCTGAATGCTTCCGCTCTCGATGGCAGCGATGGCCTCACCCACGGTCGCCTGCGTTCCAACGACGGCCTTACGCCAGGATTTCATGGCAATCTGCCTCGTCTACGCCAGATATCGGGGGCGGCCCAGGGCTGAGCCTGCTATATCGCGGCTGCGAGAGGCGGCGTCAACCCCACCGGCCTCCCTCTGAACAGCTCCGTTAACCTCAGGGTTTCACGGTCAGAATCGGCGGTTTGAAGACCTGCGATCCCCCCGTTAAGATCACCCGGCGCAGGGGAATCGCGATGGATGATCTCATCATCATAGGCGGCGGCGAGCATGCCTTCATGGTCTACGAGGCGGCGCTGTTGTCCGGCCAGTTCAATGTCGTCGGTTTCCTCGATCGCCAGCCCGGAAGGCTCGGCGGCGTCAATTATCTCGGAACCGATGAGGTAGCGTCACAGTATCCGGATGCCGCCTTCGTGCTCGGAATCGGATCGATGCAGGCGGGGCCCGCACGCCGGCAGATGATCGGCCGCATGCAGGTCAAGCGCTGGGCGTCCGTGATTCATCCGCGCGCAATCGTCTCGCCGTCAGCCACGATCGGCGTAGGCACCGTCATCATGCCGGGCGCGATCGTCAATGCACGGAGCCGGATCGGCGATCACTGCATCATCAATTCCGCTGTCGTCGTCGAGCATGACGTGCGGATCGGCGATTGCACGCATCTGTCGCCGGGAACGGCGGTCGGCGGAGGCGCGGAGATCGGCGAGAACTGCTTCATCGGTCTCGGCAGCCGGATCAGGGACCACATCGCGATCGGCAACGACACGCTGGTTGCGATGGGATCGGTGGTCACGGCGCCATGCCCGGCGGGGTCCATCCTTCGCGGCGTGCCGGCAAAACGGCAAGCTTAGAGCGGGTCGTCCGGCTCGAGCGCGCGTGGCGCGGCCGTTCCGACCAGCGACCAATAGTCGATCGGCGGCCGGCCGGCGCCGGGCCGCTTGGCGGTGATGTCGGCGGGGCCGATGGTCTCGCCGGCCTTCAGCGCACGCGCCGCGACGAGACTCTTGCGTGCCACGGGAACGTTCCTGATCTCGGACTCCTTTGGCGACTTCACTCCGTCGCCAAGCGCGCGTTCGACGTTGCGGATGGCGATGACCATGCGCTTGAAATCGTCCGGCTCGAGCGAGGCCGCGTGATCGGGGCCTTGCGCCTTGCGGTCGAGCGTCAGGTGCTTTTCGATGATCGTGGCGCCGAGCGCGACGCCGGCCACCGACACCTCGAAGCCGTCGGTATGATCGGAATATCCGACCGGAAGCTGGAAAGCGAACCGCATCGTCGCCATCGCCGCGAGGTTCACGTCACCGATGGGGCAGGGATATTCGGTCGTGCAATGCAGCAGGCTCACGTGCCGTGCCAGCGCCGTCCGCGCCGCCGGATCGCGCCACGCCGCGCGGAAGGCCGCGATGCCGGGTGGGTCATCGGATGGGCCGTAGCCGTGGGCGAGCACGCCCAGCGCCTCCTCGATCTCGCCGAGCGTTGCCATGCCGGTCGACAGGATCAATTTCGCGCCAGCCTTCGCGGCCGCATGCAGCAGCGGTGCATTGGTGAGATCGCCTGATCCGATCTTGATGCGCGGCAGTTTCAGCGACAGCAGGAAGGCGAGCGAAGCATCGTCGAACGGGGTCGACAGGAATTCGATGCCGCGCTTCCGCGCACGTTCGATCAGCGTGTGATGCGCGGCCTGCGGCAGTTCGAGCCGTTCCAGCATGGCAAGCTGGCTTTCGTCGGCATCCGTCGTGCGCTGCTGATAGTCGGCCTTCTTCGCCGCGCTGCCAGCCAATGCCTTCGCATTGAAGGTCTGGAATTTGACGATGTCGGCGCCGGCGTCCGCGGCGGCCTCGACGAGGGCCAGTGCCTTGTCCAGGCTTCCGTCGTGGTTGACGCCGGCTTCCGCGATGATCAGCGTGTGCATTGTCATGCCTGCGCTCCGCTTGGCGGAAGCTCGTAAAAGCCCTTGACCAGAAGCTGCCTGAAATCCGGAATGCCGGCGACGATGTCCGCAAATCGCCGGCTGGATTCGCCATCACCGTAAGGGTTGACGGTGGCCTGACGGCCGCGCTGGAGCGCCGCGGCGATGGCGGTCGAGATGGCCCCGCGCTCGGGCGCGGCGTGAAATACCGAGCTTGCGCGCTCGCGGCCCTTCTGACGGTCGCCGATATCGACCGTGGGAACGCCGAAGGAGGGCGCTTCGAGCACGCCGCTCGAGGAATTGCCGATCACCAGATCCACCTGGCTCATCAGACTGAGATAGCGAAGCTGCCCGAGCGAGGCGACCGCGATCGTGTTCGGCCGGCTGGCCGCGAAAGCCTCGATCCGGGCGTTCAGGGCGCGGCCTTCGGCGTCGGCATTGGCCAGCGTGAACACGAAACGAAAGGCGGGGTCGAGCGTCGACAGCGCTGCGAACAATTCCTCCAGTTCGGCCACCGAGCGTCCGGCCTCGACCGTGACGGGGTGGAACGTGATGAGCGCATTGCGTTCGCCGAGCGGCATCCCGATCGCGCCGCCAATCCCGCCACGATCCATCAGATCGAGATGCTTGATGGCATCGATGCCGACCGAGCCGATGGTGTGAATACGGGACGGGTGCTCGCCAAGCTGCATCAATCGTCGTGTCGAGCCCTGATTGCTGGTGAAATGCAGGTGCGACATCTTGCTGATGGCGTGACGCGTGGATTCGTCGACCGCGCCTTCGGTCACGTCGCCGCCGAACAGATGCGCCATCGGCAGCCGCATGAACATCGCGGCCTGCGCGGCCGCGAACATCTCGAAACGGTCGCCGAGCACGACGACGAGATCCGGCTGCAGCCGTGTGAAGGTATCGGCAAAGCCGATGACGCCGAGGCCGACCGATTTCGCGACGCCGGCGCCGGTGTCGCTGCTCAGCAGCGTCTCGACACGCGCGTCGACCTCGAATCCCTCGTCGCGGATTGCGTTGAAGGTGTAGCCGAACTCCGGCGCGAAATGCATGCCGGTGGCAACGAGCTGAAGGGTAAGGCCGGGCGTCCCCCGGATCGCGCGCATCGGCCAGGCCAGCAGCCCGAAATCCGCTCGGCTGCCGGTGACGAAGCAGATCTTTCGCGAGCCGCTATTCATCGCGGGACCTGATGCTGGCGCTGCTGGGCAAATTGATCAGCCGACGTTCGATGGATTCGGCGGTGGAAAGATCGCCGCGTGGGCTTTGCGCGTACATCGGCAGCTTGTGCATCAAGGTCCAGGCCGGGCGCGCGCCGAAGCCGGCATCGTTGAGCGCGGCGAGGACGTCGTCGCGGCGGCCGGCATTTTCCTCGTCGAGCAGGATCGCGTTCAGCCAGTAATTGCTCGTGGTATCCTTGGGCTCGCGCGAGAAGTCGACGCCGGGAACATCCGTAAAGGCGCGCTGATAGGCGGCGGCCAGCTTGCGCTTGCTCGCCAGGAAGCCGTCGAGCTGCTCGAGCTGGGCGCAACCAAGCGCCGCGTTCAAATTCGGTAGACGGTAATTGAAGCCGATCTCGTCGTGCACGAAGGCCCATTTGTGCGGCAGCTTCGCCGTCGTCGTCAGGTGCTTGGCACGGCGTCCCAGTTCCTCGTCATTGGTGAGGATGGCGCCGCCGCCGCCGGTGGTGACGATCTTGTTGCCGTTGAAGCTGAGCGCTGCAAGGCGTGCCTGTGATCCGACCGCATGGCCCTTGTAGGTCGATCCCAGCGATTCCGCAGCGTCCTCCACCAGGGCAATGCCCCAGTCGCGCGCGATCGCGGCGATCTCGTCGAGTTCGACGGGATGCCCGAACGTGTGCATCGGGGCGATCGCGGCGATGCGGCGGCCGGTCTCGCGGTTGATGGTGCCGGTCGCGGTCTTCTGTGCGATCGCGTCGAGCCGCACCGCGAGCGCGCGCGCGTCCATGCCGAGCGTTTCGAGGGAGCTGTCGACGAAGTGCGGCGTGGCGCCGCAATAGGCGATCGCGTTCGTCGTCGCGATGAAGGTGAGCGCCGGCGAGATGACCTCGTCGCCGGGCTCGACGCCGGCGAGGACGAAGCAGGCATGCAATGCGGCCGTGCCGTTGACGACGGCGACCGCGCGCTTGGCGCCGGTGACCTCCTCGAGCATGCGCTCGAACCGGTCGACGAACGGGCCGACCGAGGAGACGAAGGTGCTCTTGATGCACTCTTCCAGGTAGGCGATCTCGTTGCCGGCGAACACCGGTTCGTGCAGGCCGAGGATACCGTTCGGCGTTCCCACCGCGCGCCTGACGGCATCGACCACGGCAGTCGGATCGAAGGCGCGTGATCTGGTAGATGCCGTTTTCACCGTTGCTTCAGACATTGTACACGTCCGCCTTGTAGCGGCTGAGATTGGCGGGGTTGGTGAACCAGCTCGCGGTCTTCTCGATGCCGCGGCGCATGCCGTCGATCCCGCCGAACTCCGGGCTCCAGCCGAGCTGCTGGCGCGCCTTGGCATTGTCGGCCCAGAGCCGCTCGACCTCGCTGTTGGCTGGCCGCAGCCGCGCTTCGTCGGTCTCGATCTCGATCGTTACGCCCATCACGTCGGCAATCATCTCGACGGTCGCGCCGACCGAAATCTCGAAGCCACTGCCGAGATTGATGGTCTGGCCGACGCATTGCTCGGCCGGCGCGGTGAGGCCCGCGATCAGGCCGCGCGCGGTGTCGGTGACGAACGAGAAGTCGCGCGTCGGGCTGACGGCGCCGAGCCGGATCTTGCGCTTGCCGGTCGCAATCTGGCTGATGATCGTTGGAATCACCGCGCGCGCCGACTGCCGGGGACCGTAGGTGTTGAACGGCCTGATGACGACCACGGGCAGGTCGAAGGAGGCCTGAAACGACAGCGCCATCTGGTCGGAGGCGATCTTCGAGGCCGAGTAGGGCGACTGCCCGACCAGCGGATGGCTTTCCTTGATCGGAACCGTCTGCGCGGTGCCGTAGACCTCGCTGGTCGAGGTCTGAACAAAGCGCCGCACGCCGGCCATGCGCGCGGCCTGGAGCACGTTCACGGTGCCGCGAACGTTGGTTTCGACGTAGGAGTCCGGCGCGACATAGGAAAAGGGGATGGCGATTAGCGCCGCCAGATGCAGCACGTCGGTGCAGCCGGCGGCGGCCGCGATCATGAAATGGGGATCACGGATGTCACCGGCGACGACCTCGACGGACTTCATCACGTCGGACGAGACTGTGTCGAGCCAGCCCCAGGAATTGAAAGAGTTGTAGTAGACGACTGCCTTGACGCGGGCACCGGCTTTCACCAGCTCCTCGACGACATGCGAACCGATGAAGCCGTCGCTGCCGGTAACGAGGACGCGGGCGTCCCTCAGATCTGCCATGCCGGACCCCAGAAGGCGATTAAGCCAATATTCGCAACAAGATGGCGCTATAGCACACTGACGGTCGCGCGCAACAGAGCAGCGCCCGGAGGTTGCCAAATGCCCGGGGATGCAGCGGTTTTCGTGACGCCCTAAGCCTTGCCTGGCGGGCTCAGGCGCTGTTTCACGAACGTCTCCAGATTCCCGCCCGCGAACAAGTGGCCCGCCAAGCCGGCCGCCTGCGCCGCTTCCATGTCGCTGGCCTTGTCCCCGATCACCATACTGCGCGTCATGTCGATCGGGAAGCGCTGGGCGAGATCGGCGATCATGCCCGGCGCCGGCTTGCGCCGATCGCTCACGCGGCAGTAGAGCGCGACGGTTCCGTCGGGATGATCGGGGCAATATTCGAACGCATCGATATGTGCGCCGATCAGCGCCATCTGGTCCGCCATCCAGCGGTGCAGGGTGAGGACGTGGTGCTCTTCGTAGTAGCCGCGTGCGACGCCGGACTGATTGGTGATGACGAAGGCAAAATAGCCGGCATCGTTGACGGCCTTCACGGCTTCGCGTGCCCCTTCGATCCATTCGAGCTTGTGCGTCTCGAAAGTGTACCCTGAATCGTGGTTGAGCACGCCGTCGCGATCGAAGAACACGGCCGGCCGCCTCAGCCTCTCTCGCAATTCGCGATCGGCGCGCGCGAAATCGTCGGGAATGCCGATGTCGATGAAGTAACCTCGGTAGGCCGTGCCCCGCAGCGCGCCGGACCTGGCAAGGCCGGGGAATACATCCTGCTCGAGCGAGGCGGGAAGTTTTACGATGTCGGCAAGAATGGATTTGTCGATGACGTAGATGCCGGCATTGACCGGTCCGGTGGCGCCCGCGCCGGGGGCGATGAAATCACGCACCACGTCGCCATCGAGCACGACGCGCCCATAGCGATCTCCGACGACGCCATCACGCAATGCCATGTGAACGCGCCCGTCTTGCGCGCGGGCGGTCAGATCGAGCAGATTGAAGTCGAACAGCGAGTCGCCGTTGAGCAGCAGGAATTGGTCGTGCAGCAGGTCGCGCGCGTGAACGAGCGCGCCGCCGGTGCCGAGCGGCTCGATCTCGCGCGATACGAGGATCCTTGCCCGGCCCTTGCTCTTCTCGGCATAGTGGCTCTCGACGATCTCGGCCTTGTGTCCGGCAAGCAGCAGAATCTCGTCGAACACGTCATAGCGCACGAGCTCGTCGATCAACGTGTCGAGAAACGGCCGCCCGCCGATCTCGAGCATTGGCTTGGGAACCAGCTTGGTGCGCTCACCCAGCCGTGTTCCGAGCCCTCCGACGAGGATGACGGCCTGTCTCAGCATGGTACGCTCTTTTGGCGGCATGGACGGTGAAGCGTAACGGCAATCTGCGACAATGCGAGGGGCAATTTCGATCCCATTTTCATCATCAGCGTGAACAGGGAATGCGAAGGACGATCGTCTGCCTGTTGGCAAACAGCACCGGAAACGGGCCTGCGCGAAGCGCATCGGTGATCGCGGGGTCCATCGGCTCCGCGGGCGGGAAATAGCCGAGACGCTGGTCGGCCGCCAGATGTGTCCATGCGATCGTGCGGGGCGTGATGATCGCGACCAGGTTCCAGGTGTTCTCACCATTGTCCAGGATGTGCGTGATCGTGGACTTGGCTTCCTCACTGGGCATTTCCGCGCTTCCGGACGCGGTCAGGTCGGAAGACGACGGAGCCGCTTTGCGAACCGATGCCGGCACGGTGCGGACGGATCGCATGAGCCCGCCCAACGCATCGGCCCTTCGCATCTGGAAAAATGCCTCCGAATTGATCGCCCCGACCAGGGGCGCGATCAAGCTGCACGTGCTTTCAAGCCGCTGACGTCCTTCGGTCGGCTGCACAATCGTGTGCACCACCGATTTTGTCCGCTTTGCGACCGCCTCGTTCACAGTATCCAGATTGGAGAACAGATAGGCGGCCGGCGCGCCCGTGATGGCTTGGACCATGCCCAATGTATAGGGGTCCGAGAGGATGATCCCCTTTCGCAGATGGTCGCGGGCCCAACGAGCGACTTCGAGATCCTCCGAATTGTAGTGGGAAATGACCGTAGTGCCGTCCGGAAGCGCGCCGTAACTGTAACTCCTGACAATGCCGGACAGGCCAACCTTATCGATGGCCATGCCCAATCCCACGACCCCGACTAGACTGTAAACGTAGACCCCCCTCGACCTGGCCAGGGTCGATAGCGCGAGCATCGTGAGCAGTACGATGCCTGCGATTTCCGTCGGTCGCAGGAACGCCTGGTAGCGGGCAAAGGCCAGGTCGGTGCGCCAGGCAAACGCATAGACCGAGACCACAAGAGCGGTCGTAAGCAGCGTGACCGCCGCCGCTACCAGGACCCGTCGGTATCGCGGAGGACTGAAATCAATCAGCAACTGACAGAAGACCTCAGTGGCCGTGATCGTCAGCAACGACACGATGATCGTGCTGATACGATACAGGAAAGGAAAGCCCGACAGGACGGCGAGCATCAGGCCGCAGCCGGCAATCCAGGACCACACGAGTGTCACGAAGCGTTCGGTTTGAGGCCCGATCGCGCCGGAGGGACTACGGAGGACCGGTCGGGTCATCCACCACCATGCAACGCCCAGCGTGATGCACATGGCCAAGAGCGGACCCATCGCCCGGCCAAGCTCGATCGCCGCGATCTGCGGCCCGGAGCCCAGGAACAGTTCCTCGCCACCCTCGATCCGTCTGCCCAAAAGCAGGCCCGTAACCGAGGAGAACGTATCGTTCGGGCTCGTCGACGGAATGTAGCCGAAGCGCATTCCCGCAATGCAGGCAACAATTCCGGCAATGATCAGGGGCAGCGCGAAAGACAGAAATCGCAGAATCGCGATGCTGGGCGACGGCCAGGCAGAATTCATCCGCACGATGGCAAGATACAGAAGCCAACAGCCCAGGATGGTTGGAACGAACAAGAATGAGCCGCGATGTGCAAGCAGCAGCGTTGCCGGCCAGATGCAACCGAGAAACAGAACGCCTGCATCTCTTCCGGTGCTGCTCAGGATCCTGACCATGAACAATCCGGCCATGAGCAGCGCAAGCACGAGGGTGTTGTTGTTGAAGGAGAACGCGAGCAGCAGTGTCGCGCCCGCGACGGCGGTCAGCAGCAGGGCAGATCGCGTTGGCAGGCCGTGTGCGTTTCGTCCCGCATTGCGCATCAGCAGGCCGAGAAACACAACGCTGCTGGCGACAGCCAGGCTGCCATTTGTCATCAAGACGACGGCGTTGCCAGTCGCGGCGAAGAAGAAAGCGATCCATTTTCGTGGGGACGCGGGATAGATACCCTGCACGAAGGTGTAGGACGCCAGGAGGAAGAACAGGATCGAGAAGAAGCGATAGGTCCAGCTGAATCTCAGGAGATCCAGGCCGAGCGTTCCAGCGAGGGAGCCTGCGAGCGCCGAACGAAGGTCGACGTAGGATTGGGCCGCGTAGGGATTAATGACGCCGCTGTCGGCGTACTCCTGCGCAGTCTTCATCCAGTGAACATCCGCGCCGATGTCTCCATACGGAAAGCTGGAAAATGCGCCGAAGGACCACCACCATATCAGGAGGGCGATCGGTAGCGCCAGGACGCACCAGATTGCCGCGGAGCGCGTCTCGCTGGGGCCCGGGCGCCAGTTGGGCCATGACCAGACGAGGCCGAAGCTGGAAACGACGATCATGGTCGCGAACTGAAACCATATACCGCCTACGAATAGCGACAGGAGCCCGAGCAGAATGCCCGTCGTAGAGGCGCCGACAGTCAACCCGAGAACGACGAACTGAGCCTTGGTGAGCTGGCACACCTCGACGAGCTTCGTCGGCGCAATGGCCAGAATCGAAAACCCGGTGCCGAGCTGGATCAGGAAGAACAGGAACGTCAGGACAAACGTGGTCGTCCACATCGCGAGATCTCTACAACAGGCTTCGGCCAATCAATCGGGGCAGGTCCGTCGTCCGGACAGCGGCCGGTGCGCGATCGTCGATCCTCCACGAACGTTCGGGATCCTCCAGGGAATTCATGTCGGGTTGGTCAATGTCGCTCAGTCGAGAAACGATGGCACCGCGCTGCAGGGCAGCGTCCGGGCTTTTGCCCCAGGGGATATTCGACAGCACCGAGAATGCCCGCGGCCTCGTTCGCCGGCGCACGTCAGCGCTTCCTCGGCGGACTGGACGCCGTGATTGGAGTGATGCTGACGGGCAGTCGCTGAAGCACAGTGTAGGGTCCAGGAAAGGCCGGTGTTCCGGCCTGTTTCAGGCGGTACCAGGTCACGTAGCCGGATTCGGTCATACGGGAGCGGCCGCGGCAATGCAAGGATTCCAGGGGCAGGCAGCGGGGCACTCGTTCCGGAAGCACAGCGTCAACTTGTCCGCCGGTCGCACGGTTGTAGAGACTGGCGTGACGACGGTGCTGCTCCTGGCGGGCCGTGTCTTTTGAGCCGCTCGGCGCGCCGCCGTTCCCGGTTGATTCCCCTGTCGGCTCAGCGTAAACAGGCCTCAAATCGCGTCGACGTTTTAGCATGCGGGCGAGAACATCACGTATGATTTGTGCAAAGCCGCCAACCGGTTCGGTCTATGCCGATCCCTTGCTCTCCCGCCGAGTCTTGTCGAATGCCCGGTGAATTGTTGATTGGCGAGGCCGTCGCAAAGGGCTATCCGCCCGCCGTGCTCTACCTGCGTAATGATGAGACCGTCACGACGGAAGTTTGCGCATTCAACTACTTCTCGGTCTTCATGAAGGATCATCCGGAGGTGGATGCTCATGTCTGGTTCTTCGACCAAACGGGCAAGCCGGCTGGATATTTCCACAGGGAACTCGGCGTCAACGGGCAGTTGCAATTGATGACCTCGGAGCTGTGCCCGCGCGTTTCGGGAACGGTCGCGATGGCGCTGGTCCCGAAGCACGAGGCCAAGCTTCGTCCCGGACGAAAGGTGACGACCGGATACTACGCACAATACTTCTCGCAGCATGGCGCGATAACGTTGTCGCACGAGCGCGAGCCGGTCGCGGCAGCGCCGTTCCCGACCTCTGCCTGGATGCAGTCCTATCTCACGCGATTCCTGAAGGAGTCCGGCGTGGTGCTCGTGAACTCCTGCATGGCGTCGGAGGGCGTCTCGGTCGGGACGGCCCGGCTCGTGGCCCTGGACGGCACGGAATTGGGTCAGCGCGCGCTGCCGGAGATCGCACCGATGGGTGCCGCCCGCATCAGCACGCTGGACCTTTTCCCCGAGGCTGAAGGGCTGATCGGCGCGGCCGAAGGTTTCGCCCTGGAGTTCAAGGGCACCAACATCGCCAGTCCGTTCAGCTACTATGAATTTGCCAACGGCAAGTTCAGCTTGCATCATTTTTAGGGGCGCGTCCGTGGCACGTTTCTCGTCCAGTCCCTGGAAGCCCCACGAGCCCAGATTCATGTTCCCGACTTTCGCGGGGGTCGAGTCGCGCATGGGTTTCTCGATCCCTGCCTGGTACCGTCCGGTCGACATCAGGTATCTTCGCAGCCTCGTCGCCGGCAGCCTGCGCAAGAATTTTCGTGAAACGGTCAAGGATCTCGTTCCCGAGCTCGGCAGCCTGGTCGCCTCGGGCTTCAGCAAGAAGCTCAGGTTCAGGCTGCACATCCTGTCGCGCGACGGCGAGTATCGGGCGACCTACGAATTTCCGGACAGCTACGCGCCGGGGGCCTCCGTCGAGATCGAGCTGTCGCGCCTTTTCGCCTCCCTCAAGCTGCCGCAGGACGATTATCTGGTCATCGCCGTGATGTCGCGCGGCCGCATGGACGGCTTCCGGTCCTCGCCGGCGAGCTATTCCATGACCTATGTCGATCAGGACAACGTCGCGATCTACCGCACCGGCGCGTTTGCCCGGCCCTTGAACGAGGGCAGGCTCAAGGCGCATGTCGGGTTCACCGGGATCAATCCGAAGATCATTGCGACCGGCGACATCGTCAGCAGCGTGATGCTGATCAATCACTCCTCCGACCCCGAATATGCTCATTCGGCGCGGCCGACGTCGAAGCTGATTCGCGGGGACGGCGAGCAGATCGAGGGTGATTTCGGCGAAATTCCGCCGCTCGGCGCGCGCGAGATGTCGGTCGTCGACATGTTCGGCAGTCGCGTATTCGACTTTCTCAAGCCCTTCGGCGGTCGCGGGACCACGGTCACCACCTGCACCGGGATGACGCTCGCGAGCCTGCATTTGCAACGTACGAACGACAATCGGCGGACGTTGCTGGGCATCGAGCACTCGCGGCCTGCGCATATGAACCTCGCCGGTATTCTGCAGCATTGATCGAGGAAATCGATTGTCGGAGCACGGGGCAATGCTGTCAGGGTCGGGCGGTCTCGGCCGCTTGCTGAAGTTCGACGATCACATGAAGACCCCATCCCTCGGCCTGGTGCTCGGATTCTGGGTCGTCTCCAACATTCTCGTCATCAGCTGGTACTGGATAAACATCTCGGACAGGTACCTTCCGGGTCTGCTGCGATATGCCGGCATCGCCTTCTACGTCGTCGTCGCGCTCGTTCCGCTGCTGATCCTGTTCAAGGTCAGAAGGAGCTTCTTCAATCCGGTCACGCTGGGATTGCTCGTGAGTTGCTGCCTCGCGCTGTCCATCACCGCGCACGAAGCCAACCTGCTGCGCGATCAAATGCAGTTCAGCCTCGATCATGAGCGCGAGTTCGCCCACATGGACGCCGTCGAAGGCGTCATGCGGCCGTTGCTCGCCAAGATCACCGAGGCCTACGTCCAGATATTCGGTGACGACCACATCCGGGGCGGCTCGACGTACCACACCCACATCATCGCCAACTATCTGTTCGATTCCCTCTCGTTCCTCGCCGTGTTCGCGCTGGCGACGCTGCTTCTTTCGCCGACGGCGACGTGGCTGTGCCTGCTGACCTTTGCGTTCTACACGCAGATCGCGATCTATCCGGGACGCATGGGCCCCGTGTTCATCGCGGGCGGCTTGTTCTGGCAACTTTTTCTGCTGACGGCGCGGCGATACCCTGCCGCGATCATTTCCGGGCTGATCATCAGCTTCGGGCGGACTGACGTCGTGTTCGCTTCGAGCTTCGCGCTTCTGGCGCTTGCAGCTTTCGAGCGGCGATGGCCGACTCCGAAGGAATGGGCCGTGTTCGGGCTGTTGATCGGCATCTCTCTGGTCGTGCCGAAGATGCTGATCTGGCTGCATCCTGGAACGGACTACAAATCATTCCTGGTCACGAATGGCGACTTCAGCAAGCTGGTCGGCAATCTGCAAACCATGAAGCTCGTGGTAGCGATCGCCAGCCCCGTACTCGCAATCGTCATCGTGAGGACGTTTGCACTGACCCGGACGATTGCGATTGTCGGCGCGGCGACCCTGACCCATGTCGGACTTGTCTTCTTCATCGCCGATTTTTCCGAGACGCGACTCATCCTGCCTGCGCTGGGCGGGCTCGCCTTCGTGGCCAGCGAAGCTCTTGGAAAACTGCTGGAAGGCAAGAGTGGGGCGCAAGCGGCTGAAGCCGGCGCCTGAGCGTGTTCTGGAATGAATGGTTGAAGGCGCGGCGAGCGCAGTGTCGCAACGGCCTACGCGGCGCCGGTTCGGTTACCAGACGCTCCGTCCGCCATCCATGACGAGATTCTGTCCCGTCATGTAGCTCGAGGCATCCGAGCAGAGGAACTGCACGGCCGCGCGGTATTCGTCGACATCGGCCATGCGGCCCATCGGAATCAGGCGCGTCAGTCGTTCGACGAAGGCCGGATCCTGGTTGTTGAAGACGCCCCCCGGTGAGATCGCGTTGACGCGCACGCCGTGATCGGCCCAGTAGGTCGCCAGATATTTGGTCAGCCCGATCAAGCCGTGCTTGATCACCGAGTACGTCACGGGCTTGACCGGCTGTTCTTCTTCGCGCGTCACCTGGGGCTGGCGGTAGAGCCGCTGGTCCGGCGCGATCACGCCGAGGTCGGAGGCGATGTTGAGGATCACGCCGCGACCGCGCTTGGCCATCTCGCCGCCAAACACTTGCGCGCACAACATCGCACCGGTCAGGCCGACGGCGATTTCGGTCTGCCATTGCGGCACCGGGAACGCCTCGAAGCGCGAGGAGTGCATCACACCCGGGCTCGACGTCACCTTCGGGTCGATCGCGGCGTTGTTGACCAGAATGTCGACGCTGATCCCGCGGCCGGCGAGCTGATCGTTTGCGGCGCGCACCGAGTCCAGCGAGGTGACGTTGATGTCCAGCGCGATCAGGTCGGCCGACGGCGTGGCGTGTTTCAGCGCCGCGACGGCAGCTTCGGCCTGCGCCAGTCCGACGTCGGTCACGATCACGCGCGCGCCGGCTTCGTTGAGTGCCGCGACGTGCTGCTTGCCCAACAGGCCGCCGGCGCCGGTCACGAGCGCGGTTCGTCCGGTCAGGTCGTAGCGGGAGGAGGGGTTTGCCATCGAAGGCTCCTGTTCAGCTTCTGAGCTGGCCGCCGTCGGCCACCATGACGCTGCCGGTGATAAAGGCCGCGCGGGGCGAGGCAAGGAAGGCGACCACGTCGGCGATCTCTTCGGGCGTGCCGAGCCGGCGCAGCGCCACCTCGCGCTGGAGCATGTCATCGACCGCCTGCTTGTCTTCGGCGATCTTGCGCGCCCAGGTGCCGTCCGGGCTCAGGATGTTCCCGGGTGCGACCGCGTTGATGCGGATGCCCTCCAGCGCCAGCGGTCGTGCCAATCCACGGACGGTCGCGTTCAGCGCCGCCTTCGCGCCGTAGTAGGTCACGGGCGCGCCAAGCGCCGCCATGCCGGCAATCGAAGAGATGCAGACGATCGCGCGGTCGACATGACCGCCCGCCATCAGAGGCCGGGCAGCTTCTATCATATTGGTCGCGGCAAACAAATTGAGGTCGATGACCCGCGACCATTCCGCCGCGGTTTCCCTGCCCGGCGGGACGGAGGCGCCGCTGCCGACATTGCAGACCAGGATATCGA
>Ga0102592_1001681_pt1 | contig 22962 bp, 21 predicted proteins | sample AraplaCol_mMF_r2_FD_76861 | JGI IMG/M metagenome (GOLD analysis project Ga0102592, IMG submission 76861) | Arabidopsis root microbial communities from North Carolina, USA - plate scrape MF_Col_mMF_r2 (SPADES assembly) (version 2) | ecosystem: Host-associated > Plants > Roots > Endosphere...
CAGGGCGTTGCGGCCGACCGTGGCGTCCAGCACCAGCAGGGTTTCGTGCGGGGCGTCGGGATCGACCTTCTTGAGCACGCGGATGACCTTCAGGAGCTCGTCCATCAGGCCCTGCTTGTTCTGCAGCCGGCCGGCGGTGTCGATCAGCACCACGTCGTGTCCCTCCAGCTTGGCGCGCTCGACGGCCTCGTAGGCCAGGGCGGCGGCGTCGGCGCCGGGCGGCCTGGACATGAAGTCGGCCCCGGCCCGGTCGGCCCAGACCTTCAGCTGCTCGACGGCGGCGGCGCGGAAGGTGTCGCCGGCGGCGATCAGCACCTTGGCGTTGCGGCTCGTGAGGTCGGAGGCGATCTTGCCCAGGGTCGTGGTCTTGCCCGAGCCGTTGACGCCGATGAACAGCACCACATAGGGCTTGGGACCCGACAACGGGTCGAACACGCCCTCGCGGTCGGACAGCTCGGCGGCGACCAGCTCGGCCAGGGCCTCCTTGACCTCGGCCTCGGTCGACGACTTGCCGAACCGGGCCTTGCCGAAGGCGTCGGTGATGCGGGCGGCGATCTGCGGACCCAGATCGGCCTCGATCAGCATCTCCTCCAGCTGGTCCAGCTGATCCTGGTCCAGCGGCTTCTTGGTGAAGGCGCCGGTGACCTGCTCGGTCATCGCCTGGGACGACCGGGCCAGGCCGGACGTCAGGCGCTGGAACCAGCCTTTTTTCTGCTCGGGCTTTTCGCTCATGGCGTTCCTTTAGAGCGTGGCGGCCGAAAGTGTGAGCGGTTTCGGCGCCCGCCGCGCTCCAATTTTATGGAGAGAGAGCCAGGGACAGGCTCCATCGGCCGTGGCATGAAACGCCGATGGACGCGCTTTCGACCACGCTATTCTGGCTGGATTACGCCGCCGTCGCCGTGTTCGGGGCGACCGGGGCGCTGGCGGCGGCCCACCGCAAGCACGACATCATCACCTTCGGCTTCTTCGCGGCCATCACCGGCGTGGGAGGCGGCACGTTGCGCGACTTGCTGATCGACGCGCCGGTGTTCTGGATCCAGCGGCCCGGCTACGTGATGGTCTGCCTGGCGGCGGCCGTCGCGGTCTGGCTGTTGGGCAAGCGCGGCTGGCGGTTTCGGGCCCTGCTGTGGCTGGACGCCCTGGGCATGGCCGCCTACGCCGTGGTCGGCACGGCCAAGGCCCTGAACCTGGGCGTCCATCCGTTCACGGCGGTGATGATGGGCGTGCTGACCACCGCCTTCGGCGGCGTGATCCGCGACGTGCTGGCCGAAGAGCCCAACCTGCTGCTGCGCCGCGAGATCTACATCACCGCCGCCTTGCTGGGCGCGGCGGTGTTCGCGGTGCTGCACCAGTTGCACGTCGGTTTCTGGCCGGCCGGGATCGCCGGTTTCGCGGCGGCCTTCGGCCTGCGGGCCTGCGCGATCAGGTTCGGCTGGCGCCTGCCCGGCTTCGCGGGCGGCGAGGAGAAGACGTGATCGACCGGTTCGAAGGTAAGGCGCGGATTGTCCTCCAGGGTCGGCGCGGCTCGGATGGGCTGATCGTGGCCATCTGCGCCTACACGCAGATCGTGTTGGGCGTGCTCCTGGTCCTGATCGTCCGTAGCCCGGAAGGAAGCTTGGGAATCGGCGCCGCGGTCGTGCTCGCCATGTCGATCATGGCCTGGGTGGCGCGCGGCGCGATCATTCGGTTGTGGAGCCCTGGGCCCTGGCTCACGGCCGACGCCGAAGGCCTGCGGCTCCATCCCAGCCTGGCGCCTCGTCTCTTACCGTGGTCGACGATTCACGCGGTCTCGGTCCAGAAAAGCAACAGGGCCGGCGTCAGCGGGTCGATCCAGGTGCTGCTGCGGGAGCCCGTGCGATCGCTGACTTCGCCATGGGGCGCGATCGAGATCTGCGTGGGCCTGCCCAACCTCGGCGTCTCGCCTGAGTCGGCTATCAATCTGGTGCGCCAGCTCGAGCATCTCCGCGCGGGGGACGCGAACGGGAAAGCCGCGGAGTCTACACAGCGCAGCCAGGGTCGGGGCATGTCGTGATCCAAATGCTGGCGCGAGACCTGGCCGGTTAAGGCCTCGGCATTCGGCAATGCTCTGCCTCATACTGAGCCAGCAGCCGGCCGAGCAGCTCGAAGCGATCACCGTCCTCGCTGCCGGCCTGGGGTTCGTTGTCGAAATAGGCCTCGAAGGCCGCCAGGGCCGCCGCGTAGCCGGCCTCGTTACAAATGATGCTGATCTTCTGTCCCATCCACCGTCTCCAGATTGATCCTGTCGTAGTCCGCTGCGTGTCAATGAACTTCGCCAAGATCTGCGCGCATCGCGTTAGTGCAACGAGGTTAATCCCTATATAGTAGTAATTCCTGAGAAAATTCAAACAGTTAAGCTGATGGTACGGTTCTCCCGGCACAGCCTGGGAGATCATGATGCCGTCCCGCCTTATCCTGGCGAGCCTCCTGCTCGCCCTGCCCGCCACCGCCCTGGCCGATCCCTGCATCGCGCCGCTGCCCCGCCCCTCGACGACCTTCAGCGGCATCGTCCGCTATGTCGGCGACGGCGACAGTCTCTGCGTCAGCATGACCTCCGATCCCCGCACCTGGATCGAGGTGCGCCTCGGCGACTTCTCGGCCCCGGAGCTGCGCGAGGCGGCGGGACCGCGGGCCAAGGCCATGCTCAAGGCCCTGACCTATGGCCGCTACCTGGTCTGCCGGGCCGGACGGCAGTCCTATGACCGGGTGGTGGCCCGGTGCCAGCTGAACGGCGCGGGCGTCGGCGACCTGCTGCGCCAGAACGGCGCGATCGAGGGCGGCAACTAGGAACCGCGTCAGGTGTCGTGATCGGGATGCTGGCGATTGACCACCGGCCCCGACGGCCCCATCGGCGGGCGCACCGGCATATCGACGAGGTGGTCCATCCACGTCGGACGGCCCTCGACGGCCAGCTGCACGCCCGGCTCGACCCGCGACGGATCGTCGAAGGCGAACACCGCCAGGTCGATCTGGTCGGCGCTCCATTCGAAGGTCAGGGGCGTGCCGCAGGCGGCGCAGAAGCCGCGCCGGACGGCGTCCGAGCTCTGGAAGCGCGACGGCGCGCCGCGCGTCCAGGTCAGGTCGGCGACCTTGATGGTGACCAGCGCCCCGAACGGCCCGGCGAAGGCCTTCTGGCACATGCGGCAATGACAGATCGAGGCGCGGCCCGGCTCGCCCTCGATCCGGAAACGCACCGCGCCGCACTGGCAGCCCCCGGTCAGGACGGGAAGGTCGGACATCGGAACCTCAGGGGTGCGGCGGAACCGGCAGGACCGGGACCGGCGTCAGGCGGAAGGTCACCTCATAGGCGTCGTGGTCGGACAGCACCGGCCCGCCCGTGGCCGAGCCGTCGAACCGGGCTTCGACCTGGATCGGCCGGATCGCCACCTTGTCGCCGGGCTTGAAGCCGATCAGGTCCTGGGTGTCCAGCCACGGAGCGTCGCCGTCGGCCGAGATCTTGGCGTCGCAGCTCTTCGGCTCCTGGAAGCAGACCTGGCTGACCACCTCGAACGGATAGCGCTGCATCACATAGTCATAGCGGTCGGGAGCGTGCATGACGTTGAAGTCGCCGCCGACGATCAGGGGCGCGCCGGGCGTTCGGTCGCTCTCCATGAAGTGGCCCAGCTCCTCGGCCTGCAGGTGGTGGGCCATGCGGTTGCGATTGCGCGGCACGCCCGAGGCCCCCTTGGAATTGAGGTGGGTGTCGGCGATCTCGACCGGTGTCGGCAGGCCCGGCACCTGCAGGCTGACCAGCATGACGCCCTTGTTGGCCAGGCAGTCCAAGCCGGCGCAGTAGCGATAGGCGTGCGACTTGACCCAGTTGATCGGGTGGTCGCTCAGCACCCACAGGCCGCTGGAGCCCCATTTGCCCCAGCCCTCGCCCTTGCGGATGTACTTGACGCGCTTGTAGGCCGGACGGTCGTCCTTGCTGAACGGATTGGCGTCGCGCTGCTTCTTGCGCGGTCCCCGGGCGACGTGGGCGTAGCCGCTGAGCTGGATCAGGTCGCGGACCTCTTCGCGGAAGCCCTCCTGCAGCAGCACGACGTCCGGCTGCAGTCCCTTCTCGCGCAGAGCGGCCAGCTGGCGGCCGATGGCCTTCAGCTTCGAGCCCCGTCCGGACCGCACCGGCCAGGGCAGGCCCTCGACATTGTAGGTCATGACGCTGAACTCGATCGGCTGTATCGGGCCGACCGGATGGAAGGTGGCCGGCGGGGTGTCCTCGGTCTTGGGTTCCGGAAGCGGCGCGGCCTCCTGCGCGAGCGCCGCGCTCCCGGTCAGCAGGGTCGCGGCGACGAGGGCGGTCAGGACGAGACGATCGACCATGCTCAGGCGGCGAGCTCGGCGATCACGCGCGTCCCGTCGTGCCCGACCACCCGGAAGGCGGCGATCTGGCCCTGGGGCGCGACGCCTTCGAAGGCGATCTCGGTGAAGTCCTCGGCCCGGGCTACGCCGTCGCGCTCGACCAGGCCCGACAGGACGCGGCCCACCTGGCGCTGGAGGTGGCGTTCGAGCCCGGCCTGGCCGGCTTCGCGCAGGCGGCGGGCGCGGTCCTTGATCACCGGCCCCTTGACGGGCGGCATGCGGGCGGCCGGCGTGCCGGGGCGGGCGCTGTAGGGGAAGACGTGCAGGAAGGCCAGGCCCGCCTCCTCGACCAGCTTCAGGGTGTTCTCGAACGCCTCGTCGCTCTCGGTCGGGAAACCGGCGATCAGATCGGCGCCAAAGGCGGTGTCGGGACGCACGCGGCGCACCTCGGACACCAGCTTCAGGGCGTCCTCGCGGCTGTGGCGGCGCTTCATGCGCTTGAGCACCAGGTTGTCGCCGGCCTGCAGGGACAGGTGCAGGTAAGGCATCAGGCGCGGCTCGGTTTCCAGCAGCTTGAACAGATCCGGATCGATCTCGGCCGCGTCGATCGACGACAGGCGCAGGCGCGGCAGGTCTGGGACCAGCTTGAGGATCCGGGCGACCAGCTGGCCCAGGGTCGGCTGGCCCGGCAGGTCGGCGCCCCAGGAGGTGACGTCGACGCCGGTCAGCACCACCTCGTTATAGCCCTCGGCGGCCAGGCGGCGGACCTGTTCCACGACCTCGCCGGCCGGGGCCGAGCGCGAATTGCCCCGGCCGTAGGGGATGATGCAGAAGGTGCAGCGATGATCGCAGCCGTTCTGGACCTCGACATAGGCCCGGGCGCGATCCTTGAGGCCGGCGATCAGGTGACCGGCGGTCTCCCTGATCGACATGATGTCGTTGACCCGCACGCGGGTGGAGGTGTCCAGCAGGGCGCCCGGCGCGGCCTTTTCGGCGTTGCCCAGGACGAGGTCGACCTCGGGCATGGCGGCGAAGGCGGCGGGATCGATCTGGGCGGCGCAGCCGGTGACGATCAGCCGGGCGTCCGGCCGCTCGCGGCGGGCCTTCCGGATCGCCTGGCGGGCCTGGCGCACGGCCTCGTTGGTCACGGCGCAGGTGTTGAACACCACCGCGTCGGCCAGGCCGTCGGCGCTGGCGCGGGCCCGGATGGCCTCGGACTCGTAGGCGTTCAGCCGGCAGCCGAAGGTGACGACGTCGACGCCGTCCGGCCCCGACATCGTCGTCGCCGACCCGCCTTCCTCGCCGACGGCGGGCTTGGGCGTGGGCGGCCGGGAGATGAGGGTATAGGTCGTCATGACCCGACGAACGCCGCGAAGGCGTCCTTCCAGTCGGGATGCCAGCGCGACAGGGCCGGGCGGTTGTCGATGACGTCGCCCATGGCCCAGGCCATGCGCTTCTCGTCCAGCGCGCGCGGCGTCTCGTTGTCGGGACACAGGATGTAGAAGTCGCCCCGCGCGATGCTGTCCAGCATGAACTGGACGGTCTGCTCAGGCGTCCAGGCGCCGGCCGGCTTGTCGGTCCCGCGCCGGGTCATGCCTGTATGGACGAAGCCGGGGATCAGCAGGCGGGCGTCGACCCGGCAGTCGACGATCTCGCGCAGGCTATGGGCCAGGCCCTCGGTCAGGGCCTTCACCGCCGACTTGCTGACGTTGTACGCCGTGTTGCCCGGCGGCTGGGTGATGCCCTGCTTGGAGCCGGTGTTGATGATCAGGCCCGGACGACCGCTGGCCGCCATTTCCTCGCCGATCAGCTGGACACCGTTGATCACGCCCCACAGGTTGACGTCCAACACGCGCTTCCACGGGTCCTCGCCCGAAAAGGCGTCGCCCCCGCCGCCGACCCCGGCGTTGTTCATCAGCACGTCCACGGCGCCGAACTTCTCGACGGCGGCGTCGCGCAGGGCCTGGACGGCGGCGCGGTCGGCGACGTCGGTCGGCACGGCCAGGGCCTGGTCGCCGATGGCGTCGGCGGCCTTCTTCAGGGCCCGCCCCATGATGTCGGCCATGACCACGTTCATGCCCAAAGCCGCGAAGGCTTGGGCGGCGGCCAGGCCTATGCCGTCCGCCGCGCCGGTGACGACCGCCGTCTTGCCGGGCCCGATGGCGGGGTGAATGGTCATGCCGCCGCGCGCTCCGGCAGCTTGCCGACGAACTCCATGGTCACCGGACCGGTCATGATCACGTGGCCGTCGCTCTCGCGCCATTCGATGGTCAGGGCGCCGCTCTCGAACTCGACCTTGGCCGTCCGGTCGGTCAGGCCGCGGCGCACGGCGGCGACCTGGGCCGCGCAGGCGCCGGTGCCGCAGGCCAGGGTCAGGCCCGCGCCGCGCTCCCAGACCTTCAGCTGGATGTGGTCGCGGGCGGCGACGTGGGCGAAGCCGACATTGACGCCCTCCGGGAACAGCGGATGGTGCTCGACCAGACTGCCCGTGCCGCGCGCGAAGTCGTCGCTGACCGGCGCGTCGACGAAGAACACCACGTGCGGATTGCCCATCGAGACGCAACCGGGCGTGTGGACCAGCGGCGCGTCGATCGGGCCGACCTGCAGCTCGATTCCGACGGTGTCCATCTCTTCCGCCAGCGGAATCTGGTCCCAGGCCAGGCCGGGCCGACCCATGTCGACGGTGACCAGCTTGTCGCCGGCCATCACGCCCGACAGCCGGCCGGCCACGGTGTCAAAGGCCACGGCCTCCTTCTTGCCCGACTGCATCAGCAGCCAGGCCACGCAGCGGGTGCCGTTGCCGCAGGCCCCGGTCTCCTCGCCGTCCGAGTTCCAGAACCGCACGTAGGCGCTGGCGCCCTCGGCCCGGGGCGGGTCGATGGCGATCACCTGGTCGCAGCCAATCCCGCCCTCGCCCCGTTTGGCGATCGCGCGGATCTCCTCCGGGGTCGGATTGAAGGACTGGGTCAGGGTCTCGATCACGACGAAGTCGTTGCCGAGGCCGTTCATCTTGAGAAAGGTGCGGCTCATGGTCCGGGCTATATAGTGGAAAACCTCGGCCGAGTCAGAGGTCGCTCCCGACTGCGGCGATTTGAGCGCGGCTTTTCGACGGAAAGTAGGGCTTTCGGGCGCGAGGCGCACGAGGCCTGGCGCAGACCGGCTTTTGCGATACCGTCGCGATCAAAGGCGCCGTTTCCTTCGGGCGGCCGCCTGTCACGACAGCCGCCGGATCCCTAGATGCGTAGCCTGCTTCTCGCCCTCCTCGCCTCCACGAGCCTCATGACCACGACCGCCCAAGCCGCCGATCCCGCTCCGCCCGCCAATACGGAAGCCCGCACGCCGCTGGCCGACCTGGGTAAGGATGATCCCTACAAGTGGATGGAGGAGATCGAGGGCGAGCGGCCGCTGGCCTGGGCCAAGGCGCAGAACACCCGCAGCCTGGCGATCCTGCAGGGCGACGCCCGCTATGCCGGGCTGGAGAGCCAGGCCCTGGCCATCCTCAACGCCAAGGACCGGGTGCCCGGCGTGTCGTTCGCCGGCGACGGGTCCCTGCGCAACTTCTGGCAGGACGCCGACCACGTGCGCGGCCTCTGGCGCAAGACCACGCTGGAGAGCTACCGCACCGCCGAGCCTCAGTGGGAGACGATCCTCGACATCGACGCCCTGTCCAGGGCCGAGAACGCCAACTGGGTGTTCAAAGGAGCCAGCTGCCTGCCGCCCGACGAGACCCGCTGCCTGCTGACCCTGTCGAACGGCGGCAAGGACGCGGTCTCGATCCGCGAGTTCGACACCACGACCCGGACCTTCGTCGAAGGCGGCTTCGCACTGCCGGAGGGCAAGCAGAACGTCGCCTGGCTGGACAAGGACACCCTGTTGGTGGCCCGCGAATGGGAGCCGGGCCAGGTGACCAAGTCCAGCTATCCCTACGTGGTCAAGGCGCTGAGGCGCGGCCAGGCCCTGGCGGACGCCAAGGAAGTGTTCCGGGGAACGCCGGATGACGTCTCGGCCTCGGCCTACACCCTGACCGACGCCGACGGGAAGGTGGTGGCGACCCTGGCCAGCCGGGGAATCAGCTTCTTCGAATCCGAGACCTACCTGCTGACCGACGTTGGCCCGATGAAGCTGCCCCTGCCGCTGAAGCATTCGATCCAGGCCTATGTCGCCGGCCAGATGGTGATGTCGCTGGAGCAGGATTGGCCCGAGCGGGGCTTCAGGACCGGCGACCTGATCAGCTTCGACCTGGCCGCGTTCAAGGCCGCTCCGGCCAAGGCCGCCGCGACCCTGATCCTGCGCCCCACCGCCAGGCAGTCGGTGGAGAGCGTCACCACCACCCGCGACAAGCTGATGGTCGGCCTGCTGGACAACGTCACCGGCGCCGCCCTGGTCTATGACCATGGCCCCGGAGGCTGGACGCACCGGAAGCTGGCCCTGCCGGCCAATTCGACGATCGGCCTGGGCTCGGCCTCGCAGAAGGACGACCGATTGTTCGTGACCGTCACCGGCTATCTGACGCCCTCGACCTACTGGCTGGCCGACGCCGCCTCGCTGAAACTGGAGCAGGTCAAGGCTTCGCCGGCCCGGTTCGACGCCTCGACGCACGTGGTCGAGCAGTTCGAGGCGACCAGCCGCGACGGGGTCAAGATCCCCTACTTCGTCGTGCGGCCCAAGGGCGTGAAGTACGATGGCTCGGCCCCGACCCTGCTCTACGCCTATGGCGGCTTCCAGGTGTCGATGACTCCGGCCTATTCGGGGGTGATGGGCAAGCTGTGGCTGGAGCGCGGCGGGACCTATGTGGTGGCCAACATCCGCGGCGGCGGCGAATTCGGTCCGGCCTGGCACGACGCGGCCCTGAAGGCCAACCGCCAGAAGGCCTATGACGACTTCTTCGCCGTCTCCCAGGACCTGATCGACCGCAAGATCACCTCGCCCCGCCATCTGGGGATCATGGGCGGCAGCAACGGCGGCCTGCTGATGGGCGTGGCCCTGACCCAGCGGCCCGAACTCTACAACGCCGTCGTCGTGCAGGTGCCGCTGTTCGACATGATCCGCTACAGCCAGATCGGGGCCGGGGCCTCGTGGGTGGGCGAGTATGGCGATCCGGCCATTCCGTCCGAACGGGCGGTGATCGCCAAGTACGACCCCTATTCCAACCTCAAGGTCGGCCGGAAGTACCCCGAGGTGTTCATCGAGACCTCGACCAAGGACGACCGCGTCCACCCTGCCCACGCCCGCAAGGCGGCCGCGCGGTTGGAGGAGCTGGGCTATCCGGTGCTGTATTACGAGAACATCGACGGCGGCCACGCGGCCAGCGCCAACCTGGCCGAGACCGCCCGCCGCCAGGCGCTGGAATATGTCTACCTGTCGAGGAAGCTGATGGACTGACGCGCTTTCATTTCGGCAAACGCTGATCTTCAGGTCGTAAACCCTAGTTCAATCTATCCACGTCAGGGTGGCGTCGAATATCCGGCCGCACGTTCAGCCCGAGCCGGATCGAGGTTGCCTTGAAGATCGACGTCTTCCCCGCCCTGGAGCTGCCCGCGGAGGTCCGTGCGGCCTGGTCGGCCGCCCAGGCCGGCGAGGCGCGTTTCGACAGCCCGTTCCTGTCGCCGCTATGGGCCCAGGCGGTCGCCCGAGCCCAGGGTCCCGCCAGCGGCGTGATGGTCGCGGTCCAGCATGACCACGCAGGCCAGCCGGCCGCCTTCCTGGCGGTGCGCAAGCGCGGCTCCACCGCCATGCCGGTCGGCGCCCCGATGAGCGACTACCAGGCCCTGGTGACCCGCGACGGCTTCCGAGCCGACCCACGCGCCATGCTCCAGGCTCTGGGCGTGTCACGCTACGACTTCTGCCATATGCAGGCCGAGGACCCGGCCTTCCAGGGCCACGCCCGCGGCCACTGCGTTTCCTGGGTGGTCGAGGTCGCCGACGGCTACGCCGCCTACGAGGTTGAGCGCAAGGCGGCCGGTGTCGGCGCGTTGAAGGACATCGACAAGAAGCGCCGCAAGGTCGAGCGCGAGGTCGGCCCGACCCGGTTCACCGCCCTGTCGGACTCCCGCGCCGACTTCGAGCAGCTGATCGCCTGGAAACGCGCCCAGCTGGCGGCCACCGGCCAGACCGACCTGTTCAAGACCTCTTGGGTCATGCGGCTGATGGACGAGCTGCTGGAGACCCGCGACCCCGCGTTCGGCGGCGGGCTCTACACCCTGCGCCTGGGCGACGAGCTGGCGGCCGTGCATTTCCACCTGCGCGGCGGCGGTACGATCCACGGCTGGATGATCGCCCACGACCCGAAATTCGAGCGCTATTCGCCCGGCTTGCTGCTGTTCCAGGACATCCTCAGGAGCCTGGACCGCGGCCCGTATAGGCGTCTCGATCTCGGCGCCGGCGACTATCGCTTCAAGCGCGAGCTGTCGAACCGCCAACAGGGCGTGATGTTCGGTTTCCTGGGCGCGCCGTCGGTCTCGACCCTGACCCGCACGGCGGTCTACGGCCTGCGCGGGATGGCCGAGGCCCTACCCCTGGGGCCGATGTCGACCCTGCCGGGCAAGGCGATGCGCCGCATCGACGTGCTGCGCGGTCTGCGCTGAACCCAAGCCGCCTTCAGGTCGCGCGGGCGATCAGCGCGATCACGGCGCTCCAGAGCATCAGATTGACGGCGGAGATGAACAGGAGCCAGCCGAAGCGGCTCTGGCGTCCGTTCTGCCGCGCGCGATACGTGACGCCGCGAACCACGTGACCCATGGGGTTCCTCCAAAGCCCTCTACCGGAGCTTGAGTCGGATGAAACCTCCGTTCCCAGGCGCGCGCAAGCAAGTTTGACCGCGCGTCCCGGGGCGATCTCGAAAACGTGACAAGGGTTCGGCCAGCCAAGGCGGCCATGGCCGCGGAAAAGCGAAGACCCGCTAGGACGAGACGCGGTTGATCCGCAGGGCCGGCGGGTCGATGCAGCCCGCCTCCCAGGCCCGCGTCCAACCCAGCCGCTTGACCGGTTCGCGGAAGGCGAAGCGCAGCAGGTGCTCGGCGACGACGTCCTCCAACCGGGCCAGGGCCTCCAGGTCGACGGCCTCGATCGTGACGTCCAGGCCTTCGGGGTCGGCCAGCATGCTGCAGGTCCCCAGCGGCAGCGGGATCAGGGCCGAGACGTCGTCGTACGTCGCCTCGAACCGATGACCCCAGTGCTTGGCCAGCTGGATCATGTAGCGCGCGCCCTGGTCGGTGTTCAGTCGGGCATGGCTCTGCATGACGGCTAGACCCCTTCGATGGCCGCGGCCGCGTCGTCCATGACCTTGGCGATCGCCGCGACCTGTTCGGGGGTCAGCGAGCCGGAGGTCAGCTTCAGGCGCAGGGCGGTCTTGAGGTTTTCCCGAGCCCGCATGATCTGGGGCGAGAAGGCGGCGCTCTGGGCGGCGGCTTCGGCCATGCGGGTGAACAGGCCGTGGACCGGCTGGCTGTTGGCCTCGAGGAAGGCCCGGCCCTCGTCGGTGATCGTGTAGAGCTTTTTGCCGCCGCCCGCGTCGGCCGCGGTGACGTAGCCCAGCTCCTCCAGCAGAGTCAGGGTCGGATAGATCACGCCGGGGCTGGGGGTGTAGGCGCCGCCGGCGGCGGTCTCAACGGCCTTGATCAGCTCGTAGCCGTGGCTGGGCTTGTCGGCGATCAGCTTCAGCACGACCAGGCGCAGGTCGCCATGGTCGAAGAACCGGCCCATGCGACCGCCGCGACGATGATGGCCCTCGTGACCGTGGAAACCGAACGGATGGCGGCCGAAGGGCGCGCCGTGATGACCGCCGTGGCGGCCGTGGTGGTGGGGGTGACGTCCAAACATGTGAGCTTTAGATCCTGTTTCGTTATATCGAACTTACAGATATATCGGATTGCGCGAAGGTCAAGAGCGTTTTCGATATATCTGAAACCGATCGAAACGAGATACGGCTAGGGGCAGGCGCATGCGCCTGTCCCCAGTCCGCGCGCGGGCCCTAAGTTCCCGGCGGAACCGGGAAGCCGCGGTTGCGCATCAGGGCGCCGATCTTCACGTCGCGGCCGCGGAACCGGCGGAAGGCCTCGCCCGCGTCGACGGTGTTGCCCACGCTCATGATGTCGTCGTGCAGGCGCTTGGCCACGGCCTTGTCGTAGAAGCCGCCTGGAGCCTCCTCGAAGGCCTCGGCGGCGTCGGCGGTCAGGGTGTCGGCCCAGATGTAGTCGTAATAGCCGGCCGAATAGCCCTCGCCGGAGAAGATGTGGCCGAACTGGGTGGGCCGGTGGCGCATGACGATCTCGGACGGCAGGCCGATCTCGTCCATGGCCGCCTTTTCGAACGCGGCCGGGTCGATGGCCTGACCCTTGGCGGCCAGATGGATCTTCATGTCGTAGATCGCCGAGGCCAGGTATTCGACCGTCGAGAAGCCCTGGTTGAAGGTCTTGGCCTTCTCGATCTTGGCCACCAGCTCCTCGGGAATCGGCTTGCCGGTCTGATAGTGGATGGCGAACTGGCTCAGCACCGGCTTGGTCGGCAGCCAGTGCTCGTTCAGCTGGCTGGGGAACTCGACGAAGTCGCGAGCGACGTTGGTGCCGGCCAGGGCGGGATAGGCGACGTTCGAGTTCAGGCCGTGCAGGGCGTGGCCGAACTCGTGGAACATGGTGGTCGCGTCGTCCCAGGAGATCAGCACCGGCTCGCCGGCCTTGCCCTTCACGAAGTTGCAGTTGTTGGAGACGATCGGGGTGACCACCCCCTTGAACGTCTCCTGGGTGCGGTACTCGCTCATCCAGGCGCCGGACTGCTTGCCCGCCCGGGCGTAGGGGTCGAAGTACCACAGGCCGACCCGTTGACCGCCCTTGGTCACCTCCCAGACGCGAACGTCCGGATGGCAAACCGGCACGTCGGTGATCTGGGTGAAGGTGAAGCCGTACAGCTGGCCCGCAGCCCAGTGGATGGCCTCGCGCAGCTTCTCCAGCTGCAGGTACGGCTTGACCGCGTTCTGATCGAGGTCGTAGCGCGCCTTGCGCACCTTCTCGGCGTAGTGGCGATAGTCCCAGGGGGCGATCTTGAAGGTGGCGCCTTCCGCGTCGGCAACCTTTTGCATGTCGGCCACCTCCTCGTGGACGCGGGCCACGGCCGGCTTCCAGACCTGCATCATCAGGTCCATGGCCGCCTCGGGAGTCTTGGCCATCTGGTCGTCGGTGATCCAATGGGCGTAGGTTTCGAAGCCCAGCAGCTGGGCCTTCTCGGCCCGCAGCTTGAGGATCTCGGTGATCACCGCCTTGTTGTCGTGGGCGTCGTTGTTGTCGCCGCGCGACACCCACAGCCGCCAGCCCTTTTTGCGCAGGTCGCGACGGTCGGAATAAACCAGAAAGGGCTCCATCGACGAGCGGGTGTTGGTGATCAGCCACTTGCCCTTCAGGCCCTTTTCCTCGGCGGCGGCCGCCGCGCCGGCCTTCACCGAGTCCGGCAGGCCGGCCAGGTCGCCCTCGCCCAGCTCCAGGGTGTAGCCTTCCTCGTCGGCCAGCTCGTTCTGGCTGAACCTGGTGTAGAGGCTGGCCAGCGCCTGGTTGATCTGGCCGAGGCGAGCCTTCTTGGTCGCGTCCAGCGCCGCGCCCTGGCGGGCGAAATAGTTGTAGATCACCCACGTCAGACGCTTCTGCTCGGGCGTCAGGTTCGAGGTCTCGCGCGCGTCGTAGACGGTCTTGATGCGAGCGAACAGTTGCTCGTTCTGGACGATCTCGTCGCCGAACGCCGCCAGCTTCGGCGTGGTCTCGGCCTCGACTTTCTGCATGGCCGCGTCGTTCATGGTCGAGGTGAACACCCCGAACAGCGCGGTGACCCGGTTCAGGGTCCGGCCCGAGTCCTGATAGGCCGCCAGAATCCCTTCGAAGGTCGGCGCCGAGCGCTTGGCGGTCAGAGCGAAGATTTCCTGCCGCTGCTGCGCCATCGCCGCCTCGAAGGCCGACGCGAACAGTTCGGGCTTGACCTTGTCCAGCGGCGGCAGGCCGCCGTGCGGACCGGTCCACGGCGCGATCAGGGGGTTGGCGGGCGGGGCGGCGGCGGGGGTGGCGGCTTTGGCGATCATGGGCGTCAGGGCGCTCGCGCTAGCGGCGGCGAGGAAGGAACGGCGCTTCACGGCGGGTCTCCGAGGGAACGGACCTCGACCCTAGAGCGTCGCGCGGCTTTGCAGTAAGCGCTTTCCCGCGGAAATCGTCCCGTGAAGCATGAATTCGACGACAGAATTGCGCGCCGGGTTGGTCTTCCTAAGGCTCGTTCGTGCGCGGCATCGGGTTCTGCGCGGGACCTGCACGAGATTCTCAAGCGCCGCGCGTGGACGGTTTCGCAAGGGCGAGGTAAGCCAAACACATGTCCATCGGCGTCTTCGACTCCGGCGTGGGCGGCCTCACGGTCCACCGCGCCCTCGTGAACCGTCTGCCCCAGGCGGACTTCGTCTATCTCGCCGACCAGGCCAACGCCCCCTATGGCGGGCGGCCGGGCGAGGAAGTCGTCGACCTGACCCGGGCCGGCTGCGAGCGCCTGTTCGGAGCCGGCGCCAGCCTGGTGGTCCTGGCCTGCAACACCGCCTCGGCCATCGCCCTGCGCCGCCTGCAGCAGACCTGGCTGCCCGGCTATCGCAAGGCGCTAGGCCGGCCGATCAACGTGCTGGGCATCATCGTCCCGACCATCGAGGCGGCCACCGGCCTGCCCTGGGAGCATGAGGCCGAGCGGCGCGGCGACAAGGTCGAACAGCTCGACGTGCTGGGCGTGTTCTCCACCCAGGGCACGACCAATTCGCGCGTCTACGAGATCGAGATCGACAAGCGCAAGCAGGACATCGCGGTGTTCTCGCAGGCCTGCCCGGACCTGGTGCCGATGATCGAGGCCGACGCCGGGGCCGTGGATCTGGCCAAGGCGGTCGAGGGCTATGTCCAGGCGCTGAAGACCCGCATCGGCCGCTATCCCGACCGGGCGGTGCTGGGCTGCACCCACTACGAGATCATCGCCGACATCTTCCGCGCCGCCCTGCCGGCCGGCACGCCGGTCATCCACCAGCCGGCCTCGACCGCCGACGCCCTGGAGCTCTACCTGCGCCGCCATCCGGAGTTCGACCCCGGGACCGGCGGCTCGCGCCAGTTCCTGACCACCGGCGCGCCGGGGCCGCAGAACGGCTTGGTGGAGAGCTTTTGGGGCGGCCCGCTGCGGTTCGAGGCGGCTTAGCCCCTCCGGCACCTTCCCCCAGGTGGGGAGGATCTAGAACGCCAAGATGCTCCCCACCTGGGGGAGCTGTCGCGAAGCGACCGAGGGGGTTGACGCCACCTGCGGACGGACCACCCTTCCCCGACCAACGGGAGGGCCGCCCATGAAAGACCTGCTGACCGCCGCCGCTCTGGCCTTGACCGCCACCGCCGCCCTTTCATCTGGAACACGCGCCGAGGTCGTCGACGCCCAGGCCAACGGCTTCGAGGTCAGGCGCACCGCCGTGCTGAACGCCCCCGCCGACAAGGTCTACGCGGCGCTGGCCCAGCCCTCGCAATGGTGGAGCAAGGACCACACCTGGTCGGGCTCGGCGGCCAACCTGTCCCTGGCCCCGATGGCCGGCGGCTGCTTCTGCGAGAAACTGCCGAACGGCGGCTCCATCCTGCACATGACCGTGGTCTACGCCCAACCGGGCCAGGGCCTACGGCTGTTCGGGGGCCTGGGACCGCTGCAGATGTCCGGCGCGGCCGGCCACCTGGGCTGGACCCTGACGGAGAAGGACGGCAAGACCACCCTGACCCAGACCTATGACGCCGGCGGCTACATGAAAGGCGGGCTCGACAAGATCGCGCCGATCGTCGACCGGGTTCTAGGCGAACAGTTCGACCGCCTGACAGCCTATGTCGAGACGGGCAAGGCGCCGTAGATCCCCTCAAAACGTTGTCATCCTGGACAAGCGCTGCGCGCTTCCCGGGATGAACGCTGAATGCCGCTCGGACTACTTCTCGTAAGCCGCCTTCTGGCTGAGCAGCCAGGAGAAGTCGGCCGTCAGTTGGCCCGATTGTTTTCCCTTGCCGCTCTTGGGATCGTACGCGGTCCAGACTCCGGCCGATGAGTGGCAGCCCAGGCAGCTTTCGGTCTGGAAGGTCAGGGTGTTGATCCCCGGCGTCACCGGCTTGCCCAGATTGTTGAGCGCCGAGTTCCAGACCGGCGGCTGGGCCGGGCCGGAGGCGAGGCAGTCCTGGCCGCTGGGCAATTCCTCGCCGTTGCAGGCCACCTGGTTGCCCTTCTGGAAGTAGGTTTCCATGGTGATGTTGGTCAAGAACACCGGGGTCGGGGCGCCGCCCGGCTTGTTGCCGATGGCGCCCGGCAGGCCGCCGTTCCAGGGCGCGGGCGCCGCCGTCGGGTCGGTCGGCCACTGGGTGTCGATCAGTTGGTAGTACTGCCAGACCGACCCCTGGGCCTTCAAGACCGCCTGGGCCTGGCGGTTCAGGGCGACCTTGTCGCCGGGGATCGGGATGCCGCGCCAGGCCTGGGTCGGGATGCGAGGATAGACGCCCTTCACCTTCTGCGGCAGCTGGTTGACCGCGCACATCGGGCAATTGGGATCGACGAACGACGGGTTCAGCTTGGGGTGGGCCACCGCGTCGACGTCCAGATTATCGACATGCTCGAAGGTCGACCAGATCCACTGCGGCGAGGTCTGGGTCTTGTGGCCGATGTGCATGCCGACCAGGCCGACCGTCACCTTGCGCTCCAGCTGCCTGCCGTCCGGACCCTGGTCGATGACCACCGCGGTGCTGGTGTAGAACCGCGTGAAGTCGTCCTTGCCGGGCTTGAGGATCCGCCAGGCGAACTTCAGCTCGAACGATCCGCTCCAGTCCTTGTCGGGCGTTCCGATCGGCATGGCCACCTTGCCGCCGCCCTTGGTGAAGGCGACCTGGCCGTTGATGTTGTAGAGGCTGTTGTCGCAGAGATAGCCGACCTCGTTGGGGTCGATCATGATCTCGTAATAGACGAACTCGCCGTTCTGATCGATCATCGGCCCGGAGAAGGCCTGGTTGATGTCGTCGCCGAGATTGGCCGCGTTCAGCTCGCCCACCGCCGACAGCACGCCCAGGAAGCGGGTGGCGCGCGGGTCGGCGTTGGCCGTGGCCTGGGCCGAGAACGGCGCCAGCCCCTTGCTGACCGGCTTTACCAGGTCGCCGCGGAACAGCGTCAGGGTCCGGGCCTTCGGCGAGACGCCGCAGGCCGCCGGCTTCGCGCCGTCGGTCTGAAAGATCGAACTGGAATTGTGCCACAGCGTCCAGTGCGGCGGGCCGAACCGGGTGTCGGTTAGCTTGGGCGCGGCCGCGCCCTGGCTGTTGGTGGGCCAGTTCAGCGCCAGGAACATCTGCCAGGAATAGAGGTCGAACTCGCGCTGCACCTCGGAGAACTTCTTGGCGTTCTCCAGCTGGGTCTTCAGCGCGATGTCGACGTCGCCCGGCATCTGCGGGGTCAGGCTGGGCGCGAAGTTGGGGAAGGCGGCCAGATAGGCCGGCTTGACCGGCGCGGCGGCGTCGATCGCCTGGGCGGCGAACAGCCCGCCTCCGCCGACCAGGCACACCAGGGCCGCGGTCAGCGCCCGCCAGCCGATCTTCCGTCCCGGTTTCGAGATCTTCATCGCGCCCTCCGCCCTGTTGGCTCGGGAGTCGCGCGAGGCCTCGCCTGCGTCGATCGCCCAAGCCTTGCCGCAAGGGTGATCATTCTATGGGAGAACCGTCAATATATGATCGTCATGGTAGAATCATGCAAACAAGAAGCCAAACAAAAACCCCGGGCGCGCGGCCCGGGGTCGATGTCGTCAGCCCTTGACCGAAAGTATCTAGCCGACGGCCTGCATGTCGTCGCTGGTGGCGCCCAGCAGGGCCATCTGCAAGCGCGAGCGGTCGCGGCGGGCCGATTCCAGGGCGCCTTCGGCCAGGGCGGCCTCCGAGCGGATCCGTTCGATCTCGGCCTGCATCTCGGCGACCTTGTCGTCGTGGGCGCGGCGGGTCTCGTCTTCCGAGGCCTGCAGGGCCTCGAAGCGGGTGCGCAACTGGGCGGCGCGTTCCTCGGCGCGCTTGAGCGCCTTCTCGTGGGCCCCGACGGTCTTGGCCAGCTGGTCGGCGCGCTCGATCGCGGCGGCGCGGGCGGTGTCGACGCCGGCATGGCGGCCACGCAGGTCCTCGACCTCGTCCTCCAGATTGCGGACCCGTTCCAGGGCGCGTTCCAGGGCGACGTTGAGATCGCCGGCCCGGCGTTCGACGGCCTGCTGCTGGGCGCTGCTCTCGTTGAGGCGGGCCGAGATCTGGCCGTTCATTTCCTCCAGCTTGTCGGCGCGGCCAGTGGCGGTCTCCAGGCGGGTCTGCAGGGCCAGCGCCTCGGCGCGACCGGCCTCGACCTGGGCTTCCAGCCCGCGGATCGTGCGGGCGCTGTCGGCCTGGACCGTGGTCAGGGCGTTGTCGGCGGCCAGCAGGCGGGCGCGCTCGGCGGCGACCTGGGCTTCCAGTTCGGTCTCGATGCGCGACAGGCGGGCCACGTCGGCGCCGGCCTGCTCCAGGCGCTTCTTCACCGTGCCCAGTTCTTCGGCCTGCAGGGCCGACTGCTGCTTGGCGGCCGACAGGGCGGCCTCCGACTCGCCGCGGCGGGCGTCGATGTCCTGGGTCTGGATCCGCAGGGTCTCGACGTCCTGCGCCAAGTGCTCGGCGCGGGCGGTGGCGTCGCGCAGCGCGGCCTCCAGCCCGCCGACCTTGAGCTCGGACTGCTGCAAGCCGTTGCGCAGGCGGTCGATTTCCAGCGCGCTGTCTTCCAGGGCGACGTCCAGCGACTGGCGGCGCGCCTCGGATTCGGTCAGGGCGGCGTCGGCGGTCGCCAGCCGAGCCGAAAGCTCGCGCTCCTCGGCCTGGGCGGCGGCCAGCTGGCGGGCGGCCTGGTCGTGGGCGGCGCGCAGGGCGATCAGCTCGGCATGCTCGGCGCGACGGGCCTCGAACTCCTCGGCGACCGGGCCGCGGATCTCGGAAATCAGCGGCTCGATGGCCCGCAGATGCTCGATCACCCGGCTGATGCTGTCCAGCCCGCCGTGGATGGTCTCGTAGCGGACGCCGATGGCCTGGGTGGCCTCGACCAGGCGGTCGCCGCCGCCGTCGGCTTCGGGCCGATCGTTCTCGGCGGCCAGCATCACGGGCTTGACGCCGCCCTTGGTGTTGCGATCGCCCTTCGACAGCAGCCTCATCTTGCCCACCCTCTAACGCCCCGCGACTCGACGCCCATCGCGCCGATTCGGCCCCTCAGCCGCGCAGAATCATTTGCCCATTCGTTAACAGGATAGCCCGCGCTCAAGATTGCTGTCGAGATCAAGATCGCGCGCCCGGCGAGAGGCGCAACGCCGCATCGCCAGATAGACGAAGCCGAAACGCGAAAGCCGCCGCGACGGCCTCGAAGGGCGGTCGCGGCGGCTTTGCACGGCCGATCGGCGGCGCTTCGGCCCCGTCGGGGAGACGTCAGGCGGCCTCTTGTTCGGCCGGAACGGCCGGCTCCAGACGGATCATGTAGTCGAAGGCCGACAGAGCCGCCTTCGAGCCCTCACCCATGGCGATGATGATCTGCTTGTAGGGCGTGGTCGTGGCGTCGCCGGCGGCGAACACGCCGGGCAGCGAGGTCTCGCCGCGATGGTCGACCTCGATTTCGCCCCGCGGGCTCAGGGCCACGCCGGCGTCCTTCAGCCACTCGGTGTTGGGCACTAGGCCGATCTGCACGAATACGCCCTCCAGGTCGACCTGATGAACCTGATCGTGGTTGCGGTCCTTGTAGGTCAGGCCGGTGACCTTTGCGCCGTCGCCCAACACCTGGGTGGTCAGGGCCGAAGTGACGATGCGCACGTTCGGCAGGCTGGCCAGCTTGCGTTGCAGGACGGCGTCGGCGCGCAGCTGGCTGTCGAACTCGATCAGGGTCACGTGGGCGACGATGCCGGCCAGGTCGATGGCCGCCTCGACGCCGCTGTTGCCGCCGCCGATCACCGCCACGCGCTTGCCCTTGAACAGCGGGCCGTCACAGTGCGGGCAATAGGCCACGCCCTTGTTCTTGTACTCGGCCTCGCCGGGCACGTTGATGTTCCGCCACCGGGCGCCGGTGGCCAGGATCACGCTCCGCGACGTCAGGCTGGCGCCGTTCTCGAGCTTGACCTCGATCAGCCCGCCCGGCGTCTTGGCGGGAACCAGGCCGACCGCCTTCTGCAGGTTCATGATGTCGACGTCGTAGTCCTTGACGTGCTGCTCGAGATTGGCGGCCAGGCGCGGGCCTTCGGTGTGCGACACCGAGATGAAGTTCTCGATGGCCATGGTGTCCAGCACCTGGCCGCCGAAGCGCTCGGCCGCCACGCCGGTGCGGATGCCCTTGCGGGCGGCGTAGATCGCCGCCGCGGCGCCGGCGGGGCCGCCGCCGACGACCAGAACGTCGAAGGCGTCCTTGGCCTTGATCTTCTCGGCTTCGCGGGCCGTCGCGCCGGTGTCCAGCTTGGCCAGGATCTGCTCCAGGCTCATGCGGCCCTGGCCGAACGGCTGGCCGTTCAGCAGGATGGTCGGGACGGCCATCACCTGGCGTTCCTCGACCTCGGCCTGGAACAACGCGCCGTCGATGGCGACGTGGGTGATGTTGGGGTTCAGGGCCGCCATGGTGTTCAGCGCCTGGACCACATCCGGGCAGTTCTGGCAGCTCTGCGAGAAATAGGTCTCGAAGCGGAACTCGCCCTCCAGGGCGCGGACCTGGTCCAGCGCCTCGGCGTCGAACTTCGGCGGGTGGCCGCCGACATGCAGCAGGGCCAGCACCAGCGAAGTGAACTCGTGACCCAGGGGCAGGCCGGCGAAGCGGACGTCCGCGTCGCCCGCCGCGCGGGTGATGGCGAAGGACGGCTTGCGGGCGTCGTCGCCGGCCAGGTTCAGGCTGACCTTGTCGGAGGTTCCGGCCACGTCCTCGAGCAGCGCGAGCATGTCCTTGGACCCCGCGCCCTCGCCCAGCGAGGCGACCAGCTCGATCGGCTGGCGCAGGTTCTGCAGATAGGCTTTCAGCTGGGTCTTCAGACCATCGTCCAACATGGCGGGCTCCGACTGCGGGGCGGCGGGTCTCCCGAGGGGGAGGAGAGACGCGACGCGGGAATTTCGAGTTTCAGACTATGGGGGGCGTCGCCGCGACCCGAGGGCCGCGGCGAGCCGTAAGTCGGCCTAGATCTTGCCGACCAGGTCGAGCGACGGGGCGAGGGTCTTTTCACCCTCTTCCCACTTGGCCGGGCAAACTTCGCCCGGGTGGCTGGCGACGTACTGGGCGGCCTTGATCTTGCGCAGCAGTTCGATGGCGTTGCGGCCGATGCCTTCGGCCGTCACTTCGGTGAACTGGATCACGCCTTCCGGGTCGACCAGGAAGGTGCCGCGGTCGGCCAGGCCCACGCCTTCGCGCATGACGCCGAAGTTGTTGGTGATCTGGCCCGACGGGTCGCCGACCATGACGTACTGGATCTTGCCGATCGCCGGCGAGCTGTCGTGCCAAGCCTTGTGCGAGAAGTGGGTGTCGGTCGACACCGCGTAGATCTCGACGCCCAGGCGCTGGAACGTGGCGTAGTTGTCGGCCAGGTCTTCCAGTTCCGTCGGGCAGACGAAGGTGAAGTCGGCCGGGTAGAAGAACACGACGGACCACTTGCCCTTCAGGTCGGCGTCGCTGACCTCGACGAACTTGCCGCCCTTGTAGGCCTGGGCAGTGAAGGGTTTGATCTGGGTGTTGATCAAGGACATGAAGTTCTCCTGCAGGAATTGCGAGGAGCCTTGTACGGAAGGGAAATCGATAGGGCCAATCGATTGTTTCATGCTTGGCGATAGCTCCAATCTATGCGCCCATCCTGTAGGCGCCTGAGCCGCCAGGCCAAGATGCGGTCGATTGCTTTTGGATTTCCAATAGATCCACCCTATGTAGGGCCGATGCTTCCCACCCTCCGCCAGCTGCAATATCTGAAGCTCCTGTCGGAGCACGGTTCATTCAGCCGGGCGGCCGAGGCCTGCCACGTCACCCAGCCGACCCTGTCGGCCGGCATCCAGGAGCTGGAGAAGATCCTGGGCGCGCCGGTCGTCGACCGCGCCCGCTCGGGCGTGATCCTGACCGCCGCCGGCCAGGAGGCCGTGCGCCGGGCCGAGGCGATCCTGGCCCAGGCCGAGGACCTGGTGCAGGCCGCGCGCGGGGCGGGCCAGCCCCTGGCCGGCCGGTTCCGCCTGGGCGTGATCCCAACCGTCGCCCCCTATCTGCTGCCGCGCGCCCTGCCGGCCCTGCGCGACCAGTTCCCGAAGCTGAAACTGTACCTGCGCGAGGACCTGACCCACCGGCTGATCGCCGCCCTCAAGTCCGGCGCACTGGACGCGGCCCTGATCGCCCTGCCCTACGACATGACCGGCCTGGACTGGGCCCATGTCGAGGATGACGAACTGCTGGCCGCCGCCCCGGCCAACCACCGCATGGCGGCCTTCGACCGGGTCGACCCCGACAGCCTGCGCGGCGACGACATGATCCTGCTCGAAGACGGCCATTGCCTGCGCGACCACGCCCTGGCCGCCTGCGGGCTGGAGCCGCCGCGCGGCGCCGGCCTGGGCGACGAGGAAAGCTTTGCGGCCACCTCCCTGCCCACCCTGGTGCAGA
>Ga0102592_1001690_pt1 | contig 22756 bp, 16 predicted proteins | sample AraplaCol_mMF_r2_FD_76861 | JGI IMG/M metagenome (GOLD analysis project Ga0102592, IMG submission 76861) | Arabidopsis root microbial communities from North Carolina, USA - plate scrape MF_Col_mMF_r2 (SPADES assembly) (version 2) | ecosystem: Host-associated > Plants > Roots > Endosphere...
CGGCATCACCGTCACCAACACGCCGAAGGTCCTGACCGAGGACACCGCCGACATGACCATGGCGCTGATTCTCGCCGTGCCGCGCCGGATGATCGAAGGCGCCTCGATCCTGACCGAAGGAAAGCCGTGGGCCGGCTGGTCGCCGACCTGGATGCTCGGCCACCGCATCGGCGGCAAGCGCCTCGGCATCATCGGCATGGGCCGCATCGGCCAGGCGGTGGCGCGCCGCGCCCGCGCTTTCGGCCTGCAGATCCACTATCACAACCGCCGTCCCGTCGCCCCGAAGATCGCTGAGGAGTTGGGGGCGACCTATTGGGAAAGCCTCGATCAGATGCTGGCGCGGATGGACATCATCTCGGTGAACTGTCCGCATACGCCGGCGACCTATCATTTGCTGTCGGCGCGGCGGCTGAAGCTGATCCGCAAGGACGCCTATATCGTCAACACCGCGCGCGGCGAGGTGACCGACGAGGACACGCTGATCAAGCTGATCGAAGGCGGCGAGATCGGCGGCGCCGCCCTCGACGTTTATGAGCACGAGCCCGCGGTCAATCCGAAGCTGGTGCGGCTTGCGAAAGCCGGCAAGGTGATACTGATGCCGCATATGGGCTCGGCCACGATCGAGGGCCGCGTCGAGATGGGCGAGAAGGTGATCATCAACATCCGCACTTTCCTCGACGCCCACAAGCCGCCGGATCGCGTGCTGCCGAGCATGCTCTGAGGCTTCGGCCTTCACGCGCCACACCCTCTTCTCCTCATCCTAGGGAGCCGCGAAGCGGCGTCTCGAAGGATGGTCGCAGGCGAGAGCCGGGCCTTTCACGGTTCGAGACGCGCGCAAGAGCAGCTCATCACCATGAGGGTCCAGGGTTTCAGCGTGCCGCGCGCCTGCGCCAGTCCGCCACAAAATCGATGAAGGCGCGCAGCGCCGGCGGTGTCTGGCGCCGGCTCGGATAGTACAGAAACGGGCCGGGAAACGGCTCGCACCAATCCTCCATCAGGCTGACCAGCGCGCCGGACTTCAGGGCATCGCCGACATAGCCGTCGAGCGTGGCCCAGACGCCGGCGCCGTCGAGCGCGGCGCGCATCGCAAGGCCCATATTGGTCGAGATCAGCTTTGCCGGCGGATCGACCTTCACGACCTGACCGGCCTTCTCGAACTCCAGATCGTGCATGACGCCGCTCGAGTAGCGCGCGCGGATACAATCGTGATCGAGCAGATCCTTCGGATGAAGCGGCCTGCCGCGCCGTGTGATGTAATCGGGCGCGGCGACGACGACATAGCGCTGCGGGCCGCTCAGCGGGATCGCCACCATGTCCTGCGCGAGATGCTCGCCATAGCGCACGCCGGCGTCATAGCCGCCACTGACGATGTCGACGAAGCCGCTCTCGGAGACGATGTCGAGATCGACCTGCGGATAGGCGCCAAGAAACGGCCCGACCATCGGCGCCAGCACGAGATCGACGGCTGGCGGCGGTGCATTGATGCGCAGGCGACCCGAGGCGACCTCGCGCAGGCCCCGCACCTGGTCCAGGGCATCGCCGACGTCGCGCAGCGCCGGCCCCACCCGGGAGAGTAGCAGCTCGCCAGCCTCGGTCAGCGCGACACTGCGGGTGGTCCGGTTCATCAGGCGAACGCCGAGGCGCTCCTCCAGGTCCCGTAACCGCTGGCTAAGGCTCGACACCGACACGCGAATTTCGACCGCAGCCCGCCGGAAATTACGGGTGCGGGCGACCGCCACGAAGACATCGAGATCGCGCAGATCGGGCTCGGCCATTGTTCGATATTCTGAACAAGCTATTCCAGATTGTCCAGCTTATCGGCGCAATCGAGCAGGCGCATATCCGGCCTCGTCACGCGGCGGCATCCGCCGCCCTTTTCGAGGAGAGCCATCATGGAACAGCGCAAACTCGGTTCAACCGGCCCCACCGTCTCGGCCCTCGGCCTCGGCTGCATGGGCATGTCCGAGGTCTATGGCCCGGCCGACCGCGGCGAAGCCATCGCCACCATCCATGCGGCGCTCGATGCCGGCATCACGCTGCTGGACACCGGCGATTTCTACGCGATGGGCCACAACGAGATGCTGCTCTGCGAGGCGCTGAAGGATGTGCCGCGCGAAAAAATGCAGCTCAGCGTCAAGTACGGCGCCCTGCGCGGGCCCGCCGGCGAATTCGCCGGGATCGACTCGCGACCGGCTGCGACCAAAAACTTTCTGGCCTATTCGCTGCAGCGGCTCGGCACCGACTACATCGACATCTATCGCCCGGCGCGTCTCGACCCGAACGTCCCCATCGAGGAGACCATCGGCGGCCTCGCCGATCTCGTGAAGGTCGGCTATGTCAGGCATATCGGCCTGTCCGAGGTCGGCTCGGACACGATCCGCCGCGCGCACGCCGTGCATCCGATCGCAGACCTCCAGATCGAATATTCGCTCATCGAGCGCGGCATCGAACGAGACATTCTAAAGACCTGCCGCGAGCTCGGCATCGGCATCACCGCCTATGGCGTGCTGGCGCGCGGCCTGATCAGCGGCCATTGGTCGAAGGACGCCGGCAAGGCCGGCCGTGACTATCGGCTGATGACGCCGCGCTTTCAGGGCACAAATCTCGATGCCAATCTCGCGCTGGTGGATCAGCTACGCATCATCGCCGCTGATGTCGGCGCGACGCCGGCGCAGGTGGCAATCGCCTGGGTATCCGCGCAGGACAAGGCGATTGTGCCGCTGGTCGGCGCCCGCACCCGCAACCGTCTCACCGAGGCGCTGGGGGCAACGCAGCTGACGCTAACGCCGGCGCATCTTGCGGCGCTGGCAAAAGCCTTCCCGCCGAACATCGCGTCCGGCACGCGCTACGCCGCCGAGCAGATGGCGCATCTCGACAGCGAGAAACCCGCCACGGCGTAACCGCGGCAATCAGGTGCGATGGGCGCTGAGGTCGGTGACCACGGGCCCATCGCCGTTGAGCGGGTTGGCGGGATCGCGCCCGTAGCGCAGCGTCTAGAAGCGCATCGCGCGCGCATCGATCATCAGGAGGCGGCCGACGAGGCCCTCGCCGAAGCCGACGATCTCGCGGATCGCCTCCAGCGCCATCATCGAGCCGAGCATACCCGCCAGCGCACCCATGACGCCGGCTTCCGCACAGGCCGGCACGGTGCCGGGCGGCGGAGCCTCCGGAAACAGGCAGCGATAGGTCGGGTTGAATTCGCCCTGCTCGTTCCTCTCATGCGCGCGGATGGTGGTGAGCGAGCCGTCGAAGGTGCCGAGCGCGGCGGTGATCAGCGGCCGCTTGGCGAAGAAGCAGGCGTCCGAAACCAGATAGCGCGTCGAAAAATTGTCGGAGCCGTCGAGCACGAGGTCGTAGTCGCCAATCAGGCTGAGCGCATTGTCGGCATTCAGCCAGGTGGCATGACCGACGAAGCGGACATGCGGATTGAGCGCCGCGATCCGCTCGGCGGCGCTCTCGACCTTGTGCCGGCCGATATCGGGCGTGGTGTGGATCACCTGGCGCTGCAGATTGGACAGCGACACCACGTCGTCGTCGACCACGCCGAGCGTGCCGATCCCGGCGGCGGCCAGATACATCAGGGCGGGCGCGCCAAGCCCGCCGGCGCCGATCACCAGCGCTGAGGCCCGCTTCAGTGCGGCCTGGCCCGGGCCGCCGACATCGCGCAGCACGATATGGCGGGCATAACGTTCGAGTTCGTCCGGGCTCAGCATCGTCTTTCGTTCCTCTCACCCCTCATGGTGAGGAGCCAACACCTGAACCACCCCAACGTTGTTCGCGACCAACGAGATGTGCTTCAATGGCACTGCGTTCAATGGGCTGGTTGGATTTGTCATGAGATCGATGCTTGCGGCAACCCTCGTGTTTGCGGCCGCCACGGGCGCGAACGCCCAGATGACGACGCCGCAGATCCCCGGCACCAAGCCGAAGACGGTCCAGACCGTGCCGATCCAGCCACCAGCCATGCAGACGCCGGCGGCGACGGCGGATGCCATGGCAAAGGCCGAGCGGCTGGCACTGCAATCCGACCTCGCCTGGGTCGGCCAGTACAACGGCGCCATCACCGGCGACGTCAGTGAGCGCATGGTCAACGCCATCAAGGAATTCCAGAAGGCCAAGGGCGGCAAGCCGACCGGCGTGCTCAACCCGCAGGAGCGCGCCGCGCTCGCCGAGACCGCGCGAAAGAAGCAGGACGGCGTCGGCTGGAAGATCGTGACGGAGCCGACCAGCGGCGCCCGGCTCGGTATCCCCACAAAGCTGGTGCCGCAGCAGGCGAGCGATGCCAACGGTTCGAAATGGACCTCACCGACCGGCACCGTGCAGGTGCTGCTGAGCCGCCGCAAGGAGGCGAACCCGACCACCGCGAAGCTCGCGGAGCTGGAGAAAGAGCCGTCCGGGCGCAAGGTCGACTACACCGTGGTGAAGCCCGACTTCTTCGTGCTGTCGGGCTTGCAGGGCCTGAAGAAATTCTACGTCCGCGGCACCTTCAGGGGCGATGAGGTTCGCACCATGACGATCCTCTACGACCAGGCGACCGAGAACACGGTCGAGCCGGTCGTGATCGCGATGTCGAGCGCCTTCAACGCGTTTCCGCCGGGACCGCAAGCCGGGCCGCCGCCACGCAAGACCGTCGAATACGGCACCGGCATCGTCGTCAGTGACGACGGTGCGATCGTCACCGACCGTCTCGTCACCGATGGCTGTCTCGCCATCACGATCGCCGGCCACGGCAGTGCCGACCGTCTCACTGATGACAAGGAGCGCGGTCTTGCGCTGCTGCACATCTACGGCGCACGCGGCCTGAAGCCGCTCAGCCTTGCCGGCGGCGCGGCAAAGACCAACGTGGATGTCGTCGGCATCGCCGATCCGCAGAGCCAGGGCGGCGCGGGCGGCGTTTCGGTCGTCAAGGCCGCGCTGGCGCCGGCCCCGAGCAGCGAGTCCATGCTGTCCCCGCCGCCGGCGGTCGGGTTTTCCGGCGCTGCCGCGATCGACGGCGACGGCAAGTTCGCCGGCATCGCGCTGTTGAAGCCGACCATGGTGGCGGGACCTGCGACATCGGTGCCGGCATCACAGGCCGTGATGGTGTCCGCGGACGCCGTGCGTGATTTCCTGAAAGCCAACCAGATCACGGCGAACGGCACGTCGACGGATGCCAAGGCTGCCGTCGTGCGCGTGATCTGCGTCAGGAAGTAGAGCGAGCGATCCTCAGGCTCTCTCGTGTCCGATGCGGTGCGGCACGTGGGGCTTTCCGCTGGACCACGCCCATGCAGAGTCTCACGTGATATTTTGCGAAGTCCCGAGATTTCCGAGAGGCGCTGTCAGACGACATTTGAGCCCGGCCGAGCCATAGGAAACATCGACGGAACCGCTGAAATCGTCTGCCAGCACGCGCGAAATGAGCCTGGAGCCGAAACCAGCGCGCACAGGCTCTGACACAAGCGGGCCGTCAATCTCCTCCCAGACAAATACGAATTTTGACTCACCGTCCTCCGTTTCGACCGCCCATGTGATGGATACAAAGCCTGCCGCCACGGTCAAAGCGCCGTACTTCAAGGCGTTGGTCGCAAGCTCATGAAGCGCCAAGGACAGAGCAAGCGCTTGTCGAGACTTCACGACGAGTGGGGGACCCGACACCGTGAAGCGGCCTTCACCAGTCCGATAAGGTGCAAGAGCCGTGCGGATCACATCGTGGAGCGGCGCGGCCGCCCAGTTTGACGCCGTCAGCAGGTCCTGCGCGCGTCCGAAGGCGCCCAGCCGCGCCTGGTACTTTTCGAGTCCCGCTTTGCTCGTGGGGTCGCGAAATGTCTGCGCAGCGACCGCGCTCAACACCGCAAGCGTATTCTTGACGCGGTGCTTCAGCTCCTCGTTGATGAGGTTGAGCGCTTCCCTTGCCATATGCTCGGACGTGACATCCCTGCAGACGACAAGGACGCCGCCGACCTTGCCTTCGAGATCGATGGGACCGAAGCTATAGGTCCACCAAACGTCCTCGCGACGTCCGTGACGCGTGACCGGCACCAATTGGTCCTCGTTCCAGGTCGCTCCCTTGCCGGACATGACGTACTCGATCTGCGGACCAATGATGTCCCAGATCTCCGCCCAGCACTCGCGGCCGCGGCTCCCCAAAGCGCTTGGGTGCCTTTCCGGCCCCATCGTCTCCCGGTATGCATCATTGTAGAACTGGATGAGCTCTGGCCCCCACCAGATGAACATGGGGTGCCGCGAGGTCAGAACGAGCCGCACCGTAACGCGAAGACTTTGGGGCCAGCTTTCGGGAGGCCCGAGGGATGTGCTCGACCAGTCAAACGCTCGCGTCAAAGCGCCCAACTCGCCTCCGCCAGCCAAGAAGTCGCCGCCGATATCCCTGCCCATATACGCGCAGCCTTACTGAGACGTTGACCGACGCGCCTGCCGCCAGCCAGCCTTAGCATACACTGTCGGGCTCATGCCGTCATCCGCAGGGGATCGGGTCCGGGGTGACGTCGATGTGCACCGGCAAAGGCCATTGTTCGAATAATGCCGCGGCAGTCCGAGAATTGCCAAACGCTGGAACGAAGGCGATGCCGTCCGCAGGCGATTGGACGAATTCAGTGGCCTCGGCGACCGAGCGAACCGGTCTTGTAATTTCCCGGTTAGCCCAACCTGAATCTGATGCCACTGCGCGCAAGACCGCCCGATATCCCGACCGGCGTGCCGTCAGCACGCCAGCAGGCGGCACCGGTCATGGTGCCGTCGTCGTCGAAAGCGATGCCGTTCATGCCGCCTGCGACCGTCGCAACGGGCTGCACCGTGTGGCCGAGACCTTCGAGCCTGGTGCGCACGCTCACCGGCACCGTCTGCTCGACCTCGAGCGCGTTGCCCTCGGTCCAGACCCTGGGCGCCTCGACGGCCTCCTGCAGGCTCATGCCGTGGTCGATCAGATTGACCAGCGCCTGCATCGCACTCGGGAAGATCCGCTTGCCGCCGGGCAGGCCGAGCGCGTAGCGCAGCTTGCCGTCATTCAGCGCCATCATCGGCGACATCGAGGTCGTCACGCGCTTGCCGGGCGCCAGCGACAATGCATGGCCCGGACGCGGGTCGAACAAATTCATATAATTGTTGGCGATGGCCCCTAAGCCCGGGATCATGATCTTGGCGCCGAACAGATTGTTGATGGTCTGCGTGGTTGCGACCACGTTGCCGAAACTATCTGCCGCGGTCATGTGCGTGGTGTGCGCACCTTCGAGCTGCGACACGCCGGCGCCCCAAGCCTGCGCGCGCACGGGATCGATGGCGCGGCGGCGCTCCTCAGCATAGGCTTTCGAGGTCAGTTTCTCCACGGGGACGCCGACATAATCGGGATCGCCGCTGGCCGCAGCGCGATCGGCGAAGGCGATCTTCAGCACTTCGGCGAGATAGTGGATCGTCTCTGGCGTACCGAAGCCGAGGCCGCCGATGTCATAGCCCTCGAGAATGTTGAGCATCTGCGCGATGTGCACGCCGGATGCGGCGGGCGGCGGCGGACCGAGAATGGTCCAGCCGCGGTAGTCGGCGCGGATCGGCTGGCGCTCGACCGTCTTGTAGGCCGTGAGATCGTTGCGGCGGATGAAGCCGCCGGCCTTCTCCATGTAGTCGACCAGGATATCACCGAGGGGCCCTTCGTAGAGCGCCTGGTCGCCGTGATCGGCGATGTGACGCAGCGTCTCCGCATATTCCGATTGCACCACGCGCTCCCCGACCTTCAGCGGCGCACCGCCAGGCAGGAAGATCGCCGCGATCGCCCGGTCCTTGCGCATCTCATCCGCACTCTCGCTGATGCATTCGTGGAGATAGGGCGTCGTCGCATAGCCGCGCGCGGCATGCTTGATCGCAGGCTGCATCACGTCCGCGAGGCTCATGGTGCCGAATCGGCGCAGCGTCTCGCACCAGGCCTTGAGCGAGCCCGGCGTCGCCACCGCCTTCGGACCGTTGAGATTCTCGTTGCCGATTGTGTCGAACACGTCGTGGGCCGAGCCCGGCTTGGACGTATAGGTCGTGTCGCGAACGGCCGAGGGCACGGTGCTCTGGCCGTCGATGAAGCGGTGGCTGCCGTCGGCCAGCCGGATATGTGCCATGCCGCCGCCGATGATGCCGACCATCATCGGCTCGACCACGGTCAGCGTGAACAGGGTCGCGATCGCGGCATCGATGGCATTGCCGCCGGCGGCCAGCATCTCGGCGCCGGCGCTGGAGGCCAGGGGGTGGTTGCTGACCACCATGCCGCGGCTCGAGACCGCCGGCATCTTCTGGCAGTCAAAGGTGGTTGTTGTCCGGTCGCGCCAATTACCGCTCATTGCCTGCCCTTTCCATCACGGCAACGAGCACATCACACGTACGATTACTGGTCCAGTAATGGTACGGATTAGCTGGCATTCCTTATTCCGCCATCATCATTGCCGTTGATTCGGACCTCCGCGATCCCCTTTGGATCGGGCCGGCACGTCCTGAGCGAGAAGAGCTCAGCATCGCGATAGATGCACGTTCGCGTGGCGTATTCCTGACCCAAGCACTCCAAAGGATTGATCTTCAAATGCACACGATCGTACTGGCCACCCAAAAGGGTGGCAGCGGCAAGAGCACGCTCGCCATCGGTCTCGCGCTCGCGGCCAAGCAGGCCGGCTTCACCGTCCGCCTGATCGAGACCGACCCGCAGGGCACCCTGTCCAACTGGCAGCGCCGCCGCGCGAGCGACGATCTCGTCGTCGAGCCGATCTATCATGCCGCAGACATCGCGCCGCGCCTGAAGATGCTCGCCGACAGCGGCCTCCAGCTCGCGATCGTCGACACCGCCGCCGGCCTCAGCGCCGCGACCACCGCGGCGATCCGCCATTCCGACCTCTGCCTGATCCCGGCCCGCCCGAGCGTCGCCGACATCGAGGCGACCGTCTCCACCCTCAGCGTCGCGCGCGCCTGGAAGCGTCCCTACAGCTTCGTGCTCAACCAGACGCCGATCCGCGGCCAGCGCATCGACAACGCTGCCAACACGCTTGCCGAGGAAGCCGCACTCGATCTCGCTGACGTGCTCGCGCGTCCGCTGATCGTGATGCGCAACGATCACCAGGATTCGCTCGCGAGCGGCCTTGCCGTCAGCGAGTTCGCGCCGAACGGCAAGTCCGCGGACGAGATCCGCGGCCTCTGGCGCTGGATCGAGACCCGGCTCGAGCTCGAAGCCACGAGCAATGTCCTGATCGACCAGGTCATGTCGGCCGCGGACGGCATGCTGCACGCCGCAACGGAGCTGGCGGCGGACGAGACCACGACACTGGCGTCCTGAGCGGGGCGATCGCTCAGACGACAGCCGGCCCTTCGCCATCCGGAAGGGCCCCAGCGACGAAGCAATCCGGCTACCAGCCCGGCCGGATTGCTTCGCGCTTTTTGGAAATGCTCTATCCGCTCGTCGTAGCCCCGATGGAGCACAGCGCAATCCGGGAAAGTCTCTCTGCGGTGAAGCTGGACCCGGATTGCGCTGCGCTTCATCCGGGCTACAAGTTCGTGCTTTCAGGCTTCGGCCTTCACGCTCACTTCTGACATTTCGCGCACCAAAAGGTCGACCGGCCATTCTGGGTGAAACGCTTGATCGTGCCGCCGCAGCGCGGCGTGGTGCATTTCTCGCCCTCGCGGTCGTAGACTTTGAACGAATGCTGGAAATAGCCGAGCTCGCCGGAGGTCTGGCGATGATCGCGCAGGCTGGAGCCGCCGGCCTTGATGGCGTCGTTCAGCACAGTGTGGATCGCACCGACCAGCCGCTTCGCATGATCGGTCGGCTCACCCGCGCCAACGCCCTTGCGACCCTTGGTCGCGAGCGTCGCGGCGATCCGGCGTGGCGACAGATGCGAGCGATGCAGCGCTTCGCAGACATAGATGTTGCCGAGCCCGGCCACCACGCGCTGGTCGAGCAGCGCGGCCTTCAGGCTCGTGAGCTTGCCTGCGCAGGCCCGCGCCAGCATCGCGGCATCGAATTCGTTGCCGAGCGGCTCGGGACCGAGCCCACGCAACAACGGCTCCTCATCGAGCGCACTTCGCGCGATCACTTTCATGTAACCGAAGCGGCGCGGATCGTTGAACACGATGTCGGCGCCGGAGGACATCCGAAACAGCACGTGGTCGTGCGCGGAGTCCTTGCCCTTCGGATAGTGAAACTCACCCGGCGCCGCCTCGTTGTCGGGCTTGATGACGCGGAACGAGCCCGACATGCCCAGATGCATCAGGAGCACATCGCCGGAGGCGAGGTCCGCCATGAGATATTTTGCGCGTCGGCCGAGGCCCGTGACGACCTGGCCCTGGAGCCGGGCCACGAAATCCGGCTGGAACGGAAAGCGCAGATCCGGCCGGCGGGCCTCCGCCTTGAGGATTTTCGCGCCCTCCATGACGGGCTGAAGGCCGCGGCGAACGGTCTCGACTTCGGGCAATTCAGGCATGGTCAGGCATTCACCTTATGAGGGCGGTGTGATAGCGCCATTGCGGCGGGCAGGCTATGGTCCGCCCAGTGGAGTAGAGTAATGGATCGGCCGGGCGAAACCACGCATTTTGGCTTCAAGGACGTTCCCCTCGGGGACAAGCAGACGCTGGTGAACGACGTGTTTCACAGCGTGGCGTCGCGCTATGATTTGATGAACGATTTGATGTCCGGCGGCCTGCACCGGGTCTGGAAGGACATCATGATCACGGCGCTCGATCCACCCCGGGGCGACCGGCCGTTCGCATTGCTCGACGTGGCCGGCGGCACCGGTGACATCTCGTTCCGTGCCGCCAAGGCCGCGGGTGCGGGCTTCCATGCCACCGTCTGCGACATCAACACCGACATGCTGGCCGTGGGCCGCGAGCGCGCCGCGAAGCGCCATCTCGAAGCCAAAGTCGATTTCGTCGAAGGCAATGCCGAGGCGCTCGGATTCGCGGACCGCAGCTTCGACGCATATACGATCGCTTTCGGCATTCGCAACGTGCCCCGGATCGATCTGGCGCTGCGCGAGGCCTATCGCGTGCTGAAGCCCGGCAGCCGCTTCCTCTGCCTTGAATTCTCCAGCGTCGAGATGCCGGGGCTGGATCGCCTCTATGACCTGTTCTCGTTCAAGGTGATCCCGCCGCTCGGTCGCATGATCACGGGCGATGCCGAGTCCTATCAATATCTCGTCGAATCGATCCGCAAGTTTCCAAAACCCAACGCGTTCGCCGACATGATCCGCGACGCCGGCTTTGCCCGCGTCAGCTGGCAGACATTGTCCGGCGGCATCGTCGCACTGCATTCGGGCTGGCGTTTGTGATCTCTGCCTTTACCCACATTGCGCGCCTGATCCGCGCCGCGTTCGTATTTGCCCGCGAGGGCGTGTTCGGCTCGGTCGATCCGAGCCTGGTGCCGCCGCCGGGACAGCTCGCGCTGAAGCTGGCGCGCCTCGTCGAACGCCGCGGCACCAAGCACGGCCCCCGGATCGCTCGCGCGCTGACACGGATGGGCCCCGCTTATCTCAAGCTCGGACAGTTCCTGGCGACGCGCCCCGACGTCGTCGGCGTCATCATGGCGCGCGACCTCGAAAGCCTCCAGGACCGCCTGCCGCCGTTTCCGCAGGATGAAGCCGAGGCCGCCATCGCGACGTCGCTGGAGCGGCCGCTGAAGGACGTCTTCGTGAATTTCGGCCCGCCCGTCGCGGCCGCCTCGATCGCGCAGGTCCATCGCGGCGAAGTCCTGCACGACGGGATCCGCAAATCGGTCGCGGTCAAGGTGCTCAGGCCGAACGTGGCGGCACGCTTCCGCCGCGATCTCTCCGACTTCTTCTTCGTCGCCCACAAGGCCGAGACCTATTCGGCGGAAGCGCGGCGGCTGCGCCTGATCGAGGTCATCAACACCATGTCGCGCTCGGTCGCCATGGAGATGGACCTGCGACTGGAGGCGGCTGCGCTGTCGGAGATGGCGGAGAACACGCGCGACGACCCTGACTTCCGCGTGCCGGAGGTCGACTGGGATCGCACCACGCACAACGTGCTGACGATGGAGTGGATCGACGGCATCGCGCTGAACGATCACAAGCGCCTGGAAGAGGCGCAGGTCGATTTGCCCGACCTCGGCCGCAAGGTGATCCAGAGCTTCCTGCGCCACGCGCTGCGCGACGGCTTCTTCCATGCCGACATGCATCCGGGCAATCTGTTCCTCGACGACGCCGGCCGCCTCGTCGCAGTCGATTTCGGCATCATGGGCCGGCTCGGCATGAAGGAGCGGCGCTTCCTCGCCGAAATCCTGCTCGGCTTCATCACCCGCGATTATCGCCGCGTCGCCGAGGTGCATTTCGAGGCGGGCTACGTGCCCGCGCATCACTCGGTCGAGAATTTCGCGCAAGCCATCCGCGCCATCGGCGAGCCGATCCACAACCGCACGGCGGAAGAGATCTCGATGGCGCGGCTCTTGACGCTGCTGCTCGAGGTCACCGGCCTGTTCGACATGACGACGCGGCCCGAGCTGATCCTGCTGCAGAAGACCATGGTGGTGGTCGAAGGCGTGGCGCGCGGCTTCGACCCCAAGCTCGACATCTGGAAGATCGCCGACCCCGTGGTGCGCGAATGGATCGAGCGCAATCTCGGCCCGATCGGCCGGGTGCAGGGCGCGCTCGCCGGAACCGGAGACATCGCGCGCGTGCTGATGCGCCTGCCGGAGATCGCCGAGCGGTCGGTGAAGGTGCTGGAGCAGCTCGAAACCATGACGCGGGAGGGCATCAGGCTGTCGCCGGAGAGCATCGCCGCGATGGGCCGTAGCGAGGGCCGCAAGAACCGGTGGCGCACCGTCGCGCTCTGGATCATCGCCGCGACGTTCATCGGAATCCTGGTTGCCGTCCGGAATCTATGATTGCACTGCAATCATAATGATGATAGCATCGCTATCATCCCGTGCTGGAGGGCGCCGTGGCAAGCCTGACCATCCGCAAGCTCGACGAACACGTCAAAACCTATCTGCGGCTGCGCTCGGCCAAGAATCGCAGGTCGGTCGAGGAGGAGGTCCGGGTCATCCTGCGGGAGCTGATCGAGGGCCGCGAGGAGCCGCTGACGCCGTTTGCGGCGCCGCCTGCGCCCTCCTCCGCCCCGACGCCCCAGCGCACCGGCGCCATCCCCGAGGCCAGCGTCACCCTGATCATTGGCGGCGGCATCGCGGCCTATAAATCGCTCGACCTGATCCGGAGGCTGAAGGAGCGCCGCGTCGAGGTCCGCTGCGTCCTGACCAAGGCGGCGCAGCAATTCGTCACGCCGCTGGCGGTGAGCGCACTCTCGCATGAGCGCGTCTATACCGACCTGTTCGATCCCCAGAGCGAGTTCGACGCCGGCCATATCCGCCTCGCGCGCGACTGCGACCTGATCGTGGTGGCGCCGGCGACCGCCGACCTGATGGCCAAGATCGCCAACGGCCACGCCGACGATCTCGCCAGCGCGATCCTGCTCGCGACCAATCGCAAGGTCTTGCTGGCCCCGGCGATGAATCCGCTGATGTGGAACAATGCGGCGACGCGCCGCAATGTCACGCAGCTGCAGCGCGACGGCGTGGTGCTGATCGGGCCGAATTCCGGCGAGATGGCCGAGGCGGGTGAGGCTGGTGTTGGCCGCATGTCGGAAGCGATCGAGATCGCCAATGCCGCCGAGCGGCTGCTGCGGCCGCCGGTGCCGAAGCCGCTCGCCGGCAAGCGGGTGCTGGTCACCGCCGGCCCCACGCACGAGCCGATCGACCCGGTGCGCTACATCGCCAACCGTTCCTCCGGCAAGCAGGGCTTTGCCATTGCCGCCGCCGCGCAGGCCGCGGGTGCCGAGGTGATCCTCGTCAGCGGCCCGGTCGATCTCGACGACCCCCAGGGCGTCACCGTCAAGCATGTGGAATCGGCCCGGCAGATGCTGGAGCAGGTGCAGGCCGCGCTGCCCGCCGACATCGCGATCTTCGCCGCCGCGGTCGCCGACTGGCGCGTCGCCAACGAGGGCGAACAGAAGCTGAAGAAGACTTCAGCCGGCATGCCGCCACTTCAGCTCGTCGAGAATCCCGACATCCTCGCCACGATCTCCAAGCTGACCGACAAGCGCCCACCGCTGGTGATCGGCTTTGCCGCCGAGACCGAGCACCTCATCGACAACGCCAAGTCCAAGCTGGCGCGCAAGGGCTGCGACTGGATCGTCGCTAACGACGTCTCGCCCGCCACCGGCGTGATGGGCGGCGACCGCAACACCGTGCATCTGATCAGCCGCAAGAATGGAGAGATTGCGGTTGATTCCTGGCCGGTGATGACCAAGGAACAGGTCGCCATCGAACTGGTCGCGCATGTCGCGAAAAGCGTGACCGACAAATCCCGGGAGCCGGCATCTTGAGCACGAAGGTCACTGTCGAACTGCAGCAATTGACGCATGCCGACGGTTTGCCACTCCCGGCCTATCAGACCGCGGAAGCCGCCGGCCTCGACCTGATGGCAGCGGTTCCTGACAACGAGCCGCTGACGCTCGCGCCCGGCCAACATGCGCTGGTGCCGACGGGCCTTGCGATCGCCTTGCCGCCCGGGCACGAGGCCCAGGTGCGGCCGCGCTCCGGACTCGCGGCCAAGCACGGCGTCACCGTGCTGAATTCGCCCGGGACGATCGACGCCGACTACCGCGGCGAGATCAAGGTCATCCTGATCAATCACGGTGCAGCACCCTTCGTGATCAAGCGCGGCGAGCGCATCGCGCAGATGGTGATCGCCCCCGTGGTGCAGGCGGCACTGGTTCCAGTGGCGACGTTGTCGACGACCGATCGCGGCGCTGGCGGCTTCGGCTCGACCGGGCGCTAACGCACGGCTGATCCAGCCGAATCATTCCGAAGAACTACGTGAGCTGGAACACGTCGCCCCGCATTTTTTTGGGGCCGCCTTTACGTTCACGATCTGGACTCTTACCGGCGGAGTCACGGTGAGGGTATTGTCTTTTGATTCGCGCGCGACGGGGGTCGCCGCGCGTAGATTCGTGCGGTCTTGGGGCAACTATGTCAGGCGTGATCGTGTCGATGCGTCGGACGCTGCTGTCGTGCACATCGCTTGCGCGCAACGGCCTCGTGGGAGGCGCTCTCGCAGCGCTGTTGCCGGCTGCGCCGGCCGAGGCCGCCGACCTCATCGACACCCTCTCCATCGTGCTGGATTTCAACCGGCAGGAACTCGCGGTGCTCGCCACCGCGCTGGCCCTGCTCGGCTTCTCGGTGGTGGCCGCGATCCTGCTGATGCGCACACGCGTGCGGACAGCGAAGAACGAGGCGCGGCTGCGCGCCCGGATCGGGGAACTGCAACTGCAGGCCGACCGCTTCGGCGCGCTGCTGTTCGCCGAGCCGCAGATCCTGATCTCATGGCCCGCCGGCGATAACCGCGCGCAAATCTCCGGCGACATCTCCATGGTGCTGCCGCGCGACTCCTCGCCGCAGCGCGTGCTCGCCTTCGGAACCTGGCTGCCGCCGGAACCCGCGCTGCAGATGGATCATGCGGTCGATGCACTGCGCGACCGCGGTGACGGGTTCCAGCTGACGCTGACGACCGCGCACGGCCACACGCTGGAGGCCATCGGCCGCGCCATCGGCGGCCAAGCCATTGTCCGGATTCGCGAACTCTCCGGGCTGCGCCGCGACCTGGCTGAGACCAACCTGCGCTACAACGCGCTGTCCGACGAGACCGAGATGCTGCGCGGCTTTGCCGCCGCTGCACCCTGGCCGATCTGGGCCAAGGGCGAGAACGGCGCGCTGACCTACGCCAACCCGGCCTATGTCCGCGCCACCGAAGCAGCCAGTGTCACCGACGCGCAGGAGCGCAAGCTCGAGCTGCTCGACAGCGCCGACCGCTCCGCGATGGAGCGGGGCCTGAAGGACGCCGCGGGCTTCACCTCGCGGCTGCCGATCGTGATCAGCGGTGAGCGGCGCATCTACGACGTGCGCGCCGTCAATGTCGGCAGCGGCAGCGTGGGCGTCGCCATCGATGCCAGCGAGGCGGATGCGCTCAGCTCCGCGCTGGTGCGGATGGCGGAAGCGCACCGCCGCACGCTGGACCAGCTCTCCTCGGGCGTTGCCGTGTTCGACGGCCAGCGCCGACTCGCCTTCTACAACGATTCCTACCGCCGGCTGTGGGACCTCGACCGCAGCTTCCTCGACGCCAATCCCGACGATTCCAGCGTGCTCGACAAGCTCCGCGCCGCGCGCAAGCTGCCCGAGCAGCCCGATTTCCGCGCCTGGAAAGCGAAACTGCACGAGGCCTATCGCGCGGTCGAGGCCGCGAAGGACACCTGGTATCTGCCCGACGGCCGCGCGCTCTCGGTCGTCACCACGCCGAACCCGGAAGGCGGCGTCACCTATCTGTTCGACGACGTCACCGAAAGCCTCGAGCTCGCCCGCCGCTTCGACGGCATGATCCGGGTCCAGCGCGAGACGCTGGACAGCCTCGCCGAAGGCGTCGCGGTGTTCGGCAGCAACGGCAAGGCCCAGCTGTTCAATCCGGCCTTCGTCCGGATGTGGAAGCTGTCGAGCGATGCCATGCGCGACGAGCCGCATATCCAGACCGTCGAAGGCTGGTGTCATCAGCTGTTCGACGATCCCGCGGTCTGGCGCCAGATCCGCGAGGCCGTCACCTCGATCGAGAGCCGCGCCGACGTGCCGCTGAAGCTCGAGCGGAAGGACGGCAGCGTGCTCGACGGCATGATCCGCCCGCTGCACGACGGCGCGACCATGCTGACGTTCCAGGACATCACCGACACCGAGAATGTCGAGCGCGCGCTGCGCGAGCGCAACGAGGCGCTGGAGGCCGCGGACCAGATGAAGGTGGATTTCGTCCACCATGTCTCCTACGAGCTGCGCTCGCCGCTCACCACCATCATCGGCTTCGCGCATTTCCTCAGCGATCCCTCGACCGGGCCGCTGACGCCGAAACAGGCCGAATATCTCGACTACGTCACCAAATCGACCAACGCGCTGCTGGCGCTCACCAACAACATCCTCGATCTCGCCACCATCGACGCCGGCGCCATGAAGCTGGAACTCGGGCCCGTCGACGTCAGCAAGACCATCGAGCTGGCCGCGGAAGGCATCCAGGACCGGCTTGCCACCGACCGCATCCGCCTCAAGGTCGAGATCGCGCCCGACGTCGGCAGCTTCGTCGGCGACGAGAAGCGCGTGGTGCAGGTGCTCTATAACCTCCTCGCCAACGCCGTCGGATTTTCTCCACAGGATTCCACCGTCGGCATCAGCGCGCGGCGCACCGAGCGCAGCGTGGTCTTCACCGTGACAGATTCCGGGCCTGGAATACCTGCCGACATGAAGGACAAGGTGTTCAACTGGTTCGAAAGCCGCTCGCAGGGCTCGCGTCACCGCGGCGCCGGGCTCGGCCTGTCGCTGGTGCGCTCCTTCGTCGAGCTGCATGGCGGCAAGGTGCGGGTGGATTCGATCGTCGGCCGAGGCACGGTCGTTATCTGCGACTTCCCGACCGACCAGGCGGCGCATCGCGACGCCGCCGAATGACAGAACCGGCCACATTCTCCGTCGCGCTTCACAACGAGACGGCCACCGCGCAATTGATGGCCGATCTCGCTTTGCTGGTCGGCCCCGGTGACGTCATCACGCTCACAGGCGATCTCGGCGCCGGCAAGACCGCGGCCGCCCGCGCGCTGATCCGCTACCTCGCCGGCGACGAAGAGCTGGAAGTACCGAGCCCGACCTTCACGCTGGTGCAGGGCTACGAGCTGCCGCCCTTCCCGGTGATGCATGCCGACCTCTATCGCGTCGAGGACGAGAGCGAGCTCGAGGAGATCGGACTATCGCCGCTCCCCGAGGCAACGCTCGTGCTGATCGAATGGCCGGAGCGGGCACCGTCGGCGATGCCCGCGGATCGCATCGACATCGCACTGACGCATCGGCCGGCGCTGGGCGCGAGCGCGCGCGCTGCCGACATCATCGGTCATGGCAAGAACGCGGCGACCGTTGCGCGGCTGCAGGCGCTGCGCGAATTCCTCGACAATTCAGGCTATATCGACGCCACACGCAAGCGCATGGCGGGCGACGCCTCGACGCGTTCTTATGCGCGGCTGCTGCGCGACGACGGGATCGTCATCCTCATGAACTTTCCGCAGCGCCCCGACGGCGCCGCGCTCTATAACGGCAAGTCCTACAGTGTCGCGGTGCATCTCGCCGAGAACGTGAAGCCTTTCGTCGCCATCGACGAAGGCCTGCGGGCGCAGGGGATTTCGGCGCCTGCGATTCATCATTTCGATCTCGGCCACGGCTTCCTGATCTCGGAGGATTTCGGCAGCGAAGGCGTCATCGAGGGCGATCCGCCGCGCCCCATCGCCGAGCGCTACGAGGCCGCGACCGACGTGCTGGCCGCGCTTCACGGCAGGACGCTGCCCGAGACTTTGCCGCTCGACGGGCAGACCTACGACATCCCCGCCTTCGACATCGAGGCGATGCTGATCGAGATCGGATTGATGCCGGAATGGTATCTGCCCGATCGCAACGCGCCGCTGAGCGACGACAAGCGCGCGGAGTTCTTTGCGATGTGGCGCGAGCTGCTGAAGAAGCCGCTTGCGGCGCCGCGGACGTGGATCATCCGGGACTACCACTCGCCCAATCTGATCTGGCTCGCTGACCGCTCCGGCACCGACCGCGTCGGCGTGATCGACTTCCAGGACACGGTGCTGGGTCCGCACTCCTACGACGTGGTGTCGCTGCTGCAGGACGCACGCATCGACGTGCCCGAAAACATCGAGCTGACACTGCTGTCGCGCTACATCAAGACGCGCCGCGCAGGCGATGCAGGCTTCGATGCGGCCGGCTTCGCCGAGCTCTACGCCATCATGTCGGCGCAGCGCAACACGCGCCTGCTCGGCACCTTCGCGCGGCTCAACCGCCGCGACGGCAAGCCGCACTATTTGCGCCACCAGCCGCGGATCTGGACCTACCTGCAGCGCTCGCTGGCGCATCCCGCGCTCGGCCATCTGCGCGACTGGTACCTGGCCAACGTGCCGCCGCCCCAATCTGGAACCTGATTTACCGGCTGTTAGCCATCGCATCGGTATCATCGCCCGCAGGCAGCCGGACAAAGACGGGGCTGGAGCAAGGGCAGATGGCGGTCAAGACGGACCAGCGCGGCAACAGCCGGGTTGTTTTCGAGCGCGGGATACCGGCCCAGATGATGGGAATCGACGGCACCTGGCGGCGCGACTGCACCATGGAGGACGTCTCCGAGAGCGGCGCCAAGCTGACCATCGACGGTTCGGTCGAAGGCCTGCATCTGAAGGAGTTCTTTCTCCTGCTGTCCTCCACCGGACTCGCTTACCGGCGCTGCGAACTGGCCTGGGTCAATGGCGACCAGATCGGCGTCAACTTCCTGAAGATTGGCGAGAAGAAGAAAAAGGCGCGATCCACCGCCGTTGGGGCCTAACGGCAACACCCGTCGCACAACCGTCACGGCGGGTGGTTAAGGCGGTTGAGACGCGGTGCGGCTGGTACAGTCCCGTGCTAGGATTTGCTGCAAACGCGAAACCAGTGGGTTCAAGAGAGAAGAGTTCTGAGAAGGCAAAGGATGTCCGTCAAGCCGACCAAAGCCATGGTGCTCGCCGCAGGTTTCGGCCTGCGCATGCGTCCGTTGACGGACAAGATGCCGAAGCCGATGGTGCCGGTCGCCGGTCAGCCGCTGCTCGACCACGTGCTCGACAAGCTCGGCCAGGCCGGCGTCACCGAGGCCGTGGTCAATGTGCATTACCTGCCGGACCAGATCATCAACCACACCGCATCGCGCCAGCTTCCGCACGTGACCATTTCGGACGAGCGCGACCAGGTGCTCGGCACCGGCGGCGGCGTGGTCAAGGCGCTGCCGCTGCTTGGCGATGCGCCGTTCTTCCATGTCAATTCCGACACGCTGTGGATCGACGGCGTGCGCTCCAACCTGACGCGCCTTGCCGAGAACTTCGACCCCGAGCGCATGGACATCCTGCTGCTGATGGCGCCGACCGCGACCAGCATCGGCTATAGCGGCCGCGGCGATTACGGCATGCTACCCGACGGCGCCCTGCGCAAGCGCAAGGAAAAGGAAGTCGTTCCGTTCGTCTATGCGGGCGCGGCGATCCTGTCGCCGTCGATCTTCAAGGACGCGCCGCAGGGCGAGTTCTCGCTGACCAAGATGTTCGACCGCGCCAACGAGCAGGAGCGCCTGTTCGGCCTCCGCCTCGACGGCGTCTGGATGCATGTCGGCACGCCCGATGCGGTGCACGCCGCCGAAGAGGCGTTTCTGGAGAGCGTGGCGTAGGAGCCAGCCTCGAAAACGGTGCCGTAGCTCGGATGGAGCGCAGCGTAATCCGGGGCCGCTGTCGCTTGCGGCGCGAATCCCGGATTGCGCTCCGCTCCATCCGGGCTACGAAGCGGCGAACAGCGGGGAAGATCCCACCGCCGCCCATGACCATTCGCACCCGGCTCCCTATATTGCCCTGATTCTCGAATCAGGCAGTCCATGCGCGTCTTCAGCGTTCCCATCTCAGCTCCGTTCCTGCGCACGGTCGTCACCGCCCTGCTCGACGGCCGTCTGGTCGAGGGATTCGAGGCGCGCAAGGAACCGGCGCGGCTGGCCGACGCGACGCTGTACCTGCCGACACGGCGCGCCATGCGCGTCGTCCGCGAGATCTTCCTCGACGAGATGCAGGCCGACGCGGTGGTGCTGCCGCGGATCGTCGCGCTCGGCGACATCGACGAGGACGAGCTCGCCTTCGCCGACGAAGGCGAGCAATTCTCGACCAGCGCCCCGCTCGACATTCCGCCGCGGCTTGACGAGCTGGAGCGGCGTCTGACGCTGGCCCAACTCGTCGCCGCCTGGGCCAAGGGCCCGGTGCTGGCGCCGCTGGTGGTCGGCGGACCGGCTTCGACGCTGGCACTCGCCGGCGACCTCGCACGGCTGATCGACGACATGGTGACGCGCGGCGTCGACTGGAGCGCGCTCGACGGCCTCGTGCCTGACAACCTCGACCGCTACTGGCAGCACTCCCTCGAATTCCTGCGCATCGCGCGCATCGCCTGGCCCGCTCATCTCGCCGAGATCAAGCGCATCGAGCCTGCGGCGCGACGCGACCAACTGATCGAAGAGGAAACCAAACGTCTGACCGCGCATCCCCATGGCCCCGTGATCGCCGCCGGCTCGACCGGATCGATGCCGGCCACCGCAAAATTCCTGCGCGCGGTCGCGTCGCTGCCGCATGGTGCCGTGGTGCTGCCGGGCCTCGACACCGATCTCGACGACGACGCCTGGCGGACCATCGGCGGCGTGCGCGATTCGCTCGGCAAGTTCGCGGAGCATCCGGCCTCGAACCATCCGCAATATGCCATGAATGCGCTGCTCGATCGCTTCGGCATCAAGCGCAGCGACGTCGAGATTCTGCAGCCGCCGGCCGCAGGCGGCCGCGATATCCTCGCATCCGAATCGATGCGGCCCTCCGCCAGGACGGAGGTCTGGCATGACCGGCTGAAACAGCCTGACGTCGCCGCGAAGATCGCCGGCGGCATGAAGAACCTCGCGGTCGTCGAAGCCCCCAACCCTGAAATGGAAGCGCTCGCCATCGCCATCGCCATGCGCGAGGCGCGGCATCTCGACAAATCGGCGGCGCTGGTAACGCCGGATCGCGCGCTGGCGCGGCGGGTGATGGCGGCGCTGACGCGATGGGATCTCGATTTCGACGATTCCGGCGGCGACGTGCTGATAGAAACCTCCGCCGGCGTCTTTGCACGCCTCGTGGCGGAGGCCGCGACAAAGGGCCTGGAGCCGCCGACATTGCTGGCAATGCTGAAGCATCCGCTGTGCCGGCTCGGCCGCGCGGCGGGCGCATGGAAAGCGGCGATCGAAGCCCTCGAGCTCGCGCTCCTGCGCGGCACACGCCCGCCTGCGGGCACTGCCGGGCTGTTCCGCGAATTCAACCGTTTTCGCGACGAGCTCGCAAAGCTGTGGCGCAGCGAGGTCTCCGCTCTGCACAAGGCCGAGCCGCGCGCGCGGCTGAAGGCCGAGGATCTCGATCGCATCCAGACCCTGATCGATGCCCTGCAAAGGGCATTGGCGCCGATCGAGAATCTGCCGCCGCCAAAGCCATACGACTTCGCCGAGCTCGCGCACCGCCATCGCGAGATCATGATCGAGCTGTCGCGCGACGAGCAGGGCATTTCGCTGGCCTTCGAGGAGCGCGAAGGCCTCGCGCTCGCCGGCGCCTTCGACGATCTCCTGCGCGGCGGCACGACCAGCGGATTGATGGTGCCGCTGTCCGACTATTCCGATGTGTTCCAGACCGCGTTCGGCGACCGCGCGGTGCGGCGACGCGACAGGCCCGGTGCGCGCCTGCAGATCTACGGCCCGCTGGAATCGCGCCTGATGCAGGCCGACCGCGTCATCATCGGCGGCCTGATCGAGGGCGTCTGGCCGCCGGCCCCGCGCATCGATCCCTGGCTCAGCCGGCCGATGCGGCACGAGCTGGGGCTCGACCTGCCGGAGCGCCGCATCGGCCTCTCCGCGCACGACTTCGCGCAGCTGCTCGGCGGCGACGAGGTGATCCTCACCCATTCCGCCAAGGCCGGCGGCGCGCCGGCGGTCGCCTCGCGCTTCCTGCACCGGCTGGAAGCGGTTGCGGGCGACGAGCTCTGGAAGGCAGCCGTGCGCGCCGGCGAGACATACGTGCAGTTCGCGGGCGCGCTCGACCAGCCCGCCGAGGTCACGCCGATCAAGCAGCCGGAGCCGCGGCCCCCGCGCGCGAC
>Ga0102592_1001694_pt1 | contig 22706 bp, 19 predicted proteins | sample AraplaCol_mMF_r2_FD_76861 | JGI IMG/M metagenome (GOLD analysis project Ga0102592, IMG submission 76861) | Arabidopsis root microbial communities from North Carolina, USA - plate scrape MF_Col_mMF_r2 (SPADES assembly) (version 2) | ecosystem: Host-associated > Plants > Roots > Endosphere...
ACCATAGTAAGTCGGTCCCACCCCTTCCCATCCCGAACAGGACCGTGAAACGACTCTACGCCGATGATAGTGCTGCAACCAGTGTGAAAGTAGGTTATCGTCAAGCTAGTTATTCCCAAGAGGGCCCGCTCAGTTATCTGTGCGGGCCTTTTTGCTTTTGTCATAACCATGTCATGCTAGGTGGTTAAGCTCGCTGGTCTTTAACTCTTCTGAGATCAGCATGAAAAAATTCTCCCTGGTGTCGCTCGCCGTGTTCTCGGTCCTCGCCGGTTGCGGCGGCAGCGATAGTGCGCCTGCCAAGACGCCAACCACCGGCGTGTTCCTCGACGGTGCGGTCGAAAATCTCGACTATGTGGCCGGCACCGCCGCCAAGGCCAGCACCAACGCCAAGGGCGAATTCACTTGCTACACCGGCGACACGGTAACCTTCAGCGTCGGCGGCATCGCACTGGGCAGCGCGCCTTGCGCCGCCACCATCACCCCGCTGCAACTGGCCGGCGTCACCGATGTGAAAGACGCCAAGGTGGTCAACCGCCTGCTGGCGCTGCAACTGCTGGATGACGATAGTGATCCATCCAACGGCATCAAGCTGAGCGCCGATGTGAAGACTGCGCTGGCCTCCAAGTCCGCCGATTTCAACGCTGCTGCCGACGCCTTTAACACGGCACTGACGGCCAACCTGGCCACTGCCGGCGCCAAGTACGCCGCGCGCAGTGTGGACGACAGCCGCCGCGCGCTGGTCCGTGAACACTTTGAAGACACGCTGGCGTCCAAGCTCGGCACGCCGGTCAACGAAACCTTTAACCAGACCACGCCGCTGGGCGCGGTGTCGGTCACCGTGACGCGCTACCAGGTGCAAGCGGCCAGCAGCTATTACATTCCATACGAAGGCGCCAACGCCAAGGTGACGGAAGATTTCCCGCTGGGCTTCCTGCCATCCTACGGTTCCTCGCTGGCCTTCAAGGGCACCAACGCCAACGGCGAGCTGGAGTTCTACGGCCTGACCGACCGCGGCCCGAACGGCGATGGTCCCAACTTGCCGGCACTGAGCGGCAGCGGCACCACCGGCGCCAAGATCTTCCCGTCGCCGAGCTTTACGCCGGCGTTTGGCGTGATCACGGTCGGCAAGACCGGTGCGGTGCTGACCTCGTCCACGCCGATCAAGGCATCGGCCACGGTGAAGACGTCCGGCCTGGCCATTCCGCCGGGCACGCTGGGCAATTCTGCCGAGCTGCCAGTGTTCGACGCGATGAAGTACGACGCCAACAGCAAAGCCACCTTTGACGCCAACGGCCTCGATACGGAAGCCATCGTCGTCGATAAGAAGCGCAACGTGTTGTGGGTGTCGGATGAGTATGGCCCATTCATCGTGAAGATCGACCCGGCCACCGGCATCATCCTCAACAAGTACGCACCGGGCAGCGGCCTGCCGGATATCTTCGCCAAGCGCCGCGCCAACCGCGGCATGGAAGGCCTGGCGCTGGACACCACCACTGACAAGCTGCACGGCTTCCTGCAAAGCCCGCTGTCCGATGGCAGCGCGGCCTACACCGTCACCGGCAAGAACGAGCAGGTCGAACGCTTCGCGCGCTTCACCCGCTGGACCGAGTTCGACCCGACCACCGGCAAGGCTGGCAAGATGTACGCCTATCCGCTGGACGCGGCCGACTACCAGGACGGCCGCACCGGCAACGCCAAGCTGGGTGACGTGGTGGCGCTGGGGAACGGTAAGTTCATCGTGATCGAACAGGGCGCGGCGCCGAGTGGCAAGGTGTTCAACAAGCTGATGCTGATTGAAATCGGCGCGGCTACCGATATTTCGGCTGCGGCCTTCAACGCCACCACCTCCGATTTGGAGAAAAGCAGCATGGGCGGCGTGACCGTCAACGGCGCCGACTGGAAGGCCGTCACCACGCTGAAGAAAACCCTGCTGCTGGACCTGAACGCGATCGGCTGGCTGGCCGAGAAGGCAGAAGGCCTGACCATCGTCGACGGCAACACGCTGGCCCTGGCCAACGACAACGACTTCGGCCTGAAGACCAAGGTGTTCGACGCCAACGGCAAGGCGATCGAAGAGGCGGACGTCACCAAGTGCAACGTCGATGCGAACGGCGCCATCATCACCAGCGCGACGGCCGGCTGCAATGCGGCCAACAGCATCCGCGTAGCGCGCGGCACGGACCAGGAACGTCCGAGCCGCCTGTGGCTGATCAAGTTCGCCAAAGCACTCACGTCGTTCTGAAGGAGACCACACCATGCCAAAACCATCTTCCGCGATTCAGTTCCTGTTACTGGCCGCATTGCCATTTGGTGTCGCCACGGCGGCGGATTTCTCCATCGGCGGCAACAGCAGCGTTGCGCAATCGCTGGGCAATAACCAGACCGGTTCGGTCGCGGCCAGCGGCGCGCTGAGCGTGAGCGGCAGCACGGTGGCGGTCGCCATTACCGGCAATAACGCCACGGTGAACAACCTTGGTGCGATCAAGCAAACCGGCAGCGGCCGAGTGATTCGCGATAACACCGGCGTCGCCAACCTGGTGGTCAACAACGGCAGCGGCGCGCTGATGCAATCGGCCGATGCCGACGTGATCCAGATGGCCAAGGCCAACGCCTCCGTCACGCTGAACAACTACGGCTCGATGATTTCGCTGAACGCCAGTGCTGGCGGCGCGCAGGCGGTCGACTTCAACTCGGTGACCGGTGCGAACGTGGTCAATAACTACGCCGGCGGCCTGCTGACAGCCATCGACGCCGACGCTGTGCGTCCCGGCTTGAATGGCGTGGTGAACAACGCCGGCACCATTAAGGCGGTCAATGCCAAGGGCGACGGCGATGGAATCGATGCCCAGACCAACACCGGCGTGCAAGTGTTCAACCTGCCCGCCGGCGTGATTGAAGGCGGCCGCCACGGAATTACCGGCGGCCAGGACAGCGCGGCGTCCAGCTTCACCGTCAGCGTCAACAACAGCGCCGGCGGCGAGATTCGCGGCTTGAACGGCTCGGGCATCAACCTCGATGGTTTCAATGGCAAACAGAGCGCCACCATCTTCAATCACGGCACCATCACCGGCTACGGCGGCACGGGCGACGGCGATGGCATTGATGCGGACGGCATCGCGTACATCACCAATACCGGCACTATCCGCTCGCTTAATGCCTACAGCGCACTGGCCGACGGCCTGGCCTACAGCGAAGGCATCAGCGTGGGCGGCGGCAGCATTACCAACTCGGGCACCATCGAAGGTCTGGTCAGCGCCGGCAATACCAACGCGGTGGGACGCGGCATCACGTTGGCAGGTAACGACATCACCAGTGGCGCGCTGAAAGGCACGCGCGAAGGCCTGTACGCCAACGCCACCATCACCAACCAGAGTGGCGGCCTGATCCGCGGTCAGGGCGACTCCGCCATCGTGGTGTCGGGTGCGGCCAGCGGCTACACCGTCACCTTCATCAATCACGCCGGCGCATCCATCGTTGGCGGCGGCGCCGGCAGCGCAGCCATCAAGGGCAATGCCGACAATACCATCATCGTTACCGGCGGCATCATCAACGGCGCCAGCAGCGGCAAGGCGATTGAGCTCGGCAGCGGCGTCAACAGCGTGACCATCACCGGCGGCACCATCTACGGCAGCATCAACGGCGGCAGCGGTGGACAGAACACGCTGGTGGTCAATGGCAGCTTTGCGTACGACGGTGCGATTTCCAACTTCAGGAAAGTGGAAGTGCAGGGCGGCGACGTCATCTTCTCCGGCGTGAGCAGCTACAGCGGAGCGACCTGGCTGAGCGGCGGCACGCTGACGCTGGACGGCGCGCAACGCCTGTCGGCGGACAGCGCGCTGGTCCTGAACGGCGGCACGCTGCGCCTGACCAATGCTGGCACAGACGGTCAGGCCTTCGCCAGCCTGACGCTGAATGCCGATTCGTCGGTGTTGCTGGGCGGCTCGTCGTTGACCTTCGGCTCGCTGGGCGCGGTAGTGCATGGCACTACCCTGAGCTTTACCGAGGCGGCATCCGGCAACTACGCCTTCCGTCTGCTGGGCAACTATTCGACCGATGCTGAATTCCTGCAACTGATCGGCGCCACCCACATCAACGGCCTCAACGCGGCCTATTCCTTCGACGGCACTTACACCCGCGTGGCTGCCGTGCCGGAGCCAGCCACCTGCGCCATGCTGTTCGCCGGCCTGGCGCTGATCGGTGTTGTGAGCCGTCGTCGCACCAAGGTTTAGCCCACATCAAGGCGGGGAGGCGCCCGGGTTGTTACCTTCTCAGAGGTGACTCTGGGAGGAACGCCCGATGGAATATGCGCAGCTGAAACCCGGCCGCCGGTTTGCCCCGCTCCACAGCCTGTTGTATTACAGCCAGCGCATGGTGACCTATCCCACACTGCGCCGGCTGGTGGTGCGCGCGCTCAGCGCGGCAGTGCGGCTGCGCCAGGGCGCGGGCAGGGAGCTGCACGCCGCCACGCCGGAGGAAGGCGCGGCCCTGCTGGACCTGCGCCGTAGCGGCTACGCGCCGCTCGGCAACCTGCTTGACGGCGTGCAATGCGACGCCATCCGCGCCTGGCTGGGCGACAAGCTATTGATCGACCGCGACCGCGAGCGGCCCGGCTTCCGTCTGGCGCAGCGGCCGGAAGAGGTGCGCGTGGCCGATTACCATCTGCGCGACGTGATTGCGTGTCCGCACATCCTGGCGCTGGCCAACAGCCCGGCGTTGCTGGGGCTGGCAGCGCGTTATCTCGAATGCAAGCCGACCATCTCTGCTTTGGGCCTGCGCTGGTCGTTCCCGGTGCCGGGCGACGACAGCGCTCTACAAGCTTTCCATCGCGATTCCGAGGATTGGCGCTATCTGAAAGTGCTGGTCTACCTGACCGACGTGGATGACGGCGCCGGACCGCACGTCTACCTGCACGGCAGCCACCTGACGCAGGCGCCGATGCGCTTGCGCTTCTACAGCGACAGTGAAATCACCGGCGCCCACAGCGCCGACATGCTGCTCACGGCGGTCGGCACGCGCGGTTTCTGCTTTGCGGTGGACACGGCTGGCATCCACAAGGGCACGGCGCCGTCGCTGCAACCGCGCCTGATGTTGCAGATCCAGTACTCGCTGCTGCCCAGCTACGCCTACCGGTACGCGCCGGAGCGCTATCACGGTCCGCTGGTGCTGGACCCGTACGTCAACCGCCTTATTCTTCGTCCGATTGCTTTGCCTGGCTGATGGCTTCACCGTCGCTCTTGCGCAAGGTCCAGAACATGGCGGAGGACAGCACGGTCAGCACCGCCAGCGTGATGAAGGCGTGATGCAGCGCGGAGGTCAGCGCCACGCGGTTCGACTGCGGCAGGTCGCCGAGGAACCAGCCGGTGACCAGCGAGCCTGCTGCCAGGCCAAAGCTCATCGACAATTGCTGCATCGAGCTGGCCATGGTGCTGGCCATGCTGGAGTCGGCGCTATCGACGTCGGCATAGGCGATGCTGTTCATGCTCGAGAACTGCAGTGAATTGAAGAAGCCTAGGCACAGGCTGATCGCCACGATCACATACACCGGCGTGCCTTGCTGCACAAAGGCGAACATGCTGATGGTAAGGCCGATCAGCAGCGTGTTCACGGTCAGCACCTGGCGGTAGCCGAAGCGGCCCAGCACGCGTACTGAAATCATCTTCATGCCCATCGCGGCGGCGGCCGATGGCATCATCAGCAAGCCCGATTGCCATGCCGGCAGGCCGAGACCCAGCTGGTACAACAGCGGCAGCAGGAACGGCAGGCCGCCCACGCCGATGCGCGTGATGAAGCCACCCAGCACCGACACGCGGAAGGTGCGGATCTTGAACAGCGCAAGCCGCAGCAGCGGAAACTCCGCATCCCTGGCGTGCCACACGTAAGCCGCCAGCAGAGCGCACGCGATGAACAGCAGCACCGAGGCCGAGGTCACATCGAGCTTATGTTCGCCGAATACTTCCAGCAGCCATGACAGCAGCGCGATGCCGGTGCCGAACAAAACGAGGCCAATGAAGTCCAGCGGACGTGGTGCATCGCCGTGGTAGTCCGGCATGTAACGATGCGCGAGGAAGATGGCTACCAGTCCGACCGGCACGTTGATGAAGAAGATATCGCGCCACGTCAGCCAGTGCACGATCAAGCCGCCGATGGTGGGGCCGAGCAGTGGCCCGATCAGCGCCGGGATGATGACGAAGTTCATGGCCACCAGCAGTTCGTGCTTTGGATACGTTCGCACGATGGTCAGGCGGCCGACCGGCATCATCATCGCCGCGCCGAAACCCTGCAGCAGCCGCGCCGCCACCAGCATCGGCGAGTTGACCGACAGGCCACACAGCACGGAGGCGATGGTGAAAATGCCAATCGCGGTCATGAACACGCGGCGCGTGCCGTAGCGGTCCGCCATCCAGCCGCTGATGGGAATCGAAACGGCGAGGCTGAGGATGTAGCTGGTGACCACGGCCTTGAGGCTCAGTGGCGTCACTTGCAAGCTGGCGGCCATCGCCGGGATGGCTGTATTGACAACGGTGGAGTCCAGCTGCTCCATGAAGAGAGTGGTGGCGACTACCCACGGCAGGTAGCGCTTGGCGGCGTCAGTGTTCATGGCGGTCATTGTCACACAAAATAAACACAACGGTCATGAGCGCGTCACGGATAGGGCGTAAGTTGCGCACATTGCTATGGCCTGAGGGAGAGCAGCATGGAAGGACGCCGTACTTTTATTCGCCAGATGGCTGCGTCGACCGCGCTGCTGACCGTTGCCGGTTGCACCAGTACCGCCGGCAGCGTCGGCGACAACAGTGTGGCCGGCTTTCGTCACGGCGTGGCGAGCGGCGATCCGCTCAGCGACCGCGTAATCCTGTGGACCCGCTTTACGCCAGCGCGTGCCGGCGAGGTGGAGGTGCGTTGGCAACTCGCCACCGACCCGGCCATGCAGCATGTGATCGCGCACGGCAGCGTGGTGACGTCGGCGCAGAAGGATTACACGGTAAAAGTGGACCCTGCCGGCCTGCTGCCGGGCCATGTCTACTACTATCAGTTCGCGGTGGATGGCGAGAAGTCGGTGGTCGGCCGCACCAGGACGCTGGCGCGCGGCGATGCGCGCCAAGTGCGGCTGGCGGTGTTCTCCTGCTCGAATTATCCGGCCGGGTACTTCAACGTCTACGCCGACGCGGCAAAGCAGGACGATATCGACGCCGCGCTGCACATCGGCGACTATATCTACGAATACGAAAGCACCGGCTACGCCTGCGGCAATGCGGAGGCGCTCGGCCGTGTGTCCGAACCACGCGAACTGCTGCTGCGCACAGACGACTATCGCCGCCGCTACGCGCAGTACCGCTCCGATCCCGACCTGCAGGCGGTGCATGCGGCCATGCCGTTCATCACGGTGTGGGACGACCACGAAATCGCCGACGATACCTGGCGCGATGGCTCGGTCGACCACAAGGCCAGCAAGTACGGACCGTTCGAGCTGCGCAAGCAGGCAGCGCTGACGGCGTATCACGAGTGGCTGCCGATCCGCGTGCCGGATGCATCGGCGCCCGACAAGATTTATCGCTCCTTCGATTTCGGCGGCATCGTCTCGCTGCACATGCTGGACACACGCCTGATCGCGCGCGACCAGCAGTTGATGATGTCCTCCTACTACGATGAGCACAAGCGCTTCGATGTGGAAAAGTACAAGCAGGACGTGTGCTCGCCGCGCCGCCAGATGATAGGCCGCGAGCAGATGGCGTGGCTGGAGGGACAGGTCAGCCGGTCAAGCGCGCGCTGGCAAATGCTCGGCCAGCAGGTGCTGATGGCGCGCATGGAGTATCCAACCGCCGTGGTCATGGGCGAGTGCAATTGCACCGACTACTCGGCGCTGAAGAAGCGCGCGGCGGCCGATCCGGCCTGCATCACGCCGAAGGAACAGCGCTGGCTGTCCGCTTCGACCCTGCCGTGCTATCTCGATTCATGGGACGGCTATCAGGCCGACCGCGAGCAGGTGTTCGAGATGATGCAGAAGCACCGCAAAAACCTGGTGGTGCTGGCTGGCGACACGCACAACGCCTGGGCCAGCGACTTGCGCGATCTGCAAGGCAAGCAGGTGGGCGTGGAGTTCGCCACTGCCTCGGTGACGTCGCCCGGAATGGAAGGCTCGTACCCGGATCGCGATCCGGAAGACGTGGCGAACATGATGGTGGATTTGATCGAACCGCTGTACTACGCGCAGACCAGCAAGCGCGGTTACATGATCGTCACCGCGACCCATGAGCAGGTGCGCTGCGACTGGCGCTTTGTCGATACGGTGTTCAAGCACGAATACACGGCATCGACGGATCGCAGCTTACGCGTGCTGGCGGGGCCGGGCAATCGCCGCCTGGAAGAGTGCTCGGCTTAGGCGGCGTTGTCCCAGCGGTTCTCGAACAGAATGGTGTCGAGCGGGCGGCGCTGGTCCCATTTTTCCAGTTCCAGCATCGGCGCGGTGTAGAACTCGTGGACGTGGCCCACGCATAGCACGGCGATCGGCTGGCTGCCCTCGGGCATGCCGACGATGTCGCGCAGCTGCTGCGGATCGAACATCGACACCCAGCCGGCGCCGATACCTTCCGCACGCGCGGCCAGCCAGAAGTTTTGCAGCGCGCAGGCGGCGGAGGCCAGGTCCATCTCCGGCATGGTACGGCGGCCGAATACGTATTGATCGCGCTTGTCGATCAGGCCCACCACCAGCACTTCCGCGCATTCCAGGATGCCTTCCACCTTGAGCCGCATGAATTCCTCCGCGCGCTTGCCCAGCGCTTCGGCGGTCTTGATGCGTTCTTCGTTCACGTGCTGGTGGATGCGGGCGCGCAGTGCGGTGTCGGTGATGCGGACGAAGCGCCATGGCTGCATGTAGCCGACGCTGGGGCCATTGTGGGCGGCGCCGAGGAAGCGTTCCAGTTGGCCAGGTTCCAGCGCACCGCGCTTGAAGTGGCGTACGTCGCGGCGTTCGCGGATGGCGCGGTAGACGCCGGCGATTTCGGCGTCGGGATAGGCGTGCGGATTCATTTCAATTTCAGTAGTGCGTCGAGTAGCGGTTGGGTAGCGTCGGCGATGCGATCGAGGCTGGCCTCGCGCAGGGCGGAAGTGTCCACCGTGTGCTGCGAGTCCAGGCCGGCCCAGCGCAGCAGGGCGCTGATGGCTTGCGGCGTGTCGAACAGACCGTGGAGGTAGGTGCCGAGGATCTGTCCATCCGCCGACTGCGCGCCTTCCGGGCGGCCGTCGATGGTGAAGGCTGGCTTGGCGAAAGCGCTGCCGGTGGAGACACCCATGTGAATTTCGTAGCCGCTGACTGGCGCTTGCGCGTCGTCGAAAGCGCACACTCCCTGTACCTGCGCCAGCCGCTTTTCGGGGCGCATTTCAGTGCTCATGTCGAGCAGGCCGAGTGCAGGCGACGCGCCGGCCTTGCCTTCCATGCCCAGCGGATCGGTCACATCGTGGCCCAGCATCTGGAAGCCGCCGCAAATGCCGATTACTTTGCCGCCGTAGCGAAGGTGGCGTTCAATCTTCTCCGGCCAGCCGTAGGTGCGCAGCCATTCCAGGTCGCCCCGCGTGTTCTTGCTGCCGGGGAGGATGATCAGGTCCGCCGCCGGTATCGGCTCGCCCTGACGCACGAAATGCAGATCGACGTCGGGATGGGCGCGCAGCGCGTCGAAGTCGGTGTGGTTGCTCATGCGCGGCAGGCTTGGGACCACCACGCGGAACGCGCCGCGAGCAGCTTGTACCGGCTGCACCGCGTCTTCGGCATCGAGGAACAGGCCATGCAGATAGGGCAGGACGGCCAGCACTGGCTTGCCGGTTTGTTGCTCCAGCCATTCCAGTCCAGGCTCCAGCAGCTTGATATCGCCACGGAAGCGGTTGATGACGAAGCCGATGGTGCGATTGCGTTCGCTCTCCGACAGACAGGCCAGCGTGCCGACGATGTGGGCGAACACGCCTCCACGGTCGATATCCGCCACCAGCACCACAGGGCAGTCGACCTTTTCGGCGAAGCCCATGTTGGCGATATCGCGGTCGCGCAGGTTGATCTCGGCCGGGCTGCCTGCGCCTTCCACCACCACGCAGGCGTACTGCTGCAGCAGGCGTCCGTGTGATTCCAGAACCGCCTGCATGGCGACGGTCTTGTACTGGTGATAGTCGCGCGCATTCATCTCGGCGCGCACTTTGCCGTGGATGATGACTTGCGCGCCAATGTCGCTCGACGGCTTGAGCAGGATCGGGTTCATGTCGGTGTGCGGCGGCACGCCTGCGGCAACGGCCTGCAGTGCTTGTGCGCGGCCGATTTCGCCGCCGTCCGCAGTCACCGCGCTGTTGAGCGCCATGTTCTGCGGCTTGAACGGGACCACGCGCACGCCCTGCCTTTTGAGCAGGCGGCACAGGGCTGCGACGACGGTGCTTTTACCGGCGTCCGAGGTGGTGCCTTGCACCATCAGGGTGGAATAGGGGAAGGACATATTAATTACGATGCTGGCGGGCTTCTTCGATTTTTTCGCACAGGGCTTTGGTGCCGGTTACCATGCGCGGGCCGGCGCGGTTCAGCAGTTCACCATCCAGCCGGAACAGGTTGTTGTTCTTCACCGCCAGCATGTTCGGATACGGCTTCCACAGATTCACGCTGCCGTAGTCCTTTTCGCTGGTGCCGAAGATGGCTTCCGGATTTTCCTGCAGCACGGCTTCGATGCTGACCACCGGCGCCGTCACTTTCAGGTCGCCGAAAATATTCACGCCGCCGCACAGGCGGATCGCGTCGCCGACGATGGACTTGTTACTCAGGGTGTAGAGCGGCTTGTCCCACACCTGATAGAACAGGCGCACCGGCGGGCGCTTGGCATACTGGCGCGTCATGGCGGCGAACTGCTGGCGGATATCCTCCGCTGCGGCGTTGGCCACGGTCTCTGTGCCCATCAACTGGCCAAGACGAACCACGTTGTCGGCAATGCCTTCCAGCTTGGCCGGTTCGCTGTGGAACAGCGGGATGCCCAGCTTGCGCAGGCCTTCGATCTGGCGTTCGAACCCACCGTGCATCCAGATCACGATCAGGTCCGGCTTCATGGCGGCCACGCGCTCGAGGTCAATCAGGCGATTGTCGCCGACGCGCGGGATTTTTTTTGCCGCTTCCGGATAGTCGCTGTAGGTGACGGCGCCGACGATCTTGTCGCCCGCGCCGGCGGTGAACAGCAATTCCGTCACATGCGGGGCCATGGCAATCACGCGCTGGGCGGGCTTTTGCAGGGTGACGACATTGCCATCGTCGTCGCGCACGGTGATTGGCGCGGCACTGGCTGCGGCCGAGGCCAGGAGAGCGGCGGCGAATATCAGTTTTTTCATTGGTTGGTCCATTCAGTAAGTGCTGTGTGCAGGCGCTGCCAGCCCGCGTCGTCCGGCGGCAGGCCAAGGCGGATGCCGCGCGCCGCTTGCGTAAATAGTCGTACCCAGATCCCGCGCTCTGCCATGTGCTGCCAGAACGCCTCCGGATGCGCCTCGGCCCACCACTGGAACAGCGGCGTGCCGCTGGACTGGATGCTATGTGCGGCCAGCAGCGTGCGCAAACGTTCGCCGTCCGCCGCCAATTGCTCGCGCGTGCCTGCCTGCCATGCGGTGTCGGTCAACGCCGCCAGCGCGATCTGTTGCGCCGGGCCGCTGATGGTCCAGGGCCCAAGCAGGTCAGCCAGGTCGCGCAGCAAGTCTTCATGCGCAGCGACGAAGCCGAGCCGGATGCCGGCCAATCCAAAGAACTTGCCGACCGAGCGCAGTACGATCAGCCCCGGACGCGCCGTGTGCGCCGCGACGCTGTTGTGCTGCGCCGTATCGCCGAAGGCCTCATCGACCACCAGCCAGCCACCGCGTGCCGCCAGCTGGCCGGCCCACTGGAGTAACTGCGTAGCCGGCACCGTCGCGCCGGTGGGATTGTTGGGGTTGACCATCACCACCACGTCGTTGTGAGCGACAGCGGCCTCCAGTTCATCGTAAGGCGTGAGCGTCAGCGTGTGGCCATGGCCAGCCCAGTGGTGTGCGTGCTCCGCATACGACGGTGCGCTGACCGCCACGCGTGACGGCTTGCGCAAGCGGGGCAGCGTCTGGATCGCAGCCTGCGTGCCGGCCACCGGCAGCATGCGTGGCGCACCGTAGAACGCTTCCGCCGCAGCGGTCAGCGCTGGATCTGGCTCCGGCAAGCGATGCCACGCATTGCCTTCCAGCGTAGGCGCCGGATACCAGTGCGGATTGATGCCGGTCGAAAGGTCGACCCAATCGTCGCGGCCGAAGCGCTTTGCGGCGTCGCGCAGGTTGCCGCCGTGTTCAAGCATGTGCTATCTCCATCAGCACCGCCGCCGCGCCCGCGACGGTGAGCCACAGCGCCGTCGTGCGTACCACCAGCTGCCAGGCGCGGTTGATATCCGCGCCGACAGCCGGTGGGCCATCGCCCAGCACCGGGCGATGCTCGACTTCACCGTGATAAATCGCCGCGCCGCCGAGCTGCACGCCCAGCGCGCCAGCACCGCTGGACATGACCGGTCCCGCATTCGGGCTATCCCAAGCCGGCGCTTGCGCGCGCCAGCATTGCCACGCACGGCGTTTGCCGTGCAGGCCGGGTGCCAGCAGCACATAGGACAGCGCAGTCAATCGCGCCGGAATATAATTGAGCGCATCATCGATGCGGGCCGCAGCGCAGCCGAATTGCAGCAGGCGCGGTGTGCGATAACCCCACATCGCATCCAACGTGTTCGCCATGCGGAACAGCACCGCTCCGGGACCGCCGGCCACCATGAACCAGAACAGCGTGCCGAACACCGCGTCGTTGCCGTTCTCCAGCAGCGACTCCGCGCTGGCTTTGGTCAGCTCAATCTCGCTGGCGCTGGTGGTATCGCGGCTGACGATGTAGGAAGTCAGGCGGCGCGCGTTGGGCAGGTCGTTCTGCGCCAGCGCGTCGGCAATCGGGAGATTGTGCTCACACAGGCTGCGCAAGCCGAGACAGAAATACAGCATCAGCGCATGAGCGGCTGCTTGCGCGGCCGGCAGCGCCAGGGCCCAGATCAACAGCGCGGCCAGCGCGGTCAATGGCAGCACGGCCAGCGTCCACGCCAGCGCGCCGCGGGCAAACCGCATGCCGCCGCGATTGAAGCGGCGTTCCAGCGCCATCGCCAGGTTGCCGAAGCCGACCAGCGGATGCCAGCGCCGTACCTCGCCCCACCATAAATCGAGCAGCACACCAGCCGCCATCAGCAGCGCGACGGCGGGAAAACTTAGTCCACCCAGCACATTTATCCTTTTAAGACCAGCGGCAGGCCGGCAGCGACAAATACCGCGCGGTCGCAGATGGCTGCGACGGACTGGTTCAGCCGTCCCTGTTCATCCATGAAGCAGCGCGACACGGCGCCCATCGGCATGATGCCAAGACCAACTTCGTTCGACACCAGCACGACATCGCTGGCGCACTTGGTCAGCGCGCTGGCCAGCATGTCGTGCTGCTCGTGGAACAGCGCCGGCAGGGTGATGGCCCCGACGTCGGGATATTCCTGTCCGCCGCTGAACAGCAGGTTGCTGAGCCAGAGCGTCAGGCAGTCCACCAGAATCAGGCGGTCAGGCGAGGACCAGCGCAGCAGCTGGTTGCCCAGTGCCAGCGGTTCTTCCACCGTGATCCACTCGTGCGGGCGGCCGTCGCGGTGATGTGCGATGCGCGCCGCCATTTCCTCGTCGCCTGGCGTGGCGGTGGCGATGTAGACTACCTCCTTGCCGGAATCGGTGGCCAGGCGCTCAGCGTAGGCGCTTTTGCCGGAACGGGCGCCGCCCAGGACTAGTGTACGTGTCATGTCTCACTCCTTAAAAACAAGGCGGCGCTGGCCGCCGGATTGGAAGCAAAGTAAGCGTGAAAATACGAAGCCGTCATCGACCCTACGCGGTACACAGCTTCGCCCTGTATAGCGGAGGGATGCTTGATAGTGTACGCGGCTGGCGTTACTTCGGTCGCCAGTTTCGAGTAGTGGAAGGTGTGGCCGCGCAGGACGCCCTGAGGCGTCTCCAGCCCCTGTGAGCCGAGGCCCGCAAGGCGTGGCTGCATTGCCACACTACCTAGCAACAGGCCGGCCATGTTCCAGACCTTGCCCGCCTGGTCGGCCAGCGTATCGGCCAGCGCCATCATGCCGCCGCATTCGGCGACGATAGGCAGGCCGTCCGCATGCGCGGCGCGGATGGAGGCTGTCCACTTGGCTGCTTGCGACAGCTGCTCCGCATGCAGCTCGGGATAGCCGCCCGGCAGGTAGACCGCGTCGGCTTCCGCAGGCACGGCTTCATCGGCCAGCGGCGAGAAGAATTTGAGCGTCGCACCCATTGCGCGCAGCGTTTCAAGATTGGCCGGATAGAGGAACATGAAGGCCGGGTCGCGCGCGACGGCGACGGTGATCCCGGCCAGCAGCGGTTCTTTGTTCGGCGTTGGCGCGGGTTCGATCTGCACCGGGCGCAGGCTGTCCCACGCCGCCTGATCGAACGCCAACTGGTCGGCCAGTTCATCAAGCAGTTGATCGATATCCTGCACTTCGCCCGGCAGCACCAGGCCCAGATGGCGTTCCGGCAGCGACCTGGCCTGCTTGGGCAAGGTGGCGAACAAGGGAATGTCGCGCAGCGAGGTCGCCACCATCTTGGCGTGGCCTTCGCTGGCGACGCGGTTGGCGATGACGCCGGCCATTTCCACCGGACCGTAGTCGCGCAGGCCGTGCACCAGCGCGCCGGCGGTTTGCGCCATCGCGCCGGCGTCAATCACCGCCATCACCGGCACGCCGAATTCGCGCGCCAGATCGGCGGAAGATGGCGTCCCATCGTACAGGCCCATGACGCCTTCGATCAGGATCACGTCCGCTTCGGCGGCGGCTTGCGCCAGCTGGCGGCGGCACAGTTCATGACCGACCATCCACAAGTCAAGCGTATGCACCGGCGCGCCGCTGGCGCGTTCCAGCAGCATCGGGTCGATGAAGTCCGGGCCGCACTTGAACACGCGCACCCGCTGGCCAAGCTTGACCAGCTTGCGCGCCAGCGCGGCGGTGACGGTGGTCTTGCCCTGTCCCGACGAGACGGCGGCAACCAGCAGCGCTTTTACCATTCGGTGCCCGCCTGTGCGCCGATGCCGGCCTTGAACGCATGTTTGACGACTTCCATTTCGGTGACCGTGTCGGCGATTTCGATCAGCTCCGGCGGCGCACCGCGGCCGGTGATGCAGACGTGCTGCATCTGCGGGCGCGCCAGCAGGTCGTGGATCACCACCTCGACGTCCAGGTACTTGTATTTGAGGGCGATGTTCAGCTCATCGAAAATCACCAGGCCGACCTCAGGATCGGCCAGGAACTTTTTCGCCTGCTCCCACGCCGCCTGCGCCTTGGCGATATCGCGCTCGCGGTTCTGTGTCTCCCAGGTGTAGCCTTCGCCCATCGAGTGGAAGCTTATCTCATCGGGGAAGCGGCGCAGGAAGCGCTCCTCGCCGGTTTGCAGCGCGCCTTTGATGAACTGCACCACACCGACCTTCATGCCGTGACCCATCGCACGGATTGCCATGCCGAAGGCGCTGGAGCTCTTGCCTTTGCCGTTGCCGGTGTTGACGATGATGATGCCGATCTGCTTGTCGGCCGCCGCGATCTTGGCGTCGATGATGGCCTTCTTGCGCTCCATGCGCACGCGGTGACGTTCGTTGATGTCGTCGCTCATTGTGAGTCCTCGTTGGGGATAAAGATGCTGCGCTTGCCATGCCTGATCACTTCGATCGGATGGCCGAGATATTCGCTAAGAATATCGGCCTGCATCACGTCGGCCGTGGTCCCGGCCAGCCAGCGGCCGTCGCCTTTCAATAGCAGCGCGTGGGTGGAGACGCTATGCGCCAGCGTCAGATCGTGGCCGATCATGACGGCAGTTTTGCCCTGCTCGCGGCACAGGCGCGCGACGATGTTCATCACGCTGACCTGGTGCGCGAGGTCCAGCGCATTGGCCGGCTCGTCGAGCAGCAGCAGCGGTGTGTCTTGCGCCAGCAGGGCGGCAATCGCCACACGCTGGCGTTCGCCGCCGGACAAGGTGCGCACGTCGCGTGCGGCCAGGTCGGCCACTTCCATCGCTTCCAGCGACTTGATGGCGATGGCGTGATCGTCGCTGTCCTCCCAGTAGCGGTTGTCGTGATACGGATGGCGCGCCGACAGCACGGTCTCAATCACGCTGTAGGCAAAGGCGTCGCTGCGGCTTTGCGCCAGGAAGGCGCGCTGGCGCGCCAGTTCGGCCAGCGGCCACTCCGGCAGCGGGCGGCCGCCCAGCGCTACATGGCCAGCTTCCGGTGCGCGCAGCCCGGCCAGCGCGCGCAGCAGGGTGCTCTTGCCGGCGCCATTGCGGCCGATGACGCTCCAGCACTCGCCCTGACGCACCTGCCATTCGAGATCGGACACCAGCTGGCGCTGGCCGGCGCTCAGGTAAAGTTTGTGAGTACTGATCATCATTTACGCAGCCTGTGTAATTGATACAGGAATACCGGCGCGCCGATCAGCGCCGTCACCACGCCCACCGGCAGCTGCTGCGGCGCGATGGCGGTGCGGGCCAGCGTGTCGGCCAGCAGCAGGAAGGAGCCGCCGGCCAGCGTCGCTGCCGGGATCAGGATGCGGTGATCGGGGCCGACCGCAAAGCGGCAGGCATGCGGCACGATCAGGCCGACGAAGCCGATGCTGCCGGCGCTGGTGACAGCGCTCGCAGTCAGCAGACCGGAGACGAAGAACAAACCTTTGCGCAGTGCGCCCACGCGGATGCCCAGCGTGGCGGCGGCTTCGGCGTGCAAGGCCATGACATTCATGGCGCGTGCATTGCGCAGCGCGAACGCGAGCGCGGCGGTCAATACGATCCACGGCATCCAGCGGATCTGGGTGCCGGACAAATCGCCGATCAACCAGAACACCATGCTGCGCAAACGGCTCTCGGGCGCGATCGACAGCATCAGCGTCACCAGTGCCATGCAGGCGGAAGAGAGGATGGCGCCGGTCAGCAGCAACAGCGAAGTGCCGCCTTCGGCCGCCGTGCCGCCGCGCAGGTCGCGCCGGGCCAGCACATACAGCATCATGGAAACGGCCACCGCGCCGCCGAAGGCTGCGGCGTCGACCATCCACGCCGCGCACATGAACAGCAGCGCGGCCAGTGCGCCGACCGAGGCGCCGGCGGACAGGCCAAGTACATAAGGATCGGCCAGCGGATTGCGCAACAGCGCCTGCATCATCACGCCCGCCAGCGACAGCGCGGCGCCGGTGACGAAAGCGGAGACCGCGCGGCTGGCGCGCAGGTCGAGCAGGGTGGCTGCCAGCGTCGAGGACTGGCCGTGCAGCAGCTCATTGAGCGCTGCGGGAATATCGGAAAGGGGAATGGAGACCGAACCGGTCATGCCCGAGAAAATCAGGCTGGCAAACGCGAACAGCAGCAGCCCTGCAAGGGTGAGGGTGGCGCGTTGTCGCAGATTGCGGGAGAAAGAATGCATGCACTGCTTTCAAAAAAACTGCCGGGGAAGAAAATCATCCCCGGCAGGTTACACCATTATTTGTAGCCGTAACGGATGCCGGCAAACAGCTTGGAGCCAGGCGTTGCGTAATTGCGCGCCAGGTCGTATTGCTTGTCGCCGATGTTGTTCCAGCGGACCAGCGCCGACCAGTCGCGCGAAATGGCGTAGGTCGCATACAGGTTCACCAGGCCGTAGCCGCCGAGGCGGTTCTTGTTGGCCGCGTCGTCGAAACGGTCGCCGGAGAACGTCAGCTCGGCGCCGGCCGTCAGCGCGCCGATGCTGTAGTCCACACTCACGTTGCCGTGTTTTTTCGAGCGGCGCTGCAGGCGGTTGCCGGTGGTTTCATCCTTCGGATCCTGCAGGTCGATGCTGGCGGTGAGGTTGATACCGGCCAGCTTGGTGGCGCCGGCGATGGTCACGCCTTCCAGCAGCGCCTTGTTGACGTTGTAGACGCAGCTCGACTTGGGAACGCTGGTGTACGGGCAAGGCGTCACGCTGACCAGCATGTCGGTCAGTTTGTTGTGATAGTAGCTGGCGCTCAGCGCGTTCACGCCGTCATCCCAGCGGATGCCGATTTCGGCGTTCTTGCCTTGTTCCGGCTTGTTGGCGGCGTTGCCGTAGCCCGGATAGTACAACTCGTTGTAGGTCGGTGCGCGGAAGCTGGTGCCGTAGCTGGCGGTAGCGCGCAGCTGCGAGGTGAGGTCGTAGCCGTAGCCCACCGAGCCAGTGTTCTTCGAGCCGTATACCGAGTTGTCGCGGCGGATGGCGGCGTTCAGCAGGTTGGCGCCGCGGCGCGCATTGTAGGAAGCGGCCCACGAGTTGGTGCTGCGGTCGCGGTTCAGGTCATTCGAACCGTTGGTCGACACTTCTTCCTTGCGGTGGTCGTACAGCACTTGCAGCACGTCTTCGCCGATACGGATATCGTTTTGCAGCGTGATGTCGGTCTGCCTGGTGTCGATGCGCGAGTAACCCGAGGCCGTAGCGTTGCTCCAGTTCTGGCCTTTGTCGCGGCTTTCTGCGTACTGCACCAGCGTGTCGACGTTTGGCAGGAACTTGGCCTTACCGTAGACGGCGGCGGTATCCAGCGACGCTTTGCTGCGCACGTCGTAGGCCGAGGCGCCGTTGTCGTACTGCGATTCCAGTTTGCTGTGCAAGAACAGCGCCCCGGCTTCATAGCCTGGCGCGATCTGCAGGCCGAATTGGCCGGATGCGTTCTCCTTGTCGTAGCCGTCGCGGTCCGCGTTGTAGTTGCTGGCGCCCGGGCGGGTGGCCGAGAAGCTGTCCGATTTTTCCTTGCCCGCGCTGATGGCGTAGCTGAAGCTGTGCTCACCGCCGGTGGCGCCGGATAGGGTGGCGTCGGCCTCACGCGTCTTGTCGCTGCCGTAGCCGGCGAAGGCAGTCACGCTTGGTGCGCCTTTGCCCTTCTTGGTGAAGATCTGGATCACGCCGCCGATGGCGTCGGCGCCGTACAGGGAGCTCAGTGGGCCGTAGACCACTTCAATATGGTCGATGGCGGTCAGCGGGATGGCGCTCCAGTTGGCCGCGCCGGTGGTGGAGGAGGCGATGCGCACGCCGTCCACCAGCACCAGGCTCTGGTTGCTGTTGGCGCCGCGGATGTAAACACTGGATGCGGTGCCGGCGCCGCCGTTGCGGGCGATCTCGATGCCGCGCTGGCGCTGCAGCAGGTCGACGATGGAGCCTGCGCCCGATTCGGAAATCTGCTCGGCGCTGATGGTGACGGTATCGCTGATGACGTTGGCCAGCGGCTGCGGCGTGCGGGTGGCGGTGACGACGATGGTGTCGGTCGGTTCGGCGTGCGCATAGCAGGCAGCCATTGCCAGTGCCAGCGACGTCAGGGCCGCTGGACGGGAAATACGAAAGGTCATGATCATTTTTCTGTTAATAGCAACCGGCCCGACGTCCCCGTAGGCCAATTGTGAACAGAAGCGAGGTGCGCTTCGCTTCCACCTGATTTGGCCGGTATCCGGGCTAGCAAGTCGGGCCGTCTGACCTTCCCATGCCGAGGCACAGTGGTGTTGAGAGGCGGCTTGTCGCGTACAGCGGCGACACTTGTTTACCGTTGCGGGGGCAGCACACGTTGGCTCGTCACAGAGCTTCGTGTTTCCCGTTTAACTGCGCATCTGAACAGACGCGCGAGCACCAAAACCTGTCCATTATACGGGTTTAGAGCGTCAAAGTGGAGCCGTAGGGGATTTGATGGGCGGTTTGCGCGGCTTGCTGCGCCATCTGCACTGGCGTTAGTCCGGCATGACGGGCGGCCAGCAGGCGCATGCTGCCGGCGTGGCAGATGATGATGGTGTCGCCGTTGAGCTCATTGTAGAAAGCGGCGATGCGCTCGGCCATTTGCAGCACGTTTTCGCCGCCGCCGGGGCGGTAGTGGACCGTGTCGGCGGCCCAGGCGTCGATGGCGGCGCGCGGGATGGCGTCCCACCGCTGCATCTCCCAGTCGCCGAAATGCATCTCGGCGAGGCGCGCATCGTAGCGGATGTTGTCGCCCAGGCGCGCGGCCAGTTCGGCGCAGCGGCGCAGGGGACTGGAGTAGATCGGCAGGCCAGCAGGCAATTGTAGTGTGGCTAGCGTGTGTTCTAGCTGCCCCGGTGCGATGGCGAGGTCGGTGCTGCCGTAGCAGATGCCCGGTGCGACCAGTGGTTGCGGGTGACGGACCAGGATTAGCTTCATCGCGGCAGACTGGCCAGCGCGCACAGGTAGAACATCACTTCCGTCACCTGCTGTACCGCGCCGAGACAATCGCCGGTGTAGCCACCGATGCGGCGCACGAATTTGCGTGCCAGCCAAAGCGTGGCGATAGCGGCCGTCACCACGCCGGCCGCTATCGCGGTGACGGACAGCCAATGCTGCGCGATCACCGCTGCCGCAGGCAGGACGGCGGTGAGGGCCGCGATCAGGAATTCGGCGCCGCTCATTTTTTGCGCCAGCGGTTTGGCTTTGCCTTCGGCGCGGGCGTAGTCGAGGCGCCAGATCAGCGAGGTCGCCATCAAACGAGAGAGCGGATGCGCCACCAGCAGCGCGCCGATGGCAGCCAGCGGCGGCAGCATGGCCAGTGTGGTCAGCTTCAGCGCCAGCATGCAGATGGTGCCAATCGCACCGTATGCGCCGATGCGCGAATCCTTCATGATCTCCAGCACGCGCTCCGGTGTCATGCCGCCGCCGAAGCCATCGCACATGTCGGCAAAGCCGTCTTCATGAAAGGCGCCAGTGGCGTAGATGCCGACGGCGGTAGAGATAATCATGGCGACCGGCGCAGGCAGCAACCACGCGGCGAGCGCATAAGCGCCGGCAGTAATGAGCGCCACCACCACGCCGACCAGAGGAAAGTAGCGCGAGGCCTGGTTCAGCCATGCTGGATCGAAGCCCACCCAGCCCGGAATGGGCAAGCGGGTGAAGAACTGCAACGCGGTGAAGAACAGGCGAAGCTGGTGCATTATTCCGACTTCTCGCTGACCTGCGCCGATTCGAAGGTCGCCATCTGGTTCAGGAAGTTGGCGGCGGCATGCAGCAGCGGCAGGGCCAGCGCGCAGCCGGTGCCTTCGCCGAGACGCAGGCCGAGATTCAGCAGCGGTTTGGCGCCCAGCGCGGACAGCATCTGCTGATGGCCGTTCTCGTGGGAGCAGTGGGCGAACACGCAGTAGTCGAGAATCGCAGGCTGGATGCGGGCGGCGACCAGCAGCGCGCTGGTGACGATGAAACCATCGATCAGCAGCACCTTGCGCAGCTCGGCCGCCTTCAGCATGGCGCCGGCCATCATGGCGATCTCCAGGCCGCCGAAGGTAGCCAGCACGTCGAGCGGCTCTGTGGCTGCGGCGTGTTTGGCGACAGCCGCTTCGATCACGCGCTGCTTGTGCAGGATGCCCTCCGCCGACAAGCCGGTGCCGGCGCCGACGCATTGCGCCACCGGGATGCCGGTCAGCTTGTGCATCAGTGCTGCGGCGGCGGTGGTGTTACCGATGCCCATCTCGCCGAAGCCGACCACATTGCCGTCCAGTTCAGCGGCCAGCGCCATGCCGGCGGCCAGCGCGGTGTCGCACAGGTCGCGGCTCATGGCCGGTTCCTGCGCGAAGTTGCGGGTGCCGTGGGCCAGCTTGCGGTCGGTCAGGCCTTCGCGCGGGCCGAAGTCGTGATTGACGCCGGCATCGATCACTTTCAGCGCGCAGTTGTTCTGCGCAGCGAAGACATTAATCGCGGCGCCGCCGGCGAGGAAGTTCTCCACCATCTGCCAGGTCACGTCCTGCGGATAGGCGGAGACGCCTTCGGCCACCACGCCGTGGTCGGCGGCGAACACCAATATGGCCGGCTTGTTGATGGCGATATCGCGGGTGTTCTGTATCAGGCCGATTTGCCTGGTCAGCGCTTCCAGCACGCCCAGGCTGCCCAGCGGCTTGGTCTTGTTATTAATAGCGCGGTCGAGTTGCGCGGCCAGCGCTTCGTTACGAGTTGGGGAGATAGGCATGAGGCAGCTTATGAATCGAAAGATTTATCATTTTACCTCTTGCCAAAGCAGCGAGCGGCTTGCTATAGTTCGGTCCCTCGCAAAACGACGCATACGCTGCAAAGCGAAAACGAAGAAAAACGAGGGGTTGACGAGATAAACGAAACGCTTCATAATCTCGCGTCTGTGCTGATGAACACAACGCTTCAACAGCAAGCAACACCGGTCTTTAAAAAATTACAGTCGATAAATGTGGGCGTTTGGTGCTGCAACAAAAAGCATTAAATGCTCAACAAGAAATAATACAGTAGCAATACTGTCAGTATTTTGAGTGAGCGAACCATCCGGTAAAACGGATAAAACAGAGATTAAACTAAAGAGTTTGATCCTGGCTCAGATTGAACGCTGGCGGCATGCCTTACACATGCAAGTCGAACGGCAGCACGGAGCTTGCTCTGGTGGCGAGTGGCGAACGGGTGAGTAATATATCGGAACGTACCCAAGAGTGGGGGATAACGTAGCGAAAGTTACGCTAATACCGCATACGATCTAAGGATGAAAGCAGGGGACCGCAAGGCCTTGTGCTCCTGGAGCGGCCGATATCTGATTAGCTAGTTGGTGGGGTAAAGGCCCACCAAGGCAACGATCAGTAGCTGGTCTGAGAGGACGACCAGCCACACTGGAACTGAGACACGGTCCAGACTCCTACGGGAGGCA
>Ga0102592_1001697_pt1 | contig 22679 bp, 29 predicted proteins | sample AraplaCol_mMF_r2_FD_76861 | JGI IMG/M metagenome (GOLD analysis project Ga0102592, IMG submission 76861) | Arabidopsis root microbial communities from North Carolina, USA - plate scrape MF_Col_mMF_r2 (SPADES assembly) (version 2) | ecosystem: Host-associated > Plants > Roots > Endosphere...
AGTAGCCCTGCCGGCCAACGCCGCCCCCGCAATCCCACCGTCCCGAGGAGTCGTCCATGTTCAAGCTCATCCCTGCAGTGTTCGCGGTCGCCCTGGCGGCCGCCCTCTCCCCCGCCCAGGCCAGCGACGCCGTTCGCGGCCAACCGGTGCACAACGTCGTGCTGGTGCATGGCGCCTTCGCCGATGGCAGCGGCTGGCGCGGGGTGTACGACGACCTGACCGCGCGTGGCTACCACGTGTCGATTGTGCAGAACCCGCTGACCTCGCTCGCTGACGACGTGAAGGCCACCCAGCGCGTGCTGGATCGTCAGGATGGGCCGGCCATCCTGGTCGGGCATTCGTGGGGCGGCACCGTGATTACCGAAGCGGGTGTGCACGACAACGTTGCCGGGCTGGTCTACGTCTCGGCGCTGGCGCCGGATGCGGGCGAGACCACGGCGCAGCTGTACACCGGTTTTGCGCCCACGCCTGAGTTCGTGATCGAGACTGGAAGCGACGGGTTTGGCTTCATCAAGCCCGACAAGTTCAAGGCAGGCTTTGCGCATGACACCACCGATGCGGACGCGGCATTCCTGCGCGATTCGCAGGTGCCGATCAACATGGCGGCGTTTGGCACTACCGTGACGCATGCGGCTTGGCGCAGCAAGCCGAGCTGGGCGGTGATCGCCACTGAAGACAAGGCGTTTGATCAGGCGATGCTGATCCACATGGCCGAACGCATCAACGCGCGCATCACCAAGGTGTCGGCCAGCCATGCCGTCTTCATGACCCAGCCCAAGGTGGTGGCCGATACGATTGATCGTGCGGCCAAAGAAGTCGGGAAGAACATCAAGTAGGCCGCTCGCGATCATCGGCTGTGAGGCACGGGTAGCGCCGGACCGTTGGTCCGGCTGAAGCCAGCTGGCTTCCGCTTGGCGGCGCGGAGCTCTAGCTGGGCTTCTTCGGAGCGTCCCGCCGGAACAGCTCCCACTCATCGATGCGTTTGCCGTCCGGCAAGTGGCAGATACCCCGCTCGTTGCCATCCCGGTCCTTCTCGATCATGACCTTCCCACCGCGTTTCACGCAGTACTCGGACGCCGGGTTGGCCATGCCAACAGGAACACCATTCTCGCGTGCCTCCTGGTTCTGCTGGGAACACCCTGCTGCTCCGGCAACCGCGATGGCAGCAGCGAGCAAGGCGACATTGATACGACGCATGAGCCATCTCCAGAACTGCCCTAGTGGCTCAGGAGTGTGGAACCGGAGTTGTGAACGCTCTGTAGCAGCAACACCGGTAGCGCCGGACCGTTGGTCCGGCGACTCTCCACCCAGCCCGCGACAACATGCGCGGGCCGCACTGCCGTCATCTGCGTCGCAGCTGGGCAGTTACCGACATCTGCAGGACCCTAGTGCACCGCCGCAGCCGCCTTGGTGGCCTCCGTAACAGCCGCAGGCGTCAGCGGCGAGTTGCAGACATCCACAACGGAGATCAACGCCAGCAGGTTCCTGATGGTCAGATCTTCCACGGTTCCCGGGCAGTGCTCCAGGATGTCGATCAGTGCCAGCAGTTCCACGATGCGCAGATCATAGATGCGCAGCAGCTCGCGGATGACCCGGAACAGATCCGTTCTGGATACATCGTCCACGCCGATCAACCGGTTGACCAAGGTACCCGGTGCGTGAGGGTGTGCGCTGCGGGTGGAGTGAATGGCACCAATGACATCGCTGAGCGTAAGCGACTCGAAGGGCGTGTCGTTGGCAGTCAGATGTTCTTCGAACGTAAGCCAGGTGGAGCTCCCCCACTCCAGGGTATCGGCGATCTGGCCGAAGTAGTGGGTGAAGTCGACGGATGTGCGCGTGGGCGCGGTCAGATTTTCGGATGACATGGCGGGATTCCTCAGTTCAGTTGAGATCCAGCGCCCTGCAACGGGGTGGGCGCTGATGCGCCTCACTCTTCGGGCTGCAAATCCCGGCCACCGATGTTGCGGTGACGATACCATCCTGATTCTTGAAAGTGCCGCGCGTCAACGCGGCGGACACCGATCTGTGCGCGGGGTATCAGCGTCCCTCACGAAATGTGAAGCATGCACTGGCATCGCTGGCCTTTCGCGACATGGGGCTTGCCACAACTCTCCACGCGATACACGTATGCAGGGGAGGCTGTTCGTAGAAGCATAAATTGCCGCGGCCTGGAGGCATAAGTTGTCCACCAAGAAGCTCCGCATACGGAAAAATTCATGGCTCCATGTTGGTCAGATTGGAGGTTGGATCGGGAAGAGCCTCACTCCGTCAGCCGGAGGCAAGTGCCATGCATTTATGCCTTACGATTCAAATACTTTCCATTGCACCGCCCTCCGGTTTACATACAAATACGCCGTGGACTGCGTGCTTGGAAGTGCTGGACAACGACCTCAACCAGGCCCGCCTTGACGCCGGTTCGTTTACAAACGAAGCACTCTTACGCGAATGGATTGCGTACCAGGTGATCGGCTGCCGCCATAACCCGCTTAATGGACAGTGGCCGCGGACCGGCCATTCAGGACTGTCCGCCTCCATCAAGCCTCGCGAACTAGCCGAAGCCCTCGCGTGGGCTGGGGCAAACATGCAAGTTCTCAGCGCCAAGTGGGAGGAGTTGAATCCATGAGCCAGCCACAATTTGTGATTCGAAACGTCACTGCCTTGGCACCTGGTCACCTCGGGCTGCAGTTTGGTGACGGCATTGATGTAGTTGTTGATCTCCGAGAGGTAATCAACAAGCTTCCCTCGCTTGCGAGGCTTGCCGATCCGAACATATTCCGCGCCGTGTCGCCTGATGAGTGGAACCTCGGCGTAATCTTCGCCGGTGACGATGATCTGACTCTGGCCAGCGACAACCTGCGTGCAATGGCAATTGAGCAGGCAGGTGGCTACTCACATCAGCAGGTCGTTACCTGGATGCACCACCATGGCCTGTCGCTTGACACCGCCGCCGACGCGCTTGGCATCAGTCGCCGCATGCTGGCGTACTACCGCAGTGGTGAGCGCCCCATTCCGAAGACGGTAGGGCTGGCGATGCTGGGATGGGAGGCTCAGGAGTGCGGTCACCACTTGGACGCGTACGATAAGGTTGCGTAAGAGGTGACGCATGCTCCCGGATGTCTGTGGCTCTCCCGTGGCCAGAGCGGCAGCCTGCCAGTGATCCTATTCGCAGGTCGACGCGGCGGCCTCCAATAGCGGCCCCACGGCAAGCAGCGTTGGCGGGGCCGTTCTAAACCGGAGAGGGTTGGGGAGCTACTTGAAGTAGGTCTTCATCAGCTGGGTAACCGCTTCTATCTCGGCAGTGCGCGCAGCCTGTTCCGGCTCATCGGCGATGTGCGCATGAAGGTGGTCGTTCAGCACCTCCAGCATCAAGCCGTGCATAGCTCCCCGGGCTGCGGCGATCTGCGTCAGCACGTCTACGCACTCAGCACCGTTCATCAGACTCTGTTCCAGAGCGGTGACCTGCCCGCCGATGCGCCGGACGCGGGCAAGAAGCTTTTTAGGGTTGGCGTGGATATGAGACATACATAAATGGTATACCCTGCAGGGGTACCCATGCATACCCCCCTCCCCTATGAACGAATCGACCGGCAGCATCCACCCCACGCGGAATCACACCCATCAGTTCGGAACAGGCAACCCCCTTGCGGAACTGAACACCCGCCGGGCCTTCTGGCTCACGGCGGTCATGATGGTCGTAGAGATCCTCGGCGGCTGGTGGTACAACTCGATGGCAGTGCTAGCCGACGGCTGGCACATGAGCTCCCATGCTTTGGCCCTGGGCCTGTCGGCGTTTGCCTATGCCTTCGCACGCAAGCATGCGAGCAACCCGCGCTTTGCCTTTGGTACCTGGAAGGTCGAAGTGCTGGGCGGCTACACCAGCGCGATCCTGCTGCTGGGCGTGGCTGGGATCATGGCGTTCGAATCGGTCAACCGCCTGCTGGCTCCGACCGAAATTCATTACAACCAGGCCATCGCGATCGCCTTCGTCGGTCTGGCGGTGAACCTGATCTGCGCCTGGCTGCTGAAGGACAATCACGATCATGGACATGATCACGGGCACGGGCACGGCCATGGGCAACACCACGCCCACGATCATGATCACGGCGGCCATGCGCACGACCTGAATCTGCGCTCTGCCTACATCCATGTTGTGGCAGACGCGGCTACCTCCGTGCTGGCCATCGTTGCGCTGTTTGGCGGCAAGCTCTGGGGTGCGTCCTGGCTGGACCCAGTGATGGGCATTGCGGGCGCGGTGCTCGTCACCGTCTGGGCGGTCGGACTGCTGCGGGACTCAGGCAAGGTGCTGCTGGACGCGGAAATGGACGCCGACGTTGTCGATGAGGTGCGGGAGGTCATTGCCGAGTCGCAGATCCCTGCACAGATCGAGGACATCCACGTTTGGCGTGTGGGCCGCAATCACTACGCCTGCATTCTGGCGCTGGTGACGGAGTCGCCGGTATCTGCCGACCACTTCAGAAGCGCGCTGAGCATTCACGAAGAGCTCGTGCACGTGACCATAGAAGTCAGGCTCAGATCATGAACACCCCATGCACGAAGCGTTGCTCCTTCACCTGAGCAGGCAGGTGGCTACCCACATCGGCAGGCCGTTACCTGGATGCACCACCATGGCCTATCGCTTGACACCGCCGCCGACGCGCTTGGCATCAACCGCCGCATGCCGGCGTACTACCGCAGCGGTGAGCGACCCAGAGCCTGCCGGTGATCCTATTCGCAAGTCGACGCGGCGGCCTCTAATAACGGCCCAACGGCAAGCATCGGTGCCGGTTGGTCAGCTGGAAACGCGGCGGCAATGGCTTTGGCGGCCCGGTCGGCATGGGGTTGGAGATACCACGACGAGTCGCTGGAGAGGGCTTTTCCATTCACTTCCTGTTCGAACCGGTACTGGCCCCAGTAGATGGCCAACGGCTCTTCGAGTGCGTTCAACGGGTTGGGCAGGACCAAGGCACCGGGACACAGCCGCGCGAACCCTGCAGCCAACGCCTCGCGGCTGGCCGCCGGCTGACCAGCCGACAGGAAGTGCGCGTACTCGTGCAGCACTATCGGCGCCCAGTCATCCTCAACGGCCCAGTCCGAGAACAGCACGATGGAGCCACCGCGCAGCTTGGCCTGGGTGCGGTTCGAGTACGGCCACCACACGAATCTCGCGTTGAAGACGGGCGCGGAATTGGCGCCGTAGAAGGTGCGCATCCGAGTGACAAAGGCAGCGGCTTCCGGTGCCGCCAGTTCCCTGGTCAACGCCTCCTGTTGCCGGCTGAAACGATCCTTGCCGGCCAACACCTCCCGCGCGTGGGGCGCGAAGCGGGCGTAGTAGCGCCGTAGCAACGCCTGGTCACCCGGGGCCTGCGCGGCGATTGCGGCCTCGGTGGCGGCGGTGAATGACGCCGCGTTCTGGAAATAGGCGGTATATGGGTCGCCAATGCGTGTATCGCTCCCAGCGAGCAAGCGATCAGCCAAGGGTCGTCCTCCGTCGTCATTACGGGCCATGGGGGAAGTTCGTTGGCGAAACTGCCGGTAAGCCTCAAGCGCGGCACGATCCTCAACGTCCAGCCCGAACCTGCGCTCCCAGTCCTGCTGGTAGATCGCGTTGGTGTACCCCGGCAGCCAATCAGGAAGGTTGTCCAGAAGATTGAACAGATCGAACGCTTCCTCATAGCTCACGGTCACCAACGGAGGCGCCTGACGCGTCGGTCCGCCTGGCTGACCGCCGGCCCACTGTGGCACCAGTAGGAGAATCGCGATGTACACCAAGTGTGTGGCGTTGGATCTGAAGGACATCCGACATGCTCCGTGACGAACGATTTGCCCGATTCGAGCATGGCGTCGTAGGTTCCACAACGTGACCATCGGCAGGGGCCAGCGGAAGCAGCCAAGCCGTCAGAGCGGCGGAGCCAGAGGAACATTGGTAGATTGCTCAATGGCAGTGGGGCGTGCGGATGGACAACAAATCGCCGGAATTCAGACCCTTCGGCGTGGAAGCCGCACGGAGCTGGCTGTGGGCGAAAGCACAAGCTTCTCCGGTGCTGCCGACGAAGATGCCCGGCAGGCCGTCGCCGTGAGGTCACCTATCGCCAGCCCATTGCCTTGACTGTGCGCCGGCAGGCGGTCGCTGGCGTCGGTAAAGCCGCTTCGCTGCAGGCGGACGCGAGCATGGCAGAGGTCAGTGCGGCCAGACGAAGAGGCGGGGTCATGGGGGAGACCCGTGCCCTCTTGGCCGTTAACGGCGACGCCTTCGCCAGCGTCGCCAGACCACCATCAACATCCATGCGATGCCCGCGTAAACGAGAGCCGTCAATAACCGACCTGCAGGCATTACGAAGAACATTACTTCGGAGTCAGGCGTGAAGTAGGGCTCACCCATCCAACTCCCAAGCGGCAGATAGTACGCTTGGTGGAGTACGAACAAATGCAGGTTATCCAGCAGCGTCGCGCACCACCAGAGCATTGCCGGCAGCACTATCCACGCAGTCAAGAGCAGCCAACTCCATCTCGATGGCGCACGCATCATCGCCCCACCTTCCTCTCGGATTGACCCTGGACAGCGCCAGCACCGCGCTCCACCTGTGCTTCCATCACAGCTCACTCCTATGTGTCAGGCGTCGCGACCGCCCCTTCGACCAGCAGACTCTGCATGCCGCAGCCGGACAATTGCGGACCTACCGCTCGACCTCCATTTGCCGCCTTACCTCACGAATGAGCTGCTGTGCAGCTGCATTGGCTTTACTTGCATCGGATCGCCTGGCCGCCTCCAAGGCATCAAGCAGCATTGCATGTCGCTTCGCTGCATCGCTCTCCCGCCTTGCCGCCAAGACAGTACTTGATGCGTAGAAGTACAGCTCGTTCGAATCACCAAGCTCGCGAGCGGTTGCCTTCCACTTCTCGGCAATTTCGTCGCTCCCCGAGAGCGCCTCATAGTGCGCGATCAATCGCCTCACGGATTCGAGATCGCCCTTCTTCGCGGCCGCCTCCACCAATGCACGCTCCTTTTCCGGAATCATGTGCGCATCGCTTGGACTCATGATCTCATTATCGTCGGGGACGCCTCTCCCGCCTTCACAGCCAGCCAGGGCGAATGCAACAGCCATAAGCAACACCACGGGCATTACTAGTTTCATCTTGGCACCGGCGATTGCGGGTAGAAAGGAGACTAGTGACCAGGATTGGACCAGTCAGGATCTGGCCCGTTACCCCCGACTCTAGGCATGGCCCCTGTAACGCCCTTCCGAGTGAACCAGACCTGTGTTTGGCCAAAACGGCCAACTTATGCCTTCGCCCACAAACATCGCTATCAGCGCTCAGATGTGGTGGGCCCACCAGGATTCGAACCTGGAACCAAAGGATTATGAGGCCCGCACCTAATCCTTGCAAATCAACGACTTAGGCCATTCCGTTTTTCCGATCATCCGCCGTGGAACCATTGGGGCGCAACGCTCTTCGGTTCGATTTTTCCGGTTCCTCGGCGCCTTGGACAACGGTCCGCCGCAACGCCAGTCATCTCTTGCCAGTCCGACGCTCGACGCGCACCCGGTCTGTCTCCGCTCGGAGCCGATCCTGGTGCCGGTTGACCCACATTTCGGCGCCAATAACGCCCTGCTCGTAGCTTGAGCACTCGCGGTACGTCCGCTGCTCGGCCGACAGACGATGCGTATTGAGGGTGGCGAACCAGCTGCCGACGTTGATCCGTTGCGAGAGTCGAAGCACCTGCGTGCCATCGCACATCACGGCGTCGTTCTTGCCATCGGGTCGGGACGCTACAGAGCGCCAGAGGAAATCGGGAGGGAGCATGGCGCGGAATCCTACGGGTCCGGCTCTCAGATCCTGCGACGGTCGCTGGGTTGGTCGGCCGCCTCGCGGATCCGCAGGTGGCCAGCCCGAATTTGGTAACGGCCCTGCCCTGCGGATCCGCGCCGCGTCCACTTTGAGTTCAACCCTCGGTCGGGCACCAAGCGGCCTTGGGCGACCCCGGACCGTTGGGCCATAATGCCGCTCCCCACAACCTGAGCTGTGCCATGCGTCTACTTGAACTACTTTTCGGCGGGAACATGATCGAGGGCATGCTGAAGGCGTATTTCTGGATCGGGGTGTTCTGCGCCATCCTCGCCTTCACCGTCTGAAAAGAGGCTGATGGCAAAGCTGCCGTGCGCAAGATCCTTCGAGTCCGGCTCTCAGATCCTTCGACGGCGGTCAGGGAGCGTCCGCCTCGCGGATCCGCAGGGTGGTCGGGCGAGTGCGGTGTCGCCCTGCCCTGCGGATCCGCGCCGCGTCCAGCTGGAGTCCACCTGGTAGGTGGTGCCTCCCCCGTTGTTGGGCAGAAATTGAGCTGGGCGGCGTGAAGCCCTCGCGAAGCAGCGCCAGGCCCGCGTTACACGAGGTACGGAGCCGCAAGGCTCGCCAGCCGCTCCACGCCAGTTGGCGAAGCGCGCGAACCAACCGCCCGCTGCGTCAAGGTCGTCCAGTCACTGAAAGCAGCCTCTTTTAGCTGGGTGTCCTCCACGGGGATCCACCGCATGGACCAATAAGGCATCCGGCGCTGGGCCACCCTGCCCCGCGCCAGCTCAATCACGTCGTTGTGCAGGGGGGAATAGGTGATGCGCGAGTAGATGACCGCCAGGCCGTCGTCCGGCCCCTCGATGTACTGGAGGAACCGCCGGCCGTCGAATAGCAGCAGTCCCGTGACCCCGGCCAACTTATTACGGTCCGCAGACCGCTCAACCAGCTGTTCGAGCTGCTCCGTACTTAGGTCTGGCACCGCCTGGCTGGCGTAGGCAATCGCATGCAGGGCCATGCCGGCTGCTCCTTTGCTGGTGGTCCCCCCCGGGAGTTCGACGGTACGCTTGCAGAAGGAAACATAGCGTGATCAAAAACGATGTGGACGGCATGCGAACGTCGACCACGTGGCCGTGCACTATGGTGTGGCGATGTGCGGCCGATTCGTCCAGACCCCAATCCGTGACGCCGCCAGCTTGGGGTTCCCGCAGCTGGTAGGGGATCTGTTGTCCCTCCCAGCCACCTACAATCTGGCGCCGACGCAACGCGCGGCCGTCATCCTTGATCGAGGCGAAGGGCTGCAGGTCCAGCGGCTCTCGTGGGGGCTGCTGCCCTTCTGGGCGAAGGCCAAGGGGCTGCAGGGGTCGACCATCAATGCCCGAATCGAGACGGTGGCCACCAAGCCGGCGTTCCGAAGCGCATTCAAGGCCCGCCGGTGCTTGATCCCCATGGCCGGCTACTACGAGTGGTCGGTCAGCGCCCAGGACGACAAGAAGGATCCTTGGTTCATCCACGCCGCGATGCCGCTATGGGCGGCCGGCCTCTGGGAGGACGTCAGCGAGCTACTACCCGAGGGGAACCTGGGCACATTTACCGTCATCACCGGCGACAGCAGCGGCGTGTCGGCCGACATCCACGACCGGATCCCGGTGTGGCTGTCACTTGGCCAGGCCGAGGCTTGGCTGAAGGCCGATGCCAATGACGCAATGGCAATGCTCCTGGCCAGCGAGCCGCCGGCGATGGAAGCCTACCGGGTAAGCCGAGCCGTCAACACACCCCGGAACAACACCGAACAGCTGCTGCAGCCGGTCGCCTGACCGTCAGCGCGTACGTGCACGGCGGGAAGCAGTGAGGCTGTGAGCGCTTTTGGCCCCATATGGCGGAATTTTTGGACGACCATCGGAAACAGGTAACTTAGGTAACCACCCTGCCAGAACCTCAATATTGTTCAATACAATCAATATCTTATGTCAATTTATCAAAGGTAATTTTAGGGTAACGTCTAGGTAACCTGATTACCTTTCCGGCAGGTAACATCGATCTGAAAGAATTTCCTTTGAAATCAATGACATTACTTCCATGGCCGTAGGAAATTACCTCAGATCACCCTCAGAGGTAACCTGCTGAAACCCTTGTGCCACTAGGGATGGGCGGTGTTTTCTGGACCAGAATTACCCCGTTACCTGGTTCCGGTGGGACTCCAAGAAATTCGAGCGCTGCCGGCCCTTGCCGGAAGCCGTCTAGAACGGCCACGGTGGAGCTGTTCGTCGCAGGGATCCGCAGGGACGAGGCCTGTCTAGAAAACGCCGTGAGCAGCAGCTGCGGCGGCCCCTGACGGCCTATCGCAGGCCTGCAGAAAAAGAGGGGTCCGAAGACCGCAGGCGTGGCGGGGAGACGAGTGCGCACGACGGGGTGTGCCTTGCTCGAGTCCTCCCACTGCGTGTCCGCCCGGAGCAACGCGTGGGCTAGACTTGACTGAATGGAGGGAACCATGAGCTTTTTCACGCTGAATCCTGCAGACCCCAAGATCTTCGGGTTCGCCGAGTACATCGCCGCGCTGGCACTGATGGTGTTGGCATGGACCACGCTGGACTACCGGTATCGTTTCCACGTGGAGACAGCTCGATTTGACATCCGGCGAATTGCCTTCAGCGCCGTGGCTGCAATTGGCCTACTAACCCTCCTCACGGACGTCTGGCGCGCCTCCGGCTGGCCAGTGTGGGAGTACGGCCCCATCACACCCGTCGTCTGGCAAGGGCTGCTGGGCTTGGCGTTTCTTGCAACTTTCTTGGCGTGGTCACTCATCGCGTTCATTCGCCCACCCACCTTTGATGAAAAGAACGCCGACCGCTTTCTCGATGCTGTGCTCAGAGAAATAAAACGCGGCGACAAATCGCATATCGCCTTGATGGCTGATGCTTTGGTGCCGTCAGCGCCCTCAATAATTCAACTACTGAGCCGCCGTAAGGACTGTGCCGGGCAGCTCCTCTCTCTTCTATCTGACCCGTTGGTCTGCTCGGTAACCGTCACCCGATCTCCCTCGTTGCTTACAGCGCTGTATGGCGCACTCGAACGCTTTCCGGTCAATAGCAGAGCAACCTACTCGCTCACCATCAATGTACTTAGCGCTGCGGTATCCGAGCACGACTCGTTCCTACACAGGGAAGTGCGAGACTGGACTCGTGGCGCCGCCTCATCTGCCCAGCCAATCACTGGAATCGTATTCGGGAACATCGCTCTACTTGACCAAATGCCCGGCATCTTTAACGGGACAGACCGTTCAAAGTGGCAGCATCCCCAGTGGAGTGCCTTCTTCCGAGCCGCCGGCATAACCTTGGGGCGCTACATCACTAGGGCCGATGCCGGCCAGCTAACGCATTCGTTCGCTGTTGACAACATCTTCGACGTGCTGAAAGAGGCACCCCGACAAGTTCGACAGAACCTGGCAGCAGGCCTCATCGGACATCAAGAAGCGGCGTCAACGCTGCGCGAACTCATCTCATTGATCAAAGAGGTAAGCGACAGCATTAGTTCGACGTCTCTCGACCTCGACAGGTGGCGCGGCCTCGGCGAATATCATGACCCGATCCGACACATAGCCCGAGTTGCTTACCACGCCATCCTTGCGGCTTCGTACGTCAAGTCTCCGGCCAGCGAAGCGTGGCACTTTAGCTACGGCATTGCGTGGTCAGAGATATTTGATCCCTTCAAACGTAAGGGACCTGGGTGGGCGTTTGACGAAGTGCAAGAGCTCGTTGCAAGAATGATCTGGCTCACAATTTCAGAACTGGATCGATCCCCAAACCTTTACGGCGCACAGTTTTTGGGGCTGTGCATCAACATTGGACTCGTAAGCGACTCCCCGCCACTGGGGGGCGAGGGCGCCATCAAGCCGGACGCTGCGCTTGCTAGGCTTGTCAAAGCTTGGGTGCGGAAGCGTTTTGCGTGGCTTTATAAGCACAATCCCACACTTGCGGTATCGGGCTTTGCCGATGGTGTTTCTTACGATAAGGACCGTGGAGTCATCCTCCGCGAACGCGCCATCACCGCCTTTCATCCGGGACCTCGGTACACCGAGTTCACTGTTCGACCGGCGCCTGGCCTCCATACAGCAAGACACCTTCGCAGCAAGCGGAAGCGTCCTTTCTCACCATCGAACAATCGGCGACAGGTTCCTGACACGCCTTGGTTCTGATGCGAGGTTATTACTTGAGCCGTACAGCCAACTCACTCAGGGACGACGTCGGTGATTGCCCAAGCGAGTAGGATGACAGCCTCCGTCCGATACCCCCGCACAGCATAGAAGAGCAGCGAATGAACAACCGTGCGCACGGACCACGAACGCGAAACTATCCGGCGTCCCAGCAGACCGGCCGGCAAGCAGAGATGTGGGTTGAACATTTCTTTACTGCTGCCGGGTGGACCGTAGGTACGTATCATATCGACGATGGGTATGACCTATTCGTCACTCCGCCGAGAAGTGATTTCGCCGGCCAGAGCTTTTTAGTTCAAGTGAAAGGGAAAGCTCGTCGACAAAAGGGCGGGGTCTTCGCGCCAGTGGCTAGAGCCCGGCTCCGCGACTACGCGGCCAACGTTCTTCCCGTTTTCATTTTTCGAGTCTTCGTTGAGGATGGCACCGCATTCTGGGTTCATGCTCAAGACGCTTTAATAGATAATCCACGCCTGGCGGACGGCTCCGGCATGGCACAGCTTAGACTACCGCAGGGCAACGAGGTGACCGACATGGAAGCCTTCCTTAGTGCTGCCCGCCCGATTCTGCTACCGGCCCATAGGCGCGGCAATGGAGTGGCGGAGACCATTGCCGCTAGACAGCGGTACCTTTCGGGCCTAGATGAGGCGCTTGACGTAGCTATTGAGCAACACGGCAACAAGAGTGTCGTCATGTTTTCTCTGGCTGAGGACGCCGAGAGTCACGCACAAGTCACCGCTCATTTCAATGGCAACGACCGGGTGGCAATGGAAGACATGATCCATTACGGTCAATCAGCCCGCGTTGCCAGCGACAGCGTCGTCTTTCACGGTTCACCGGTTTTTACTGCACTTGGGCTAGATCAGGCGCAAGCTGGCACCCTCGAGATAACCTCGACCTACCGCCAAGAATGCCGACTCAAGCTCCGTGCAACCGAGTCGCCACTAGGGCTTGAAGATCAACTTGTTCTGCCCTGCATGTTGGCGCGCGGAAGCAAAGGATTTACGGTCGAGACGATGCCTTCGGCGGCCTTGGTTGCCAAGGTGCGCGGGTCGAGCGGCTCTAACTTGCCTATGCTCAAGATGCAGCTGGAGATGCCGGCATCCAGTCTTTACGGGCAGGACCTAGCGTTAAACACCGGCATAGGGCCGATTGGACAATGGGCAGAGCGTGCACTCGCTAGTAACCGGATCTACGGAGAGATTCTATTGGGCAAGCGCTCTATAGGGTTCTCCACTCCATGCGACGGCGCCGAGGACATGCTCGCCGGGTTTGCGACCATGGGAAAGCTTCACCACTTAGCCCGAGTTATGAACTCTAGCTACCAGCTGCCAGTCGGGTTTGCCTACTCGCCAAAAGAAGGTTGGCTGATAGACGCAGCGTATAGGATGCTTAAGGGCGAACGCGTGGACGTAGAGGTAATGTCGGCGACGGTTGAAAGTTTGGTGGAAGAGCCCGGTGCGCAACCAGAGGATTACTTCATCATCACCGACATTCCCGTGACGGCCGGCGGTGAGCTGGTATGCTCTGTCCCTCTTCGAGTGGAGCTTCGCGGCTATTCGCTCGAACCACCGGACCAAGGAAGTGAGAGACGGAAGGTCGTCCGCGTTGCTGAGAGCCTTTCTACGATGGCACTGGGTTCGCTAGACAGATAAGCCGCCCTTTGGACGGATTGGTAACTTGTGGCGAATTCGATCAGGTCCGTGGTAGTCGTGACAGCGCAATGTCGTAGTAATGATTCGTCATCTCGATACCAGTTCATCCGTAACCTTCAGCATGCGCGTCCACCAGCGTGGTACCTGAGCCGGCGAACGGATCCAGAATCCTTCCGCCTTCCTCACAGATTCGCACCAGGTGCCGCATGAGATCAGTTGGCTTGCCAGTCATGGGGTGCTTGTCCGCCTTGCGCACTGCTTCCCGGATGACGCCAGGCAGGACAGGTGCCCGCCGGCCTAGCGGCATGTTCCCCTCGCTGTCCCACACCACGTACTCGGCCTGGTTGCGGAAGCGCCCCAGCTGGGGTCGCACACCCTCGGTCTCGTCCCACACTGCAACGCCGCGCCAGGGGAAACCGGCGCACTGCAGCGCGTCAGTGGTGAGCGGCAGCTGGCGCCAGTCGGTGAACAGCAGCACGGGTGCGCCGTCCTTCAACACGCGGCTGCACTCAGCCAGCCTCAACCGCATCCACGCCAGGTGCGAGCGCTGGTCGCGCTCATCGCCGATGAAGTCGGCATGCAGGTGTTCCTTGCCGCGCTGCATGTACTTCACCTGCGGCGCCTCCCGGCGCGAAGATGCGTGCGCGCCCCCGCTGGCGTAGGGCGGGTCGGTGATGAGGGCGTCGAAGCCGCCGCCCGGGAGGGTCGGAAGGGCAGTCAGCGCATCGCCGTGGATCATTCGTTTTTCATGGGTAGAGCCTTCTTGAGGTCGCTCGCGGCAATCCGAGGGGAGGCTCTCGGCCTTCATGTGGTTCAGCACCCCGCAGCGGGGGCAGTTGATCTGGATCTAGTAGGCGCCGCCGGCCTTGGCCATCAGCTTGGCGCAATCGCCACAACGCAGGTTCTTCACGCCACCCCCGGTGCAGACTCAAAGGGAGCGAAGCGGATCACTTCCTGGCCCAGCCAGTCGTTGATCGCGGTAATGCGCGTCTGCAGCGGAGCCAGCTCTATCGCAGCCCAAACCGTCGCCGCGTCGCGGATCGAGCCGCCACTATTCTGTGGCACGATGCCGAGCAGCTGCGGCACACGCAGCGCGGCCAGCATGTCGTCGCTCGTCACGCCCTTGATTTTGGCGAACTCATCCTTGTCCGCGACCTCGCTCACCGGGATGATCTGCAGACCGTCCTTGTTGCCGTTGGGCGAGTGCACGAACAGGATTCGGAAGTTGCCCGCGCCGCGCGCGGCCCCGAGCGCCTCGCGCAGGGCGGTTACGGCGGACGATTCCGCCTGCGAGTGGGTCAGGTACAGGATGAAGACGGCGTTCGAGCCACGGTTGTATTAGTTGCGGCGGAACAGCGTGGCCGACTGGTTGAGTAGCGCGGCCTGCACGGCCGGCATCCACTCCGGCACGCCCTACACCTCCTAGTCCGCACCTGACTACCACAGCTGATGCAGCTAGCCGCCGGGAACTCGGGTTCCATGTTGCGAAGCCTCTGGCTGTATCGGATCCAGTCAACTCCGGGGCGATATGAACCTTGGCTGCGAGACCAAACTCGGCGCCCAGTTCGCCGGAGCCGCCCAAGGCCGGCACTTGCTTCGGCCGCACCCTCGCCCTCCCCTGGCACCACTAAGCTGGGTCTCGCCGCGCCAGCTCTAGCGCAAGCAGGGCGACCACAGTGGAGTTTGCTCCCACGCCGGTCCGGACCGCTACCGCGCCGTTGTTGCTACAAGGAAGCCGCTCTAATATCCACCCACAGGCGCTGCTTGTGCAGATGTGACGGGAATGGCTGCCCCGGCTCATCGGCACATCGGCACATCCGCCATGGATACCAGCCAACATCAGGGGATATTTTTGTCATGGACGTCATTGAGATTCCGCATGATACGAATCGCCTAGTACTACACTTTGATACCGCGCTTCATCAGATCAATGCATACGCGCTAGCGTCGTCGCTTGTTGGACTGGCCAACGCAATAAAGGAGGCCAACTCCATCGTCAACCCCGGCTACTCGGTAGAGGTGGTGGTTGAGCAACTTGAAGATGGAAGCTTTCGCGCTACGCTCAAGGCTGTCGTCAAGAAGGCGGGAAACATATTCTCCCATGAATTTTCGAAGGCGATCATCTACGGCATCATCGCAACATGGATCTATGACCACACTCTGGGCGCGGACAAAGAGCCGATAATCATCATCAACGATGACTCCGTTGAGATCCGTTCAGGGGAAAAGATCATACTTGTTCCGCGCGAAGTCTATGACGCAAAGAAGGTAGTTGAAAGATCGGAGCGATTTCAGTCGTCTATGAGCCAGTTGTTCAACGGTGCGCTCAAAGATCCTGCGGTTACTGGCCTCAAGATTACGCCTCCCGGCAAGTGGCCTGGACTGCCCTCAGTCCCGCGCGAGCAGTTCGGCCTGATTGCATCCCGGTATGAGGCTGACGACGCCAACGCGATTTATGAAGATGCAGTGCTTGAGATATCCCGCGCCATCATGTCGCGAGGCCGCAGGAAATGGGAGTTCTACTGGCGAGGCGTAAAGATCTCAGCTCCTGTCTTGGATCACGCATTCTATGAGGCCTTCTCCGCCCACGACATCACCATAGCGCCCGGCGACATGCTGAGAGTAGTCCTAAAGATCTATCGAAAAGCTGATCCCGAAAGTGGGATCCACGTGAACACAAAGTATGAGGTTGTCGAGGTGCAGAATCATATCCCCCGAGAGATACAAGGTTCCCTCTAGATATCCAACTGTCCATTAGCCCCGAACGAGTTCCCTGAGCAAAGGAATACTCTCCTTGACATACCTGTTTGCCGTCACAGCTGTCGCGGTGTTCGTCGGCGCACTTTGCTGCCTTCTGATTTGGTGCATGAGCGCGACACTCTCCTTCTTGGCCAGACTTTTTACGGACACCTAGCCACAGTCGAAGTGAAGCTACCTTCGCCAAGCCGACGAAGGCTGTCATCTCAGAGACTTCAGGCCATCTCGAGCCTTATCGTTTCGACAATTTACTCCCGGGATCTTGCCCGCGGGGGCTGCCATGCAGGAGCCCCTGATATGGAAAGCAAGATTGCATTGACCGCTTGCCACTCCGCTTTGCACGGCATCCCGGCATCCCGGCATCCGCGCAAGCCTGAGGTCTCACGTCGTGCGTGAGCCGGCTGGTCTTCCTAACCACCGTGGAATTGACGGAGTAGGCAGTGTCGTTATGCAGCAACCCGGTGACTCGACGTGCACACGAACAAAGCGCATCTCAACCGCTAAGCATTCTTGGACCGTAGTGGTGAGCTCCTAATGTGTGCTTCTAGCCAGCAGACCGAATTGAGCGGCACCTTAAGCAATGCCCCCCGCCTTGCGCCCGGAGCGCGTGGAGAGCGTGGAGAGCGTGGAGAGCGCAGGCGGTGTACATGCCGATTGCACAACCGATGCCAAACGTAAGTCGCCCGCAAAGACCATAGCCTCTAAGTCGAAGGCCAACACATTAGTTGAGTGGCCGGACGATCAGCATCACTTTTCCAAATCAAATCCGGGTTCGAACATGTCATCTAGCCGGGCGTTCATGCGCTGTCCCCATTGCCTGTCACCATCTATCGTTCGCACCAGCGTGATGCATAGCAAGCTACTAAGAGAGTCTGTCTTGCAATGTCGTAATGCGATTTGTGGCCACACCTTCTCTGCCTACACGGAAATCGTCCGCACCATCTCGCCAAGCGCCTGCCCAAGCGCCGACGTTTGCCTACCTCTAAGCGGCACGGCAGAGCGCGCCGCGTATAAGTTGCAAGCGGCGGCGAATCGTGCAGCCTGTCCTTCCCCAACATCGTGACTTTGGACTTGACACGTCGCCCGACTGTGGAGCAGCATTGCATCGTCGCCGCAAATTCGGCGTCCGGGATTGGTCTCTCGTTGAAGGAGCGCACAGGCGCCCATGCTGCAACATACGGCGCTTTCTTTTTGCCTGTTGCATTGCAATGGGCGCGTGTCAGCCAGTCATATGGCGGACGGTGCGCGGGGGGCTTCGGCCCCGCCGGTATAGATTCCTTCCCGGTAGACCAACCCGCACCGGCCGCCACCTCGCTTGGTCTTGCGGGGGCGAATTCCTAGGTAGAAGGGATCTTGTCATGACCGCTGAATCTTCAGTTTGTAGCCGTACTTTCACCTCCCGCCTTGCGCATTGCTTTGGAGCCATCGCGGACTCCTTGGAATGGGATCATTCAAGCTGGGCTGACCTATGCGGTCAGCTGCAGCTTATTCGACCCGATCCAGGCGAACTGACCCTCAGCGAGATCCAGCTAACACTGGCCGAACGCACCCAGCCTGGTGCACTGCAATGAGCGGTTACTGGATGACAGAGGAGGCGTTCAACCGGCTTGAACGTGCCCGTCATGCAGCATCCCTCATCGCCAGCGTAGGCGAGGGAATGGGGGAGCGCATGGGGATATCGCTTGAAGCGATTGCAGCTATCGGTGCCTACGTACAGGAAGATATTGCACGAGCAATTGCAGATGCGGCCCATGCCACGACTCTCGAGGTCACGAAGGCTAATCCACCCATGTAGCTTTGGAACTGGCTGGTACGCAACTCAGGCATCCGGGCGTACGCCTCATCTGGCAGTTGCGGCGCCTTGAAAGGCGCCTACCGATTTCACTTTATCTATGTGCGCAATCTCCTGTGCACAGGTCATTCGCTTTACCTACGGGAGTACAAAAAATGATTCCACGGAATCTCGTCGTTGGGGATAGTCGGGATGCGGAGCGCGCGGAAGGTTCTGCATTTGAGCGCTGCCGGTTGGAATACGAGGCTGCAGCGGACGCAGCTCGGAGTGCAATCACTGCCATGACATCCATGCGCCAAAGAATGCTCGATCTGAGCCAGCGAAAGGGGGCTGCTCGCGCTGATGCCGAGACAGCGCGGACTCACTGGAGCCGCTTGCTGCGGGATTCGGACGGCGTCCTCACGGCTGATCTTGAAGCTCTTAGAGCTTCGGAGCGATCTTCACTTTCCCTCGCTGATGAGTATCAGGCTATGTGCGAGGAACTGGAGCCATCGTTGCTCAGGTGTGAAGTCGCCGCTGCTGACCTCGCTAACACGGCTCTTTCCAAGCGTCGTGCCGCAGTATCGGCAGCAGCGGAGGATGCCCTTGGTGATCTGCAACTGGCTATCCGGCCACACTTTGAGCATGCCTACGGGCTTTTCCGGAGAGAGCAGGCAGAGACGATGCCCGCAGGTGAGCGCCATCTTGACAAAGAAGCTCTGATGGCGTTCGTTTCCAGACTTTCCGCTCTCCTTTCCCAGAACTCCTCACCGCCGGCTCAGCAAACCTACGAGTCTATTGGGATCTCCGAACTCCGGGTCGAGGACATCCCACACGAGCTGCTTCACAGCCCTGTTCGTCGTTCGATGGCACGCGAGCTGTCGAAAAAATCCGGCCTGAACTAGCGATCAGGCCGCCCAAGCATCAGGGCAGGAAGCTTGGCCCGGCGGTGACGCGCCAACGTCACCCTAGGCCTGCGTTGCGGAGACTCAGGAGAGAGCAATGCCTACGGCAAGATTGCCATTTGCCCCCCGCAGTGGCACAAGCACCGGGCCGGTGGGAGACTATCACGAAGGGTCTCCCACCATTGGGCCTCTCTATCGCTAACGCCTCGGTGGGCAGCGACCTGGATGCGCCACTTAGCATGTAGCTGGCTGAGTACGTCGGCCCATTCGTCCTGCGGACTTCGAGGCGTGGCCCGCTGCGATGTGCACTAATTTCCAAGACACATAGGTGTTGATGAGCATGGGCAGGAAGCGCAAGTTCAATCCGGAGATTCCTACGCATATCGACCAGCTCGCGCTGCCGCGCGGGATCTACTGGCACGACGGTCGGTGGTTCATCTACAAGCCGCATGCGGAAGGTGGGCGGCCCCTACGCAGGACCGTGGCCTACAAGGGTGCCCGTCTGTCGGATTTGCACGCCATCGTTGAGGCCCAGATCAACCGGCTACAACGCGGCACGTTGCGCTACCTGTTCGATCGCTTTCATGAGTCCATGGAGTTCAAGGAACTGGCCATAGGCACGCAGGGTGACTATCGGCGCTACGCAGATGTCTTAGCGGGCTACATCCGTCGCGACGGGACCATCCTCGGCGATGTGCAGGTGGACCGCATCACCACGCCTGTTGCGCAGCGCTTGGTGGAGGTGTTCGCCATGGGCCGGCCCGCGAATCGCCATCAGCCCGCGCTCCCACCTACCCCGAGTAAGGCAAACCATCTCTTCCGTTACCTGCGGCGAACGCTCGCGTGGGGCGTCCGCAGCGGGCTGTGCGCCAGTAACCCCGCCGTCGGCGTCAGGCAAGCCAGGGAAGCCAAGCAACACCGCATGCCCACGCCAGCCGCGTTCGACCTGGTGCTGGCGTTCGCGCGCGAACGCGGTGCACGGTCATCGCACACGAAAGGCAGCTGCCCGTCATACATCGCGCCTGTCATGGTGCTGGCATACAGTGCACGTCTGCGCGGCATTGAGGTGTGCGCCCTGACGGATGCGCACCGGCTGAAGGAAGGCGTACATGGGGAACGCAGGAAGGGCTCGCGCGATTCCGTCACTCTGTGGGACGACGAGATGACTGCAGCGTGGGACGAGCTCGCTGCACGCCGCAGCGCGATCTGGAATCGCGAGGGGCGGAGCTTTGCTGTGCCCTTGCGACCGGAGAACCGCGTGCTTCTGGTGGAGCAGACGGGCAACCGGATGGCCAAGTCATCCCTGGACAGTTCGTGGCAGCGCTTCATCACCATGGCGATGCTGGAGGGCGTGATCGAGAAACAGGATCGCTTTTCCCTGCATGGGTTGAAGCATCGTGGCATCACCGACACGGTCGGCAATCGGGGCGACAAGCAAGACGCGGCAGGCCACCAATCGCCGGCTACGACGGGTCGCTACGACCATGATCTGCCAGTCGTGAAACCTCCGCGACGCCGCTAATTTTTCCGCCCATTTTTCCGCAAGCTCTAATGAGGTACATGGCGGACGCCCTAAGTGCATGATTTCTTTGGTGGGCCCAGAAGGATTCGAACCTTCAACCAAAGGATTATGAGTCCTCTGCTCTAACCGTTGAGCTATAGGCCCCCGTAGCCCGGAAGTGTAGTGGACCCGAGGCCCGTCTTGCCACTGGGCTACGCGTCCGAAGCGCAATCATCCGAACCGCAGTCCCATTGCGCTGACCCGCCGCGCGTTCTCTTCGGCTACGTCTCGGAGGACTGGGGAACGCAGCAGGCTCGAGCCCGCCACGCGCTCCCAGAAGTCCACGGCCAAGGGCGCAGCCCACTGCAGGTGTGCTAGCTCTCCGGCGCGCAGCGGTGCCACCGGATTGATCGGAGCTGTCGCACGCAGCACGCCGGTGCGCGATGGAGCCAGCGACATAGGAAGCATGTCGTAAGCAGGGGCAAGCGGCAGCGAACCCCGGTCCGCCAAGTGGAACCCGATGTTTCCCTGGTGCATGTCCGAGTTGCCAATCAATCGGCCAAACGCGTATAGCTGCGCCATGCGGCGAGCCGCGTCCTGATCGACCCATCGCAGGTCCAGGAGCTGCTCGCCCGCTTGTCCCCAATCAACGGTCACCTCGCCCACAAAGGCGGAAGACAACGCCAGCAGGGAAACGAATCCGCGCCGTCCCAAGGTATCCGGGGTTCGATCAAAGCGCTGGACTTCAAGGAAGGTGTGCTGGGCCGTCTGGAGAATGCACGAGGCTGCGGCGCTTACACCCGAGTCGCGCAGCACCTCCAAAGCCAAGTGCTCACAGACCAGTAGATCCGCCCAACGCTCGGATGCTTCGCCCGCGCCTGCAAGGGCAAACTTCACCAATGCCGCATAGCGCCCTCCCAGGTGCTCGACTGTGGCGGTGAACTTGGGTTGCTCTCCTCCCGGCGATGATCCGACATCCTCACCCTCGAGCGCGGCTGTAGCCCATTCCGGGTAGTAGCGTGCGCGGTCTTGCGCACGTACACGGTCGGGCGGCGCGTCCAACGCCGCCAGCGCCCCTGCAACCGAATCGCCCCCCAGGAGCAGATCGCCAGCTTCGGTTCCTCCCGCCCTCACCAGAGCCTGCAGGGTGTCACCGAGCTGCCAACGGTTGATGTCCTCGGGGAGGCCCAGGTGTCGCCCACGCCTGTGTGCAAACGTGCGTCCCAGGAAGCCTTGGGGACGCAGATCATCGAGATACCAAGGTAATCCCGGGAAATACCCGGCAACGTCACCCTCCGGCGGGCGGACAAGATTAGGACGATCACCTTCAAGCTGTACATGGAAAGTGTCGCCACTGAGCGCAACCATCTGCCCGAGCTCTTCGAGGCTCCCGTCATCCCGCATACGGTACAGCGGCCACTCGCTTCCGGCAGCCGTGACTTGGCGCATGGCATAGGCGGTTGCGCGCGTGCGCCCCAATCGGACCACGCTCCCCCTCGCCTCGGCGACCAGCCGGCCCAAGGTAGGCCGAGTGATCCCAAGGCCTTCCAAGAGGTCTGCTGCAGGAACTATCTGCCCTGGCGGAAGCCTGTCCAGCAGATCCTGCAGTTGATGGATACGGGGGCGAGCCATGAGGCTAAATTCTTACGAATTAACTTACGTAAAAGTCTCACACCCTCATGGCTCCTGCAAGCCTTCATTGAAACAAGTCATTGATCTTGCTAGGGCATGAAAGTTACATCCCTCGGGGTATCCGCAATTTAATTACGAATTACATTACGTAATTCCATAAAAAAACCCCGCCGAAGCGGGGTTTTTTCATTTACGCGACTGCCTGGCAATCAATCGATGTCCAGGAAGCTGCGCAGCTGCTCGGAGCGGCTCGGGTGACGCAGCTTGCGCAGCGCCTTGGCTTCGATCTGGCGGATGCGCTCGCGGGTGACGTCGAACTGCTTGCCCACTTCTTCCAGGGTGTGGTCGGTGTTCATGTCGATGCCGAAGCGCATGCGCAGCACCTTGGCTTCCCTCGGGGTGAGGCCAGCCAGCACGTCACGCACGGTTTCCGACAGGTTGATGTTGGTGGTGTTCTCGATCG
>Ga0102592_1001702_pt1 | contig 22578 bp, 24 predicted proteins | sample AraplaCol_mMF_r2_FD_76861 | JGI IMG/M metagenome (GOLD analysis project Ga0102592, IMG submission 76861) | Arabidopsis root microbial communities from North Carolina, USA - plate scrape MF_Col_mMF_r2 (SPADES assembly) (version 2) | ecosystem: Host-associated > Plants > Roots > Endosphere...
TCCGGGCGCGGGCCCGGTGATCGCGCCCCGCAGCCTGCTGAAGGGCATCATCCAGCCGCGCGTCGAGGAGACGCTGGAGCTGCTGCGCGAGCGCCTGAAGGCCTCGGGCGCCCCGGTCGAGCCGGGCGCGGGCATCGTCCTGACCGGCGGCGCCAGCCAGCTGGCCGGCGTGCGCGAGGTGGCCGTGCGAGTGTTCGACCGTCCGGTCCGCCTGGGCCGTCCGCGCCGGGTGCCGCACCTGGCCGACGCCGCATCGGGTCCGGCCTTCTGCGCCGCCGCCGGCGTCCTGCACCGCACGGCCTTCGGCCCGCGCGAAGTGGTCTCGCCCAAGGCCCTGGCCGGGGCGGCGATCCGCAAGCGCCCGCTCGACCCCAACGCCAGCCCGGTCGCCCGGGCCGCGGCCTGGCTGCGCGACAATCTCTAGCCGATCAGGCCTCAAAAACGGTTGTCATCCCGGACAAGCCTGGCGATAGCCGGGCGCGGATCCGGGATCGCCGGAAGCGCCGAGTTCACGCGTCGGTCCCGGATCCGCGCGCTTCGCGCTTGTCCGGGATGACAGTGCGGTGGAGCTTTGGCCTTGGCGCCTTTTCCATCAAGCGTGGCCGAGTCGCGTCCCTCGGGGCGCGACTGTAAATTTTTGTGATCCGATGATTTTTTCGTCTTGGCCAAGCTCGCCCAGAGCAGCGGCCAAGTCTTAACCGACCTTAAGCATGAACGTTTACGATCTAAGTGTCGGAAACACCTGAAAGCCTAGTTTTCGAGGCGTCGAAAACGGGACTTTCCAAGGGTTTTTCGGTCAGCGGCGTTCCGCCGCACGGGGCTTTCGGCTAGGTTCGGGAACCCAAGGAATCCCAGGCGATTCCTTTGGATAACTGGATTTTTTCGGCCTATCCGGGATCGACCGCGGGCCGACTCAGCTTATGCAGTTAACCACCGATTAAGGTTGGTGGTTGTTCTGTTAACCCGATCGTCGAGATGACTCCCGGCGGTTGATCCGCTCGGTAGTTGACGAATTCGGCGTTTAGGACGCGAGGGTCCCATGGCAATTTCTCTTTCCGCGCCGCGTACCACTGAACTGAAGCCGCGTATCGTGGTGTTCGGCGTCGGTGGGGCCGGTGGCAATGCTGTCAACAACATGATCGAGGCTGGCCTCGAGGGTGTTGAGTTCGTGGTGGCCAACACCGACGCGCAGCAGCTCCAGTTCGCCAAGACGGACCGTCGCATCCAGCTGGGCGTGCAGGTCACGCAGGGCCTCGGCGCGGGCGCTCACCCCGAGGTCGGCATGAGCGCCGCCGAGGAGAGCTTCCCCGAGATCGGCGAGCACCTGGACGGCGCGCACATGGTGTTCATCACCGCCGGCATGGGCGGCGGCACCGGCACCGGCGCGGCCCCGATCATCGCCAAGTGCGCCCGCGAGCGCGGCATCCTGACGGTCGGCGTGGTCACCAAACCCTTCCACTTCGAAGGCCGCCATCGCATGCGCCTGGCCGACGCCGGCATCGGCGAGCTGCAGCGCTATGTCGACACCCTGATCGTCATTCCGAACCAGAACCTGTTCCGCGTCGCCAACGAGCGCACGACCTTCGCCGAGGCCTTCGGCATGGCCGACCAGGTGCTGCACTCGGGCGTCCGCTCGATCACCGACCTGATGGTGCTGCCGGGCCTGATCAACCTCGACTTCGCCGACGTCCGCACGGTCATGACCGAGATGGGCAAGGCGATGATGGGCACCGGCGAGGGCACCGGCGAAGACCGCGCCCTGATGGCCGCCCAGAACGCCATCGCCAACCCGCTGCTGGACGAAGTCTCGCTGAAGGGCGCCAAGGCCGTGCTGGTCAACGTGACCGGCGGCATGGACATGACGCTTCTCGAAGTCGATGAAGCGGCGAACGCGATCTCGGACCAGGTCGACCCGGAAGCCAACATCATCTTCGGCGCCGCCTTCGACCCGTCGCTGGACGGCGTGATCCGCGTGTCGGTGGTCGCCACCGGCATGGACGGCGCCTCGATCGCCCAGATCGAGCCCAAGCCCGTCTCGCGCAACACCACGGCCCAGCCGCTGATCGCCGAGACCCGCCCGGCCGCGCCGCCGGTGGCCCCGGTCCCGACCACCGCCGAGACCTCGCGTCCGGGCATGCGCTACGAGCCGCGCCCGATCGAGCGTCCCGCCGCCGCCCCGGTCGCCTCCTACGCGCCGGAACCGGCCTATGAGGAGCCCGCCCCGGTGGTCGAGGCCCAGGAAGACCTGCGCTTCGAAGAGCCGGTGATGGAAGAACCCCGCATCGCCGCCCCGGCCCCGCGCGTCACCCGCATCGTCGACCCGATGGTCGCCGAGCCCGAAGACGAGCCGCTGTACAGCGAAACCTACGAGGACCGCCGCGCCCAGAAGTCGGGCGGCTGGATGAGCCTGTTCGGCGGCGGTCGCCAGCAGCGCTACGAGCAGCAGCCGGCCCAGCCGCAGCGCCAGACCGGCTCGGCCCGTCCGCAGCTGCAGCCGCTGGACCAGCCGACCACGGACGAAGGCGAGGATCTGGAGATCCCGTCCTTCCTGCGCCGCCTGGCCAATTGAAAAGCTCCCAAGGTTTAGTGGCGTACCAGTAGCGTAAACGAGACCCCCGGGGCGAAAGCTCCGGGGGTTTTGCTTTGAGGCTGTCGCGGAGGCCGGCGGATCGTCCGGCCCGGTCTTAGTGGGTCTTGGCGGCGGCATCGGCGGCGGCGTCGGCCTTGCGCTGGGCGACGCCGGCGGCGTCGGAGGCCTCCTTGGCGGCCTTGTCGGCGGCGGCCGCCGTGTTGTCGACCGCCTTGTCCGTTGCGGCGGCGGTGTTGGCGGCGGCGGCGTTGGCGTTGGCGGCGGTGTCCTGGGCGGCCGAGGCGGTGGCGGCGCCGGCCTGATCGGCGGCGGCGGCGGTGTGGTCCTCGGTCTTCTGCGAGCAGGCCGTCAAGGACAGGCCGGCGATCGCGGCGGAAATCAGCAGGGCGGTGCGCATGGGGTGTTTCTCCGTGGCGGCGGGCGTTGACCGCCCGTGGTGTCCAAGGGCGCGGATCGGCGCTTGGCGAGGTGGAGGCCGAAGCCTCCCGATGCCAACGTTTCGCCCGGCCTAAGGCTCCGGACCGGGATGCACGCCGCCGACGATCGCGCTAGGATCGGCATATTCTGCCAAACCAGCTGGAAAACCGGTCATCATGAAGCTTACCCGCGCCGACCGGAAGATCCTGGAGATCCTCCAGCAGGACAGCTCGGTCACGAACGTCGAACTGGCCGAGCGGGTCGGGCTGTCGCCCAGCCCGTGCCTGCGTCGGGTCAAGCAACTGGAGGCCAGCGGTCTGATCGCCGGCTATGTGGCGCTGCTGGACCGCCGCAAGGCGCGGCTGGACCTGCTGGCCTATGTCGAGGTCCAGGTCGACCGCCACAGCGAGACCGCCGCCGAGGCCTTCGCCGACGCGGTGCGCCGCGAGCCGATGGTGGTGGGCTGCCACGCCATGACCGGCGGCTACGACTACCTGCTGCGGGTGGTGGCCCCCAACCTCGACGCCTATGCCGACTTCACCATGAAGCGCCTGCTGAAGATGCCGGCGGTCAAGGACATCCGGTCGTCCTTCGTGCTGGAGACGATCAAGGACGCCACGGCGCTGCCGCTGGATTATCTGGAGTAGGGAGCGGCGGGTGGATTGGAAGCGGCAGGGCGGTCACTCCTAAACCGCTCATCCCGGCGAACGCCGGGATCCAGATGGAAAGATGGTGTGGCTGACGCCAACAACGCTGAGCCCCTCCAATCATCCACACCGCTACGGGATCTGGGTCCCGGCGTTCGCCGGGATGAGCGGTTGTTGGTGATCACAGCCGTCCGCGTCGGCCGCCCTTCAGCTTGTCGAGCGCCCGGCGGGCGATCTCGGCCTGGGCCGTGGGGGCGGTTTCGGGAACCGCCGTCAGCCGCGAGTCCGCCAGCATCGCGCTGACATTGGCCACGCCCTGGGCGGCGTGCAGGCCGGCGGCGGCCGTTTCGGCCAGCTGCGGCTTGCCGCGCGGCGTCGGCAGGATCAGCGCGACCTTGCGGGCCATGGCGGCCAGCTCGCCGACGGCCTTGGCCTTGTCGCGGGCCTGGCGGATCGCGGCGGGATCGGTGGTGGCCTCGATGCTGGCCCAGGCCGCTTCGAGGGCGGCCATCAGCTTGAGCTGGAAGGTCAGGCACCGGGTGGGGATGTCTTGGGCTTGGGTCATGGCCTTATGATGCGGCCGTCCTGGAGGGTGGGGACAGGAAACGTGCGTTTTTGTGCAGGACGTTGATAAGGCTGAGGTCTGGTCGGCGAAGTGCGGGGATAGAGGCCGCTTCTCAACCCTTCTCCCCTTGCGGGAGAAGGTGTCGGCGAAGCCGACGGATGAGGGGGCTCCCAAACGAAAACCGCCGCGACCGGCCTTTCGGCTGATCGCGGCGGACCGGGTCTTGCACCCCTCGTCCGACCCGCTGCGCGGGCCACCTTCTCCCGCAAGGGGAGAAGGAAGCGCGAGGCCTGTGGATAACTTTCGCGCCGCTCCCTTCGTCGGCTCATTCCGATTCACGCGCGGTGGGCCGCTAGGTTGGCATAAAGTGACCCAACACAGGCTATAAACGGTCACAATCGCCACCTTCTGCCGCCGCCTCCGCGCTAAACCTGCCGCCATCGGTCCCGAGGAGCGCGGCGCATGCTGGTTGTCGATCAAAAGTCCCTGTCGCCCGCCCTGGTCTCGCCGGTGCGCCCGGCCCTGGAGGGCGTCGTCGCCTACAAGGCCGGCATGACCCTGGCGCAAGCCGCCCGCCTGGCCGGCCGCGCCGACCTGTCCAAGCTGGCCAGCAACGAGAACCTGCTGGGCGCCAGCCCGACGGTGGCGCAGGCGGTGCAGGACGCCCTGGCCAGCCCCGAGATCTATCCCGACCCCTATTGCGAGACCCTGCGCGCCGCGATCGGCGAGCGGCTGGCGGTGGATCCGGCCCGGATCGTCATCACCCCGGGCTCCGAGGCCCTGATCGACTACCTGTTCCGCGCCGTGCTGCACCCCGGCGACAGCCTGCTGCTGTCCTCGCCGACCTTCCCGGCCTACGAGATCTTCGGCCGCTGCGCCGAGGCGACCCTGATCGACGTGCCGCGCCTGGCCAATCTCGACCTCGACGTCGAGGCCTTCAAGCATGAGGCGGCCAAGGGCCCCAAGCTGCTGGTGCTGTGCACGCCCAACAACCCGACCGGCGCGGCCCTGTCCGGCGTCGACCTGGGCGAGATCCTGGCCGTCACCCCGCGCTCGACCGTGGTCTTTCTCGACGAGGCCTATCGCGAGTACCATCAGGCCTTCGACACCCTGGCCCTGCTGAAGGCCTGGGGCGGAACCTGGGTCTCGGCGCGGACCTTCTCCAAGGCCTATGGCCTGGCCGGCCTGCGGGTGGGCTACGGGATCTGCTCGTCGCCCGAGCTGGTCGGCTATCTGGACCGCATCCGCCCGCCGTTCAACGTCACCGCCGTCAGCCAGGCCGCCGCCCTGGCCGCCTGGAACGACGTCGATCACCTGGAGCGCACCGTGGCCCTGACGATCGCCGAGCGCGGCCGCGTCGAGGCGGCGCTGGACGCCTTGAGCGTGGAGCGCACCCACAGCGCGGCCAATTTCGTGTTCCTGCGCAGCCCGGCCGGCGCCGAAGCGACCGCCGCGCGTTTGTTGCGCGAAGGGCTTATCATCCGGCCCACGCCCGTGCCCGGCGGCTGGGTGCGGATCACCATCGGCCGTCCCGCCGACAACGACCGCCTGATCGCCGCCCTGCCGGCCGCCCTTGCTCTCTGACCTTCGGAGCTCGCCATGACCATCACCCCGCAAAACCCCCTCGGCCTCGACGGTTTCGCCTTCGTCGAGTTCACCAGCCCCGAGCCGGCCGCCATGAAGGCGCTGTTCGAGCAGCTGGGCTTCGTGGCCGCCTCGACCCATCCGACCAAGGCCGTCACCCGCTACAAGCAGGGCCGCATCAACCTGCTGGTCAATGACGAGCCGGCCGGCCAGGCCGCCGAGTTCCGCGCCGCCCACGGCCCCTCGGCCAACGGCATGGCCTTCACCGTCGCCGACGTCGAGCAGGCCTATGCCGAGGCCCTGAAGCGCGGCGCCGTGGCCGCCGACGCCGGCCCGACCGTGCTGGGCGAGGGCGCCCGGGTGCTGGAGGGCATCGGGGGTTCGATGCTGTACCTGGTGGCCGGTCCCGACGCGGTGTTCGCCAGTTGGACCCCGGTTCCCGGCGCCGTCGAGGCCGAAGCCGCCAACACCGTCGGCCTGGACCTGCTCGACCACCTGACCCACAACGTCAAGCGTGGCCAGATGCGCACCTGGTCGCGCTTCTATCATGACGTCTTCGGCTTCGAGGAGCAGAAGTACTTCGATATCAAGGGCCAGGCCACGGGCCTGTTCAGCCAGGCGATGATCGCCCCCGACAAGGCCATCCGCATCCCGCTCAACGAGAGCCAGGACGACCAGAGCCAGATCGAGGAGTTCATCCGCCAATACAATGGCGAGGGCATCCAGCACCTGGCCCTGACCACGGATGACATCTACGACACCGTCGAGAAGCTGCGGGCCCGGGGCGTCAAGCTGCAGGACACCATCGAGACCTATTACGAGCTGGTCGACAAGCGCGTGCCCGGCCACGGCGAGGACCTGGAACGGCTGAAGAAGAACCGCATCCTGCTGGACGGCAATGTCGGCGAGGAAGGCCTGCTGCTGCAGATCTTCACCGAGAACCTGTTCGGGCCGATCTTCTTCGAGATCATCCAGCGCAAGGGCAACCAGGGCTTCGGCAACGGCAATTTCCAGGCCCTGTTCGAGAGCATCGAGCTGGACCAGATCCGCCGCGGCGTGATCACGGTCGAGGCTTGAGGGCTTTCTTTCGAATTCCCCTTCCGTGTCATCCCGGCCGAAGCGTAGCGTAGAGCCGGGACCCAGGGGACTGGGCTGATACGGTGCGGCCGCCCTGGATCCCGGACAGCCTCTGCGAGGCTTCCGGGGTGACAACGATAATGATGGCCAGAGGGTCACGGAAACGCTCATGGACCTCCACTACCAATCCGGCTTCGGCAACCACTTCTCCAGCGAGGCCGCGCCCGGCGCGCTGCCGGTAGGCCAGAACTCGCCGCAGAGACCGCCGTTCGGCCTCTATGCCGAGCAGTTGTCGGGCACGGCCTTCACCGCCCTGCGCCACGAGAATCGCCGCAGCTGGCTCTATCGCCTGAGGCCCAGCGCCGGCCACGGGCCCTATGCGCCCTACGCCCAGGACCGGCTGAAGAGCGGCCCGTTCGACGCCGTCGCCCCGACGCCCAACCGCCTGCGCTGGGACCCGATGGACGTCCCGGCCGAACCGGCGGATTTCGTCGACGGCCTGGTCACGATCGGCGGCAACGGCGACGTGGCGACCCAGGCCGGCATGGCCGCGCACCTCTACCTGGCCAACCGCTCGATGATCGACCGGGTGTTCCAGAACGCCGACGGCGAGCTGCTGATCGTGCCGCAGCAGGGCGCCCTGCGCTTCGTCACCGAGTTCGGCCGGATCGACGCCGCGCCCGGCGAGATCGTGGTGATCCCGCGCGGCGTGCGCTTCCGCGTCGAGCTGGACGGCCCGGCGCGGGGCTATGTCTGCGAAAGCTACGGCGCGGCGTTCCGCCTGCCGGAGCTGGGACCGATCGGCTCGAACGGCCTGGCGAGCAGCCGCGACTTCCTGGCCCCGGTCGCCGCCTTCGAGGACCTGGAGCGCCCCACCGAGGTGATCCAGAAGTTCCAGGGCGGCCTGTGGCTGGCGACCTGGGACCACAGCCCGCTGGACGTGGTCGCCTGGCATGGGAACCTCGCGCCCTACAAGTACGACCTGGCGTGGTTCAACACGATCAACACCGTCAGCTTCGACCATCCCGATCCGTCGATCTTCACCGTGCTGACCGCGCCCAGCGAGGTCCCGGGCACGGCCAATGTCGACTTCGTGATCTTCCCGCCGCGCTGGATGGTGGCCGAGCACACCTTCCGCCCGCCGTGGTTCCACCGCAACGTGATGAGCGAATTCATGGGGCTGGTCCACGGCGCCTACGACGCCAAGGCCGGCGGCTTCTCGCCCGGCGGGGCGTCCCTGCACAACGCCATGAGCGACCACGGCCCCGACCTCGCCAGCCACCAGGCCGCGACCGAGGCCGAGCTGGCGCCGCACAAGATTGACGGGACCATGGCCTTCATGTTCGAGAGCCGCTGGGTGATCCGGCCGACGAAGTTCGCGCTGGAGACTTCCGCGCTTCAGGCCGACTATGACGCCTGCTGGACGGGCTTCCCCAAGGCCAAGCTGCCCTAGGGACGTCGGTCGGCCCCAACAACGAAGCAAAGAGGAAGCGCCCATGAAGCTTGCGTCCCTGAAGGGCGGCCGCGACGGCCGGCTGGTGGTGGTCTCCAACGACCTGGCCTGGTTCACCGACGCCGGAACGATCGCCCCGACCCTGCAAGCCGCCCTCGACGACTGGGAGCGCTGCGAGCCGATGCTGAAGGCCCTGGCCGAGAGCCTCGAGCACGGCGGGGTGCCGCAGGAGCGCTTCCACGAGCACGAGGCCGCCAGTCCGCTGCCCCGCGCCTATCAATGGGTCGACGGCAGCGCCTATGTGAACCACGTGCAGCTGGTGCGGCAGGCGCGCGGCGCCGAGATGCCCGAAAGCTTCTGGACCGATCCGCTGATGTACCAGGGCGCCTCGGACGGCTTCCTGGGGCCGCGCGACACCATCCCGCTGGCCAACTCCGCCTGGGGCTGCGACCTGGAGGGCGAGGTCGCCGTGATCGTCAGCGACGTGCCGCTGGGCGCGACCCGCGAGGAGGCTCTGGCCGCCATCTGCCTGGTCATGCTGTGCAACGACGTTTCCCTGCGCGCCCTGATCCCGGCCGAACTGGCCAAGGGCTTCGGCTTCGTCCAGTCCAAGCCGGCCAGCGCCTTCTCGCCCGTGGCCGTGACGCCGGCCCAGCTGGGCGACGCCTGGAAGGACGGCAAGCTGCACGGCGCGCTGCTGGTCACCCTGAACGGCGAGGACTTCGGCAAGGCCGACGCCGGCGTCGACATGACCTTCGATTTCGGAACCCTGGTGGCCCACGCCGCCAAGACCCGCGCCCTGGCGGCCGGCACAATCGTCGGCTCGGGCACGGTCAGCAATCGCGGCGCCGACGGCGGCCCGGGCAAGCCGGTGGCCGAAGGCGGCCTGGGCTATTCCTGCCTGGCCGAGGTCCGCACGGTCGAGACCCTGCAGACCGGCCATCCCAAGACCCCGTTCCTGATGGGCGACGACACGGTCCGCATCGAGATGCGCGACGCCAAGGGCCACAGCATCTTCGGCGCCATCGAGCAGACGGTCGAGCGCATTTGAGCGAAGAGGCCGCGCCGGAAGCCGCTGCTGTCGGGCGGGTCTGGACGACGCCGGCCGGCGTCAGGCTGGGCCCGCTGGACCAGATCGCCGATCCCGGGGCGCGGAACTACGTGCTGCGGATCGGCGACAAGCGCTTCCATGGCTTCGTGGTGCGCCGGGGCGAGGCGGCGTTCGGCTATGTCGACCGCTGCCCGCACGCCGGCCTGCCGCTGGCCCAGGTGCTGGACCGCTACCTGACCGAGGACGGATCGCTGATCGCCTGCTCCTGGCACGGGGCGCTGTTCCAGCCCGAGACCGGGGCCTGCGTCGGCGGACCCTGCGTCGGGGCGCGGCTGTCGCCCTGGCCGGTGCGGGTCGAGGACGGGCGGATCGTCACGGCCTGAGTCGTCTGCACGGAACCTCCTCGTCCCTTTGGCCGGCAGTGGAAACCACCGCCACGATGCGGCGACCGCGCTTTCCTAACCTGCCGCGACAGAGCAGGAGCCGACCCATGCCTTTCGACCAGATCCAGGTGCGCGACTACGCCGTGGTGATCCACGCCGGCAACGACGCGTGGACCTGGCAGGTGATGGATTTCGACGCCCGCGTCGCCGCCAGCGGCGAGGCGCCGGATCGCGAGAGCGCCTGGCGCAGCGGCCTGTTCGCGGCGGAGGCGGTGGGCGTTTTCGCGCGGATCGGCCGGCGGGTCTGAACCTTGCGAGCGACCAAAAGAAAGGCCGCCGTCCACAGGAGGGGAAGGCGGCCGGAAGTCGCATAGGAGGAAACGCCCAGAAGGGCTGAGACCTCTATAGCCCAACGCCTCACGCGTGACAACGTTGTCACCGAAATTTTTTCAGGCAGAGCTGAAAATCCCGCTTTTTCCCCGCGGACGCGCTTGGCGAAGTCGGGGCGGGCCGCCAGATTCGAGCGACCCAGACGGAGCCGCCCGTGACCCTGACCCTTCGCCTCGCCGTTCCCGAGGACCTGCCCGCCCTGCGCGCGCTGATGAACGCCTCGATCGGCGAACTGCTCAGGCCGTTCCTGGCGCCGGACGAGGTGGCGGCCTCGTTCGACGTCATGGGGCTGGACAGCCAGCTGATCGCCGACGGGACCTATTTCGTGGTCGAGGAGGCCGGGGAACTGGCCGGTTGCGGTGGCTGGAGCCGGCGGGCCACGCTGTTCGGCGGCGATCATTCGGCCGGGCGCGACGCCGCCCTGCTGGACCCGACCCGCGACGCGGCCAGGGTGCGGGCGATGTACACCCACCCTGATCACGTCCGGAAGGGCGTCGGGCGGCTGATTCTGGAGGCCTGCGAGGCGGCGGCGGCGGGGGAGGGGTTCACACGCTGCGAACTGGCCGGCACCCTGGCCGGCGAGCCGCTGTACCGCGCCTGCGGCTATCACCAGATCGAGCGGTTCTCCGCGCCGACCTCCCGCGGGGTCGAGGTGCCGCTGGTGCGGATGGGCAAGGCGCTGCCGGGGCCCGTTCCGCGTTAGAGGAAGGTCCAATGGAAAAAGGGCGGGTCCGAGGACCCGCCCTTTCCTACGCGAACTGAGTGCGCTGGTCCTATCGGAACAGGCTGAGGATCGACGAAGACGACTGGTTGGCGATGGACAGCGCCTGGATGCCCAGCTGCTGCTTGGTTTGCAGCGACTGCAGCTTGGCGCTTTCCTTGGCCAGGTCGGCGTCGACCAGGTTGCCCACGCCGGCGTCGAGGCTGTCTTGCAGCTTGCCGACGAAGGTCAGGTGGGTGTCCAGGCCCGTCGAGCTGGTGCCCAGCGAGGCCAGCTTGTTGGTCGCCGTGCCCAGGGCGTTGCTGATCGTGGTGATCATCGTCTTGGCCGCCGCGGCGTTGGTGAACGACGAGGACGCCGACAGGCCGAGGCCGGCCAGCGAGATGGTCTTGGCGCTGACGGTGAACTGCGAGCCGTCCGAGTTGGCCAGGAAGGCCAGCTTGGTGGTCGAGCCGTCGGCGATGCTGACGCCGTTGAACTTGGCGTTGGTCACGGCCTTGGTGATCTGGTCGCGCAGGCTGTCGAAATCCGACTTCAGGGCGTTGAACGAAGCGGTGTTCAGCGAGGTGTCGGAAGCGGCCAGGGCCTTTTCCTTCATCTTGCCCAAGAGGTCGGTGACGGTGTCGCCGGCGGCCAGGGCCACGTCGATGGTCGACTGGCCGCGTTGCAGCGAGTCCTTCACGGCGTTCAGCGAGCTGGCGGTCGACGACTGCGTCTTGGCGATAGCCCAGATCGCGCCGTTGTCCTTGGCGTTGCCGACCTTCTTGCCGGTGTTGATGCGTTGTTGCGTGACCTGAAGTTCGCTGTTGGTGGCGTTCAGGTTCTGCAGGGCGATCATCGCGCCCGAGTTCGTGTTGATGCTGTTCAGAGCCATTTCGGCGATTTCCCATTCAAGGTTGCCGACGTCATTTTGACGGTCGGGAGCATTTTGCTCGCCGCCAGCATCCACGGTCGTGCTTTCGATATTGTAAAAGTGTCGCAGCTAATTTCGCGGCGTGGATAATCTCTCGTTAGTCATTCCGATTTGGCGAAAGCCATGGTGTTGAATCGCGTTCTTTTGACCGAGAGTCCTGTGGCCGCAGCTTGACCCGCCGTTGACTCTGTCGGCCAGCCGACTGTTCCTGAAAACACCATATCTGGTAGGCGTCCGCCTGCGGCGCGGCGAGTCTTGTCGTGGCGGCCCAAAGAAAAAAGGGCGGGTCCCGAGGACCCGCCCTTCAAGATGCTGAACTCGAAGTCCGAACCGCCTAGCGGAAGAGGCTGAGGACCGACTGGGTCGACTGGTTGGCGATGGACAGCGCCTGCACGCCCAGCTGCTGCTTGGTTTGCAGCGACTGCAGCTTGGCGCTTTCCTTGGCCAGGTCGGCGTCGACCAGGTTGCCCACGCCGGCGTCCAGGCTGTCTTGCAGCTTGCCGACGAAGGTCAGGTGGGTGTCCAGGCCGGTCGAGCTCGTGCCCAGCGAGGCCAGCTTGTTGGTCGCCGTGCCCAGGGCGTTGCTGATCGTGGTGATCATCGTCTTGGCGGCCGCGGCGTTGGCGAAGGTCGAGGTCGCCGTCAGGCCCAGGCCGACCAGCGAGATGGTCTTGGCGCTGACGGTGAACTGGGTGCCGTCCGAGTTGGCCAGGAAGGCCAGCTTGGTGGTCGAGCCGTCGGCGATGCTGACGCCGTTGAACTTGGCGTTGGTGACAGCCTTGGTGATCTGGTCGCGCAGCGAGGTGAAATCCGAGACCAGGGCGTTGAACGAGGCGGTGTTCAGCGAGGTGTCGGAAGCCGCGAGCGCCTTTTCCTTCATCTTGCCCAGCAGGTCGGTGACGGTGTCGCCGGCGGCCAGGGCCACATCAATGGTCGACTGGCCGCGTTGCAGCGAGTCCTTGACGGCGTTCAGCGAGCCGGCGGTCGAGGACTGCACCTTGCTCATCGCCCAGATCGCGCCGTTGTCCTTGGCGTTGCCGATCTTCTTGCCGGTGTTGATGCGTTGTTGCGTGACCTGAAGTTCGCTGTTGGTGGTGTTCAGGTTCTGCAGGGCGATCATCGCGCCCGAGTTGGTGTTGACGCTATTCAGCGGCATCCGACTGATTCCTATTCGAGGTTGTTCGGCGTCGTTTTGACTGCCGAGAGCATTTTGCTCGTGACCAGGATGTCGGCAGCCTGTTTAAAATCGATGAACTGGGAAGTTATTGCTCAAGCATGACTGTAAGATGGGAAAAATTTGCAGGGTTGTATTTGCAATCCTGGAGATATGTGTCGATTTGACGCAATAATGGCGTCGTCCAGCAAATTCGGGGGCGACGACAACTTGCGGGCGAAGCCGCTTGGGGCGGCGCCTGCGGCCAATTGTCCGTCGACGGACGTCAGGCGCACAGGCGCTGCGGCGCCGCGTCGCGGTCGTCGGCTTCGAAAAGGTCGAAGGCCTCTTCCCAGGCGGCCCGCCGCGAGGCGCGCAGGGCCGCGTCGTCGATGATCCGGACGATCTGGTCCTCGCGATCGTTCCACACCAGGCCGATGTCGGCGGCGCGTCCGGCGTCGCGGCCCAGCAGCAGGATGATGTCGGCCCGCAGCACCCGCTCGGGGCTCAGCCGCATCAGGGTGCGCCCGCCGCCGAGGTCGCGGTGAATGTCGGCGAAGTCGAGCACGGCCGAGATCATGGCGGCGCTGACGGGGGCGACATGCCAATCCTGGGCGAGGAGACGGTTCATGGCGGGGCTCCGGATCGGGGCGTTCTGCCCGGCGGGTTTCTTCAGTCTCCCTTTTGCGGGTGTTCTGCGTCAAAAACGGTCGTATAGAGTCGGGTCATGCGACACGACAAGGCGACCCGACTGCTGGACCTGGCCCGGATGCTGGCCGGATCGTCCGAGGGCCTGACCCTCGACGAGATGGCCCGCGCCATGGGCGTGGGCCGGCGCACGGCCGAGCGGATGCGCGACGCCGTCTGGGCCGCCTTCCCGCAGATGGAGGCGATCGAGGATCCGCCGACCAAGCGCTTCCACATCCCGTCCGGCCTGGACAGCCTGTTCCAGACCCCGACCGCCGAGGAGCTGGCGGCCCTGCGCACCGCGGCCGACAGCTACGCCGCCGGCGGCGCCGAGGGGCGGGCCGCGGCCCTCTACGCCCTGGAGCGCAAGCTGCTGTCGGCCCTGCGCGGCGCGGCGCGGCGCAAGGTGGCCCCCGATGTCGAGGCCCTGGTCCAGGCCGAGACCATCGCCGTCCACCCCGGTCCCCGCCCGTTCGAGAGCGAGCAGGTGCTGACCGCCATCCGCACGGCCGTGAAGGGGCTGCAGGCCCTGTCGTTCCGCTACGAGGGCGGCAGCGCGCCGGGCCGGACCCGCAAGGTCACGCCCTTGGGCATCCTGTTCGGCCACAGCAACTATCTGGTGGCGACCGAGGGGCGGGATCCCAAGCCCCGCACCTTCCGCCTGGACCGCATGCAGGCGGTGACGGCTCTGGACGAGCCGGCCCCGCCGCCTGAGGACTTCTCGCTGCAGGCCTTCGCCGACGAGAGCTTCGGCATCTATCACGGCGAGATCGAGGACGTGGCCCTGCGCATCGGGACCAGCCGCGCCGAGGACGCCCTGCGCTGGCGCTTTCACCCCAACCAGACCGTGACCCAGGACCCGGACGGCTCGGTGCTGGTCACCTTCCGGGCCAGCGGCATGCGCGAACTGGCCTGGCACCTGTTCACCTGGGGCGACGCGGTGGAGATCCTCTCGCCGCCGGGCCTGCGGGCGATGATGGTCGAGGAACTGAGGACGGCGCTGCGGGCGCACGAAGGCGACCGGACATGACGCCTGGCCGCCGGGGCCTCCGTCTAGCGTCCTTCTGCATCGACGAACGTGGTTATCAGTTCGGTGAAGGCCTTAGGCTGTTCCAGATAGAGGAAGTGGCCGCTGTTCGGCACGATCACGCGCCGGGCCCCGGGGATCAGCGCCTCCAGGGCGCCGGCGTGGGCGTGAACGTCGGGGATGTCGACCTCGCCGGTGACGATCAGGGTCGGGACCTTGATCTCGCCGAGCCGCCCCATGACTTCCGGCCCGTCCTTGATCATCTGGGCCGCGCCGAAATTGCCGGGATGGGCGGTGATGTCCGCGACCACGAACGCGCGTTCGGCCTCGGCGCCGGGCGTCAGGATGTACGGGTCCTTGACGGCGTCGGCGAGACGGCCTTGGGACAGCAGCGTCACAAGGGTCTGCGTGCGCTTCATGAAGTGTTCGGTGGGCTTGAAGCCGTTGACCGCCGCGCCGACCAGGATCAAGCCGTCCACCGCCCGCGGATGGGCCAGGGCGAAGTCCGTCGCGACGCCGCCGCCGGACGAGGAGCCCACCAGGGTGGCGTGCTGGACGCCCGCCGCCTTCATGACCGCGTCTAGGTCGGCGACGGCGTCGTAGGGCGCGGCGGCCGGCGGCGAGGCGTCGTAGCCCCGCCGGTCGTAGCGCACGATCTTGAACCGGGCGCAAAGCTTGGGCCAAACCGCGTCGAAGGCCGAACCGTCGAGAATGCCGTCGTGCAGCAGGACGATGGCCTTGGGTCCCGAGCCGCAGGTCTCGAACGACACCTGGCCGCCATCGACAGGGATCAGCTTGGGCGCCGCCCAGGCCGGCGCTCCGCCGAGCAGCAGGCAGCCGAGGGCGATCGCCGCAGCGGGCGTTGAAAACAGTCGCATCGATGTCTCCCGGTTGAAGCGCCCTCAGGCGCGTTTGAGCGTGTCCTGCTCGTGGTCGTGGGGAAGTTGGTCCGCGCCGTCGCCGGGCGCGTATTCCAGGATGTCGCCCGGCTGGCAGCGCAGATAGGCGCAGATCGCCTCGAGGGTTTCGAACTTCATGCCCTTCACCTTGCCGGACTTCAGCAGGGAGAGATTGGCTTCGGTGACGCCGATGGCGCGGGCCAGGACGTTGGAGCGCACCTTGCGCCGGGCCAGCATCACGTCGAGACGCAGGATGATCGGCATCAGACGAACGCCTCGCGGTCTTCCTCGATCTCGCGGCCCACCTGCATGACCTGGCCGATCACGAACACCAGCAGGCCCAGGACGAAGGCCTGGACGCTGGCCATGTGGGCCCAGTTCCTGTCGATCTCATAACCCGTGGCGCTGAGGAACAGGTGGCAGACGAAGGGCGACAGGGCGTAGGCGCACAGCCAGCCGCCGACCCGGCTGAAGCTTCGGCCGTTCGCGGGCGAGAACACCCGACCCCGGGCGTAGAGGCGAAACAGCGAGCGCACGCTCCAGAACAGCATGATGATCGGCGTCGCGCGCACGATCCCGACCAGGCAATAGATCAGCCGATGGAGCAGGGGCAGGGAGCCGAAGGCGACGGAATTGGGCGGTCCCTCTCCGATGTAGCAATTGTCGGGACCGATCCGGACCAGTTCGCCCTTGTAGAACAGCATGGCGGCGAGAGCGGCGACCAGGATGGCGATCGACAGGGCCAGCAGGCCGGTGAACAGCCAGGCCAGGGCGTGGCTGCCCAGGCGCACGCGACGTTGGGCGGCGGTCTCGGTCGCGACGAGGGCCTCGGCGCGCGGCTTCAGTGTGACGACGGTGCTCATGGCGTCCTCCCGTGTCGTCAAATTCTTTCTGAAATTTCTTTCTGTCAAACGATAAATTTTGCCGGATAGCGGATCCGTCCAAGCGCGAACAAAGGGCTCGAAAAAATCACCGGGCCATGTCGAGAATGAGCGGACGGTTCCGACTTGCCCTCGAAAGCGCCGGGAGGACGGCGCTTCCAACCGAAGGACGAGGTTTTCGGCCAGGAGCCGAAGGTCGATCCGCCCAGGTCTGTATCCACCACCCAAATATTGTCCTCCCGGAAAGCGCGCAGCGCTTGTCGGGATCCAGGTGAACCGCAAAGGCCTTTGCCCCAGTCCCCTGGATCCCGGACAGCCTCTGCGAGGCCTCCGGGAGGACAACGGATCTAAGGTCTTTGCGATCTTGGCTGTCTCATTCGGCCGGAACCTCACCCCCCAACCAGCTTCAGCAGCCTCAGCTCCTTGCCCCTGGGCGACGAAGCCGGCCGCTTGGGCAGGCGGCCGGCTTCGAAGGCTTCCAGCACCTTGGGGTGGATGTAGGCCGCGCGGCAGACGGCGGGGGTGTTGCCCAGCAGGCCGGCCACCGCCTTGACGCAAGTGTTCAGCGTGCGCCGGGCCTCGGCCTGGGTCGCGGGCCGGGGGCGCAGGCTCAACGCCTCCAGCGCCGCCAGCGAGCCGTACCAGGTGCGGAAGTCCTTGGCCGAGAAGTCGTCGCCGCAGGCCGCCCGGATGTAATCGTTGACGTCGCTGCTTTCGACGGCGCGCCGCTGGCCGTCCTCGTCGACATATTGGAACAATCGCTGGCCGCGCAACTCCTGGCAGGCGCCGACGATCCGGGCCAGGCGCCGGTCGCGAAAGCCTGTCCTATGCAGCTTGCCGCTCTTGCCCCTGAACTCGAACACCGCTCCGCCGCCGGCCAGCTTCAGGTGGCGCTTGCGCAGGGTGGTCAGGCCGAAGCTCTTGTTGGCCTTGGCGTATTCGTCGTTGCCGACCCGGATCAGGGTCAGCTCCAGCAGGCTGACCACGGCGGCCAGCACCTTGTCGCGCGGCAAGCCCCGGCGCGACAGATCGGCGGCCACGCGCCGGCGCAGCCGGGGCAGGGCGCGGCCGAAGGCGGCCATGCGGTCGTACTTGCGCGCGTCGCGGTCGGCCCGCCACTCGGGATGATAGCGATACTGCTTGCGGCCCCTCTGGTCGCGGCCGACCGCCTGGATGTGGCCGTTGGGGTCGGGGCAGATCCACACGCTGGTCCAGGCCGGCGGGATGACCAGGGCCTTGATCCGCGCCAGAGTCGCCTGGTCCTTCACGGCCCGGCCGTCCTCATCGACATAGGAAAAGCCCTTGCCGCGGGCCACGCGGCGGAGGCCCTGCTCCTGGTCGTCGACATAGGCCAGCAGGGTGCGTTCGGCGGGGGCGGTTTCGAGCGTGTCGCGGGGCATGCTCATCGCCTCGCTGGGCGACTCGCGCCGTGATCCGAAAAATCCCGATCCATCGCCTCGCTCCCAACCTATTGTCCGCCAACGTGATAGACGGTGCGCCGGTTCCGGGAGCGACGCGCCAGACATGAACTACCGACACGCCTTCCACGCCGGCAATTTCGCCGACCTGCAGAAGCACACGATCGTGCTGGCCCTGCTGAAGGCGCTGACCGCCGGCGAGGCGCCGCTGTCGGTGATCGACACCCACGCCGGCGCCGGGGCCTACGACCTGGGAGGCGACATGGCCCGGCGCTCGGGCGAGGCGGCGGCGGGGATCGGGCGGCTGCTCGACCTGGACGCGGTTCCGGCGGTGTTCGCGCCGCTGGTGGCGGTAGTGAAGGCGCTGAACGGCGACGGCGGGGGGGCGCTCTATCCCGGCTCGCCGCTGCTGATCGCCAGGTCCCTGCGCAAGATCGATCGCTACACGGCGTGCGAGCTGCGGCCCGACGACTTCGACAGCCTGCGCCGGACCCTGGCGCCCTACGCCTTCGCCCAGGCGGTCAAGGACGACGGCTACGCCACGGCCGCGGCGCGGGCGGGCAAGGGTGGGCGCACCTTCGTCCTGATCGACCCGCCGTTCGAGCGTAGCGACGACTACGCCCAGATCGTCGCCACGACCCGGGCGGTGCTGGCCCGGGACAAGCAGGCGGTCATCGCCGCCTGGATGCCGCTGAAGGACCTGGAAACCTTCGACGCCTTCATGCGGGCGATGGAAACCGTCACGAATGATGCGCTAGCTGCGGAGCTGCGCCTGAGGCCATTGACGGATCCGATGAAGATGAACGGCTGCGCGATGGTCATGGTCGGGGCGCCCCCGTCCACCGAAGGCGCGATCGCCGAGGCCACGACCTGGCTGGCCGACAATCTCGGCGAGGCCGGCGCCAAGGCCCGGATCTGGCGCGCGTGACGACCGGCCAGCCCAGCTTTCGGGAGGCGTTCTGGGTCTGGCTCAAGGTCGGCTGCCTGGGCTTCGGCGGGCCGGCCGGCCAGATCGCCCTGCTGCACCGCGAAGTGGTCGAGCGGCGCGGCTGGGTCGACGAGGCGCGCTTCGCCCACGCCCTGAGCTTCTGCATGCTGCTGCCCGGACCGGAGGCCCAGCAGTTGGCCACCTGGCTGGGCTGGCGGCTGCACGGCGTGCGCGGCGGGATCGCGGCGGGCCTGCTGTTCGTGCTGCCGGGCCTGGCGGTGATGCTGGGCCTGTCGGCGCTGTACGTCGCCCACGGCCGCGCGGCCTGGGCGGGTCCGGCCCTGCTGGGGCTGAAGGCGGCGGTGGTCGCCCTGGTGCTGCAGGCCCTGATCCGCATGGGCGGCCGGGCGATCAAGAGCGTGGCCGGCTGGTGGGCGGCGGGCCTGGCCTTCGCCGCCCTGACCTTCACCCTCCTGCCGTTCCCGCTGATCATCCTGGCCGCTGGCGCGGTGGGCTGGGTCCTGGGCGGCGGCGCGGTCGCGACCGACCCCGCGGAGGCCGGCGCGCGGACGCCCTGGCGCACGGCCCTGGTCTGCCTGGCCGTCTGGCTGGCGCCGGTGCTGCTGGCGCTGGCGGTCGCGCCGGGATCGACCCTGGCCCGGATGGGCGGGGTGTTCAGCGTCCTGGCCGTGGCCAGCTTCGGCGGCGCCTATGCGGCCCTGGCCTATGTCGGCCAGGCGGCTGGCGCGTTCGGCTGGCTGGCGCCGGGCCAGATGCTGGACGGCCTGGGCCTGGCCGAGACCACGCCGGGGCCGCTGGTGCTGGTCCTGGTCTTCGTCGGCTTCGTCGGCGCCTATCAGAACGCGCCGCCGGACCTGGCCTGGATCGCCGCCCTGGCCGGGGGGCTGATGGCCGCCTGGACCACCTTCGCGCCGTCGTTCCTGTGGATCTTCGCCGGCGGGCCGTTCTTCGAGCGCCTGCGGTCCCGTCCCCGACCCGCCCGGGCCCTGGCCCTGGTCTCGGCCGCCGCCGTCGGGGTGATCGCCAACCTGGCCGTCTGGTTCACCGTGCATCTGCTATTCCGGGTGGGCGCGGTCCGCGTCTGGGGACCGCTGCGGGCGGAATTGCCGGACCTAGCCAGCGTCAACCTGCCGGCGGCCGGCCTGATCGTCCTGGCCTGCGGCCTGGTGTTCGCCCTGCGCGCCCCGATCCTGGCGGTGGTGGGGGCCATGGTCGCCGCCGGCCTGGCGCTGGGGGCGACCGGCCTGATTTGAGTCCGGTCACGATTTTGCGACTCGCCAAGTCGAAAACCGTGTTATGCTGCACTGCACAAGACGGTTGTTGGAGCTCGGCCATGACCCTGTCGTTCCTTCCCGAACTTCCCAAGATCGACCCTGAAAAGGGTCCCAACCTGATGGCCGGCGCGGCCTCGCCGCTCTGGCTGATGTTCGGCGGCGCGGCCGTGGCCGGGGCGACCTGGTGGTGGTGGTCGTCCCGCTGGCGCGAGGCCGTCAATGTCGAGGCGCTGATGGCGCCCAGCCTGGCCAAGACCCCGCCGACGCCGGAGCCCCTCGCGCCCGTCGAACTGGCTCCCGAGCCGGCCCCCGAACCGGTCGTCGAGGCCCCGATCGACCCCGTCACCGAAGCCCCCATCCTGGAGCCGGTCGTGGCGGAGGCGGCGCAGGAGGCGGAAGACGTCGCCGAAACCGTCGAGGCGACGGCCGAACCCGTGGTCGAAGCCGCCGTCGAGACCGTCAAGCTGGCCGCCGACGACCTGACCCTGCTGGTCGGCATCGGTCCCAAGCTGGCCGCGTCGCTGGCTGATCTGGGCGTGACGCGCTTCGAACAGATCGCCGGCTGGAGCGCCGACGACCTGGCCGACTTCGACGCCAAGCTGAGCCTCAAGGGCCGCGCCGAGCGCGACGCCTGGGTGGCCCAGGCCAAGCGGCTGGCGGGCGGCGCTTAATTTGATCCGCTCATCCCGGCGTTGGCCGGGATGAGCGGATTTCGGGCGCGTCACTCCAGCCCGAACGCCGCCAGCAACCGGTCGGCCGCCGCCGAGGCGGGCAGGTCGCCGGCTCGCACCGCGCGTTCGACCTCGGCCGCGATCGCCGCCACGGCCGGCGCCTCGCGGAACGCCGCGGCCAGCCGGTCCTGGACCATTGCCCACATCCAGCGGCCGTCCTGGTCGGCCCGTCGCGCGGCCCGGGCGCCGTTGGCGGTCATGATTTCGCGGTGGCGGCGGATCTGGATCCACAGCGCGTCGAGGCCGGCCCCGGTCAGGCCCGAGGCGGTCAGCACCGGCGACGTCCAGTCGGGCGACGCGGGCGTCAGGATGTGCAGGGCGTTGCGATAGTCGCGGGCCGCGCGCTCGGCCCGGGCCGGATCGGCGTCGGCCTTGTTGATCACCAGCAGGTCGGCCAGCTCGATCAGGCCCTTCTTGATGCCCTGCAGTTCGTCGCCGCCCCCGGGGATCAGCAGGGCCAGGAAGATGTCGACCATGTCCGACACCACCGTCTCGGACTGGCCCACCCCCACGGTCTCGACGATGATCACGTCGAAGCCGGCCGCCTCGCACAGCAGCATGGCCTCGCGGGTCTTGCGCGCCACCCCGCCCAGCACCCCGCCGGACGGCGAGGGGCGGATATAGGCGTTGGGATCGACGCCGAGCCGCTCCATGCGGGTCTTGTCGCCGAGGATCGAGCCGCCGTGTCGTCCGGACGAAGGATCGACCGCCAGCACGGCCACGCGGTGGCCGGCGGCGGTCAGCATCGTGCCGAAGGCCTCGATGGTCGTCGACTTGCCGGCGCCCGGCACGCCGGTGATCCCGATCCGCTGAGCCCCGCCGGTGCGCGGCATCAGGCGTTCGAGCAGGGCGCGGGCCGCCTTCTGGTGGTCGCGGCGGCGGCTCTCGACCAGGGTGATGGCGCGGGCCAGGGCGGCGCGGTCGCCGGCGATCAGGCGCGTCCCGAGATCTTCAATGTCGATGGACGGCTTCAAGGCTTCGTCGCAACTCAGATCGACGACCGTGGGGCCGCCCTCGTCCTTCGACAAGCTCGGGATGAGGGCTGTTGGCAAGGCCCTTCAGGAGAAATCCTCATCTTGAGCTTGTCGCCAAGAGACTTTTGGGGCGAGGATTTCGGCTCCTCAGAGGACGACGGCGGTCCCGGAAACCGAAACCATCATCATCGCGCCGTTCGGACCCACGGTGTTGTAGTCGAGGTCGACGGCCAGGATGGCGTTGGCGCCCAGCTTCTCGGCTTCCTTGACCAGGTTCTTCAGGGCGTCCTCGCGGGCCCGGGCCAGGACGCGCTCGTAGGACTTGGAGTGGCCGCCGATGAAGTCGCGGATCGCCGCCATCAGGTCCAGCACCACGTTCGCGCCCAGGATCGACTGGGCGTAGACCGCGCCCTTGTAGTCCTGGACCGGCCGGCCTTCGATGAACGGGGTGGTCGAGATCAGCATCGACAGGTCCTCGTCAGCCGGCCAGCCTTGGCCAAGGGGCGCTCGCCTTCAGCTTAAGCATAAACGGCGCCGTTCGCGAGAGGCGCCCTTCCGGCGCGAGCGGTTCGCGGAACGGGTTCGCGCGCTGCGGGAAACTGCGCCGTGGCCCCTTCCTGCGCGCCCAGGGTTAAGGCAGATTGAAGCCTTGCCGTAGCTGGGGGGCCGCCGGTGATCTTCGCCAAATCGCATCTCGACCTGCACAACATCCGCAACAACGTGGCGCGGGTGAAGAAGCTGTCGGACAACGTGGTCGGGGTGGGGCCGCTGGGCGTCGGCCTGGACGGCCTGCT
>Ga0102592_1001706_pt1 | contig 22504 bp, 21 predicted proteins | sample AraplaCol_mMF_r2_FD_76861 | JGI IMG/M metagenome (GOLD analysis project Ga0102592, IMG submission 76861) | Arabidopsis root microbial communities from North Carolina, USA - plate scrape MF_Col_mMF_r2 (SPADES assembly) (version 2) | ecosystem: Host-associated > Plants > Roots > Endosphere...
GCCGGACGTATCCTGCGCGACAAGGTGGGTTTGTCGGATGCGATGGTCAAGCAGGAACTTGACCGTTACACCTTCAACTCGCCGGGCCAGGCGGGCGCGTACTTTTACGGCTACAGCCGCATTCTGGAGTTGCGCATGGAAACGGAAGTGGCGCTGGGCGACAGGTTCGACCGGTTGGCGTTCAACAACTTCCTGCTCGATCAGGGGCTGCTGCCGCCGGACCTGCTCGGCAAGGCGGTGCGCGAGCAGTTCATTCCGTCGGCGCGGAAGGAGTAGGGCGATCGTCTACTCCCAAGATGCGCTCTACCGACTCATGGCGAACGAGGACTCGGTCGATTCGCTCGCCGGCCGTCCAGCAAATTGACTAGTCGATGTCCGCTTCTGGCCGATAGCGGACATTAGTGGCTGTAGGGCGGAAGGTGCGGTGCTAATGTCCGCTTCCGACCCGAAGCAGACTTGACCGTCAAATGGGCTTCCGACGCATCCGCAAGAGCTGTTTCATCTGCCTATTTGCCTTCCCCTTGATTGGCTGCCTAGTGTTGCCGAATGGCGAGAGTCTCGATTTCGACGGTTGCGACATTGGCGCGGAGGCTGACCCTGCGTTCCTGGGCGCATGCGAGGACAGGACGGGGAGGGAATGGCAGTTCGTGGGTAAGCCGACACTCCCACCGCCCGAGTACGGTGCCGATGGTCCGATTGATTGCTATTGGATTCCGTGATGCAGTAGCCGGGATGTCCGCTTCTGGCCGTTAGCGGACGTTCGGGCAGGACGGACGCGCCGACCGCTGGTAATGTCCGCTTCCGACCCGAAGCGGTCATTGACGGGGCCGTCTAAACCCGACCCGCTATGTCCGGCTATGCGCTGGCTTGTTAGCCGGCCCCTGGTTCCGTAATCTCGCGGCAGATCAAGGGGGTGCCGCACTAGGGGGATTGTGGCACTGGATGTAACCGGACCCACGGGTTGGTCTATTGAATGGTTGCGTCCATGGCAGTTTCTTCCGAACGCCCGTTTTTTCATGCATTCATTTCGGTGCTTTCCGGAATGGTGTCCGGCTGTTTGGTTGCCTGGCCATTTGTATCGATACTCATTCTCTTCCTGTCTGGTGGGAGCTTTGGCAACACCTTGGGCTGGGCCCTGTTCCTGAGTTTCGCGTCTTTAGTCTTCGGCGGCATTCCTGGCGTGCTGTACGGAACGTTGGTCTACGGCCTCCTGCTTCGCTATGGTCGCGCGGGCTACGCGGATACGCTGGCCTTTGGACTTCTGCCAAGTTTCGTTGCCTACTTCATGCTGTCGCTCAACGGACTGGAACTATTCTTGCTCCTGTACGGAGCGCCTGTTGCGATCTGCACTCATGCCATTGCCAAGCATCTGGTGGTAGGCGCCAACAATTCATTAAAGCCGAACTCCCTTCGCGGCTCGGCTTAGCTCAGGCATTGCCAATGTCCGCTCCTGGCCGATAGCGGACATGTAACGAGCCCTCCGATGTCGCCCTATCACTTGCCGTCTCATCTTCTGAGAAAGCTGGTGTTGTTGTATGAGGAAGTGCGACCTGCTTGCCCAGATCGAATTCCGCCGCGGATCGAGTCTGGAGGCCTGCCGCCAGCAGCCGCGACATTCGCGTTTTCGTTTCCGGTCGCGCGACGGAACGGAAGAACTCATCGAGGGCAGGGGGAACAACGCGTCGTCGGGAAGCGAGGTCTCGTCGACGAAGCGCTTCGCGGCAACCAGCGCTTCCTTCTCGAAGCCCGCGATTCGACGCGCTAGTGCGTCCACGAACCCGTCGAGCTCGGCGTCCGGTAGCGCGCGATTGACGTAACCGTAGCGCTCGGCGAGATCTCCACGGAAATCATCCGCGCTCTCACTTCCAAAGCGCGCCCCCGTCCTCTCGTTGTTCGTCGCACTCGACGGAACGAGGGGCGCGACTACACGATGCCCGCGATCACCTCACAAGCCACGCCGCGTTCTGCCAGGGCGCGGGGCAGGCTGTCGTCGGGAGAGGTGCGGAACGCATCGCCCGGTTTCAGGCAGACGACCCGCGCGCCGGATCGCACGTGCTGATCCAGCAGGTCGACCAGCGAGGGATCTCGCGGCAGCGATTGGCGCGGGGCATCCCGTCTGGCCATCGCAAGCACGTCGGCGCCGACACCGTCATGGAGCAGCAGGTCGGCCTGGTTCATCGCACGCAGGGCTTTCAACGTCAGCAGTCCGGGATCGCCGTTACCGGTGCCGACGAGCATCACGCTGCCGGCGCGCGGAGCGTCCGGGCCGCGTTGCAGCATGTCCTGGAATAGATCTCCCGCCGCCGCGCGCTCGCCAGCCTGCAGCAGCGCCGATACCGGACCATCCATCACCTGCTCGAACCAGCGCCGGCGTTGCGAGAGGTGCGGAAGTCGATCGCGTATCTTGTCGCGATGGCGCGCGAACAGTGCCGCCAGTTCGCCCAGGGATGCATCCAGCTGAACCTCCAGTCGTTCCCGCAGACGTCTGGCGAGCATCGGCGCCGCGCCACCCGACGAGATCGCCACCTGCAGCGGCGACCGGTCGACAATGGCGGGAACATGGAAGGTGGACAGTTCCGCGTCGTCGACGACATTGGCGAACACGCGCCGGTGCCGGGCTTCCTCGGCGAGGCGGGTATTGAAGCCCCGGTCGTCTGTGGCGGCCACGACCAGCCAGGCGTCATCCAGCCAACAGGGGTCGAACGTTCCGTCGAGGCGCGCGATGCGGCCCTCGTCGATCCACGCCTGCACCGTGGCGGTGGCCGAATGCGTGTGCACCTGCACCCGGGCGCCGGCCTGCAGCAATGCTTCGATCTTGCGCGCGGCCACGTCGCCACCGCCCACCACGAGGACGACACGGCCCTCCAACTGGACGAACAGGGGGAAAAGCGGCATCGGAAAATCCCGGCTGGGGAAGGCTCGCAAGTGGCAATGCTGCATGGCAACATGGAGCCAACCCCGCCCCTGACCCTGCCCGCAATGCTGCGCGTACTGCTGGTCAACGATACCGAAAAGCCCATAGGAGAGTTGCGCCAGGCGCTGCTCGCCATCGGCTACCGGGTACTGGACGACGTGGCCGCGGCTGGGGCGCTGTTGAAAGCAGTGGAAACGCAGCAGCCGGACGTGGTGATCATCGATGTCGATTCGCCCTCGCGCGACACGCTCGAACAGCTTGCCGTGATCCATCGCCAGGCGCCGCGTCCGGTGGTGATGTTCTCCGCCGACGGCGACAACCAGCTCATCCGTTCGGTCGTTGGTGCAGGTGTCACCGCCTACGTCGTCGACGGCCTGTCGTCGGCCCGGCTGGCTCCGATCATCGAGGTGGCGCTCGCGCGGTTCGAGCAGCAGACACAGTTGCGTCGCAAGCTGGACGATGTCCAGCAGCAGCTCGTGGATCGCAAGCTCATCGATCGCGCCAAGGGCATGCTGATGGACAAACGCGGCATGAGCGAGGCCGAGGCGTATGCGGCCCTGCGCCAACAGGCGATGAAGCAGGGGGTGAAGCTGGTGGACGTGGCGCGCCAGATCATTCCCATCGCCGACCTGCTCGGATGAGGTACGCATGAGCCAGACCGACCTTCGCGACGAGCGCACGCTCCGAGTGGGATTCATGCCCCTGATCGACTGCGCGCCGCTGATCGCAGTCGTCCGCCTCGGGCTGGATCGCAAGTACGGCCTGCGGCTGCAATTGCTGCGTCAGGCCTCGTGGGCCGCCATCCGCGACAAGTTGATCGCGGGAGAACTCGATGCCGTGCATGCGCTCGCCGGCCTGGTCCACGGCGTGGAAACCGGCATCGGAGGACCCCGTGCCGAACTGGCCGTGCTGATGACGCTCAACCAGAACGGTCAGGGAATCAGCCTGTCGACGTCGCTGGCGGATGGACTCGCGCAAGGCACGCCGCTTCGCGAGCTGCTGGCGAACAGGCCACAGCCGCCCGTCTTCGCGCAGACCTTCCCGACCGGCACCCATGCGATGTGGCTGAATCACTGGCTGGCATCGCAGGGCGTGGACCCGCTGGCGTCGATCCGCAGCGTGACCTTGCCACCGCCGCTGATGCCCGAAGCGCTCGCGCGCGGCGAGCTCGACGGCTACTGCGCCGGCGAGCCGTGGGCGAGCGCGGTCGATGTGGCGGGGGTAGGCCGTCGCGTGGTGCGCAGCGGAGAAATCTGGCCGGGGCATCCGGAAAAGGTGCTGGCATGCCGGCGCGAATTCGCAGCGCTGCAGCCCGACATCGCCGTCGCGTTGACTGCGGCCGTTCTGGAGGCGTGTCGCTGGATGGATGCGCCGGGGCACCGTCAGCAGGCGGTGGAATGGCTCGCCGATCGCGACGTGATCGGCCTTCCTGCCGAGCGCATCGCGCACTGCCTGCTGCCGGACGACACGCAGGCGCCGGCCACGGCGTTGCGTTTCCACGGCGATGGCCTGGTCAACGTTCCGTGGCTGTCCGATGGCGTGTGGTTCCTGCAGCAGTTCCGCCGGTGGAAGTTGCTGCCCGCGCAAAGCAGCGAAGCCGATGAGGCGATCGTTGCGCGTATCCACCGCATCGAAACCTATCGCCAGGCGGCAGAGTGGGTGGGTGTCGCGGTGCCATCGGTTGCGACACGACCGCACCCTCAGGCAGCAGATGCCGCGGATGGTGCGATGCACAAGTTCGGTGCAAGCCTGCACTGAAGTGGTGCGCCGGATCGTCGACTGCCTCGATTCGCAGTTGCGATCCGAACACAACTTCGTCATCCAAACGATTGATTCAATTTGAAGATCCGCCGCGTGCACACGCGTGCGCTCGGGTTGGCACGACGATTGCGTAGCTGGAAGGGTGGGCGCAACGACGCGCCCGCGACAATCCGATTCGCGCAGGGCAAGCCAACGGCGGCCCCACCTGCCAAGACAACGGCGTCTTTCCGGCTCGCACCGGAGGACGCCGTTTTCGTTTCTCTCCACCCCACGTGACCCCTGCGGCATGGCCGACCCGGCGCGCCGCGACAGGCAGCAGATCTGGAGATGCGCGGATGAACCGATCGTTCTGGCAGGCCGGACACACGCCCACGTTGCTGGCGGCGTTCCTGTATTTCGACATGAGTTTCATGGTCTGGTACCTGCTGGGCCCATTGCAGGTGCCGCTGGCGCAGGCGCTCCAGCTGGACACGCAACAACGGGCGATGGTGGTGGCCGTTCCGATCCTGAGCGGCGCGGTGCTGCGATTGTTCCTGGGCATGCTTGCCGACCGCATCGGCGCACGGCGCACCGGCCTGCTGGCACAGGGAGCGGTGATCGTCGCGCTGCTCGCGGCATGGCGGCTGGGCATCGACACTTATGCGCAGGCCATCGTGCTGGGCCTGGCGCTCGGCATCGCTGGCGCTTCGTTCGCCGTCGCCTTGCCGCTGGCCTCGCGCTGGTACCCGCCGCAACACCAGGGCACCGCGATGGGGATCGCTGGCGCCGGGAACTCCGGCACCGTGTTCGCTGCGGTGTTCGCGCCGATGCTCGCCGTGGCATTCGGATACCGGTCGGTGTTCGGCCTGGCGTGCATTCCGTTGGTCCTGACGTGGCTGGTGTTCGCCGCCTTCGCGCGCGAGGCGCCGGTCGCAGTGTCCCGGAAAGGCATGTCCGACTACGCCCGCGTGCTGCTCGGCAATCGCGATGCGTGGTGGTTCATGTTCCTCTACGCGATCACCTTCGGCGGCTTCGCCGGCTTCGCCAGCGCGTTGCCGGGTTACTTCCACGACGAGTTCGGTTTCGATCCCAGGCTCGCCGGCTGGGCGACGGCCGCCTGCGTGCTGGCCGGTTCGCTGATGCGGCCGATGGGCGGGCATATCGCCGACCGCATCGGCGGAACGCGGACGCTGCTCACCGTGTACGCGCTGGTGACGGGACTCGTCGCAGCGGCGGCCCTCGACATGGGCGGTGCTGCGACCACCGTTGCACTGTTCGTCCTCACCTTGCTGTGCCTGGGCGCGGGCAACGGCGCGGTGTTCCAGCTGGTGCCGCAACGCTTCGGCGCCGACATCGGCCTGATCACCGGCCTGGTTGGCATGTCCGGCGGCATCGGTGGCTTCCTGCTGGCGGCGGGCATGGGCGTGGTGAAGCAACACACCGGCAGCTACGGGCCGGGCCTGTGGCTGTTCGCCGCGGTGGCGTTGCTGGGCTGGGGCGTGCTGAGCGGCATCAAGCGTCAATGGCGCAACGACTGGTCGGCCGTCAGTGCCGCCCGCGTCTGACTCATGGAGATCGCATCGATGAAGAAGCCAAGACTGGTCGTCGTCGGCAACGGCATGGCGGGCATCCGGACGCTGGAGGAACTGCTCAAGCTGGTGCCGCAGATGTACGACATCACCGTGTTCGGTGCGGAGCCGCATCCCAACTACAACCGCATCCTGCTGTCGCCGGTGCTGGCGGGTGAGCAGGAGTTCGACGACATCGTGCTCAACCCGCTGGACTGGTACGCCGACCACGGCATCCGCCTGCACCTGGGCAAGGAAGTGGTGCGGATCGACCGCGTGCATCGGCGCGTGATCGCCGCCGACGGCACCGAGGCCGGCTACGACCGCCTGCTGCTCGCGACCGGCTCGCTGCCGATCATCCTGCCGGTGCCGGGCAAGGAGCTCAAAGGCGTCATCGGCTACCGCGACATCCACGACACGCGCACGATGATCGAAACCGCACGCGTGAAGAAGCGCGCCGTGGTGATCGGTGGCGGCCTGCTCGGCCTGGAAGCGGCCAACGGCTTGAACGTGCGCGGCATGGACGTGACCGTGGTGCATCTGGCCGGCTGGCTGCTGGAGCGCCAGCTCGATCCGGTGGCGGGGCAACTGCTGCAGCATTCGCTCGCAGAACGCGGCTTGAAGTTCCGTCTCAACACGTCCACCACCGAGCTGCTCGGCAACGAGCACGGCGAAGTACGCGCCGTGCGTTTCTCGGACGACGACGAAGAGCCGGCGGACCTAGTGGTCATGGCCGCGGGCATCCGTCCGAACACGCAGCTGGCGCAGGGGGCGGGCATCCACTGCGCGCGCGGCGTCGTGGTCAACGATACGTTGCAGACCTTCGACCCGCGCGTCTATGCGGTGGGCGAATGCGCCAGCCATCGCGGCGTGGCGTATGGTCTGGTCGCGCCGCTGTTCGAGCAGGCACGCATCTGCGCGAACCACCTGGCCACCTACGGCATCGGCATCTACCGTGGCTCGGTGCCGTCGACGAAGCTCAAGGTCACCGGGATCGACCTGTTCTCCGCCGGCGATTTCATGGGCGGGGAGGGCGCGGAGGAAATCGTGCTGTCCGACGCCGCCGGCGGCGTCTACAAGAAGCTGGTGATCAAGGACGACAAGCTGGTGGGGGCCTGCCTCTACGGCGACACCGGCGACGGTGGCTGGTACTTCAAACTGCTCAAGGACGGCAGCCGCGTCGGCGAGCGCCGCGACCTGCTGATGTTCGGCGAGAAGGCGCTGGGCGATGCAGGCACCGCGGGCAACAACCGCGCGACATCGATGGGCGACAACGACGAAGTCTGCGGATGCAATGGCGTGTGCAAGGGGACCATCGCCAAGGCCATCAACGAGCAGGGATTGTTCACGCTCGACGACGTCAGGAAGCACACCAAGGCCTCGGCGTCGTGCGGTTCGTGCAGCGGCCTGGTCGAGCAGATCCTGATGAACTGCCTGGGCTCCAACTTCCAGGAAACGCCGAAGACAAAGGCCGTGTGCGGATGCACGGACCACAGCCACGGCGAGGTGCGCAAGGCGATACGCGAACACCGTCTGCTGACGCACCGCGCCGCGTACGACTTCCTGGAATGGCGCAGCCCCAACGGCTGCGCGACTTGCCGACCGGCGATCAACTACTACCTGATCTCCACCTGGCCGCGGGAGGCGGTGGATGACCCGCAGTCGCGCTTCATCAACGAGCGAGCGCACGCCAACATCCAGAAGGACGGCACGTTCTCGGTGGTGCCGCAGATGAAGGGCGGGGTGACCAACGCGGCCGAACTGCGCCGCATCGCCGACGTCGCCGACAAGTACGCGGTGCCGATGGTCAAGGTCACCGGCGGACAACGCATCGACCTGCTCGGCATCCGCAAGGAACACCTGGTCGATGTATGGCGCGACTTGGGCATGAAGTCCGGCCACGCCTACGGCAAGTCGATCCGCACGGTGAAGACCTGCGTGGGCAGCGAGTTCTGCCGCTTCGGCACGCAGGACAGCACGCGCATGGGCATCGAGCTGGAAACCATGCTGGCCAACATGTGGAGCCCACACAAGGTGAAACTCGCGGTGTCGGGGTGCCCGCGCAACTGCGCCGAGTCGGGCATCAAGGACGTGGGCATCATCGCGGTGGATTCGGGCTGGGAGATCCACGTCGGCGGAAACGGCGGCATCAAGACCGAGGTGGCGCGCTTCCTGGCCAAGGTATCCAGCGCGGAGCAAGTGCGCGAGTACACCGGGGCGTTCCTCCAGTTGTATCGCGAGGAGGCCTATTACCTCGACCGCACCGTGCACTACATCGCACGCGTGGGCCTGGATTACATCCGCCAGAAAGTGGTGGACGACGCTGCCAACCGGCGGGCGTTGTTCGAGCGGCTGCTGTACGCACTGGAAGGCTTGCCTGACCCGTGGGCGCAGCGCATCGCCGGAGAGAAACCGCGCGAGTACCAGCCGCTGCGCGTGGATCGCGGAATTCCCATCGCGCGCGTTCCCGTCGGGACGGAGGGCTGAGATGGCACAGCTCCAGGCACAGGCGTCGTGGGTGCGCATCTGCAGGCTGGACGAGATCCCGGCGTCCGGCGCGCGAGTGCTGCTGCGGGAAGGGGAGGAGGACATCGCCCTGTTCCGCACCTCGGCCGACCGCGTGTTCGCACTGGCGGACCGCTGCCCGCACAAGGGTGGGCCGCTGTCGCAGGGGATCGTCGCGGGCGATACGGTCACCTGTCCGCTGCACGGCTGGAACATCGGACTGGAGAACGGGGAAGCGTGCGCGCCGGACGTTGGTTGCGCGCGACGCTTCCCGGTGCGCGTGGAGACCGGAGAGGTGTGGTTGTCCCTCGGGAGCGAGGGCTGATGGGGGTCGTCGGCGCGGCGACTCCAGAACGCGTCCGCACGCGCACGCGCTCCGTCTGCTGCTATTGCGGTGTGGGCTGCGGGGTGCTGATCGATGCCGAGCACGGACCCGATGGCAGCCGCATCGTCGGCATCGAGGGCGACCCCGAGCATCCGGCCAACTTCGGCAGGTTGTGCACCAAGGGCCGCAACCTGTCGGAGACCGCGCGGAGCCATGACGGCCGCGTCATGCATCCGGAACTACGCACGCGCCGGAACGACAGGCGTCGTCGCGTCGACTGGTCCGTCGCGCTGGATACCGTGGCCGATCGCCTTGCCGACATCATCCGCCAGCACGGCCCAGACGCGGTGGCATTCTATGTGTCGGGTCAGCTGCTGACCGAGGACTACTACGTCTTCAACAAGCTCGCCAAGGGGCTGATCGGTACCAACAACATCGACAGCAACTCACGCCTGTGCATGTCGAGCGCCGTGGCCGGATACAAGCTGGCCTTCGGCGCGGACGGACCTCCCACGTGCTACGACGACCTCGAACACGCGGGCACGGTGCTCTTCGCCGGCAGCAACATGGCGTACGCGCATCCGGTGCTGTTTCGCCGCCTGGAAGACGCGCGCGCACGCAATCCGGACGTTCGCTGGATCGTCGTGGATCCGCGCCGCACGGACACGGCCGCGATGGCCGACCTGCACCTGGCCATCCAGCCCGGTACCGACGTGGCGCTGTTCAACGCGATGCTGCATCACGTGATCTGGGAAGGCCTGGTCGACGAACGGTACATTGCCGCGCATACCGAAGGTTTCGCCGAACTCAAGCAGCTCCTTCGGGAGTACACGCCGGCGATGGCGGCCGATCTGTGCGGCGTTCCCGCGGCGGACATCGTGCAGGCGGCCGAATGGTTCGGGCGCAGCCCCGCTGCGCTGTCGCTGTACTGCATGGGCCTCAATCAGTCCGTGCACGGCACCGACAAGAACCTGGCGCTGATCAACCTGCATCTGGCCACCGCGCAGGTGGGCCGGCCGGGCGCAGGACCGTTCTCGCTGACGGGGCAGCCCAATGCCATGGGCGGGCGCGAGGTGGGCGCCATGGCGAGCATGCTGGCGGCGCATCGGGAGATCGGCGACCCGCAGCATCGTGCCGAGGTGGAACGCTTCTGGGGGATGCCGGCGAACAGCCTGTCGGCGGAGCCGGGCTTGTCGGCGCTGCCGCTGTTCGATGCGCTGCGAAGCGGCCGGGTGAAGGCCGTCTGGATCGTCTGCACGAATCCCGTGCATTCCATGCCCGACATCGGCGCCGTGCGCGAAGCGTTGCAGCGCGCCGAGCTGGTGATCGTGCAGGAGGCCTTCGCCAACACCGACACGGTGCCTTATGCCGACGTGCTGCTGCCGGCCACCTCGTGGGGTGAGAAGGATGGCACGGTGACCAACTCCGAGCGCCGCATCTCGCGCGTTCGCCAGGCGGTGCCCGGTCCCGGCGAAGCGCGGGCCGACTGGTGGATCGCCAACGAAGTGGCGTGTCGCATCGAGGCGCGGCTGGCGCCTCCCGGTTCGCCGCCGATGTTCGGTTTCCAGTCGCCCGCGGACATCTTCGACGAGCATCGCAGGCTCACGATCGGCCAGGACCTCGACATCGGCGGGCTGGACCATGCACGGCTCGACGCGCTTGGCCCACAGCAGTGGCCGCATCCGGTTGCGGGCCGCGACGGGTCGGGGCCATCGCGGCGCTACGAAGGCGGTGCGTTCGCCACCGCCAACAGCCGTGCGCGCTTCCACGCCACGCCCTACCGCCCCACGGCGGAGACGACGTCCGCGCGCTTTCCATTGCGCCTGATCACCGGACGGCTGCGCGACCAGTGGCACGGAATGACACGCACCGGGCGCGTGCCCGCGTTGTTCGCGCACAGCCCGGAACCTTCGCTGCGCATGTCGCCGCAGGATGCCGCGCGTCGCAGCCTGCTCGCCGGCGACCTCGTCCGCGTGGCTAGCAAGCGTGGCGAACTGGTGCTTCCGCTGGAACTGTCGGAGGAAGTCGAATCCGGAACGGTATTCGCAGCGATGCACTGGAGCGGGCAGTTCCTCGCCAGTGGCGGCATCAACGAAGTCACGCAGCCCGCGGTGGACGCGCGGTCGCTGCAACCCGAACTCAAGCACGCTGCCGTGCGCGTGGAGAAGGTCGCGTTCGGATGGCACCTGCTCGCGGCGCGGCACGGCGACGTGCTCGCGTTGCAGTCGCGGGTGCAGCCGCTGTTGAAAGAGTGCGGCTTCGCATCGGTGTCGTTGCATGCCTGCGCGGACAGGCAGGGCGACGGTCACTGGCTCGTGGTGCGCGCCGCTGCGGAATCGGCGCCCACGGCAAGTTGGATGGAGGCGCTGGTCGAAGGCTTGTCGCTCGCGGCGGGAAGCAATTCGCTGGAGTACAGCGACCCGCGGCGCGGGCTCCTAAAGCGCGTGCTCTGGCGCGGCGACAGCGCGGAAGATTGCATCGACGGCCTGTTGCTGGTCGATGCGAAGCGCGATCCCGTCGGTGAAGCGATGCTCGATCACGCGCTTTCCGGGCGCGCATGGGTGGGGCCGCGCCTGTCCGTATTCGCCCTTGGACATGGAGTCCGCGTGCGCGACACGGTGGTGTGCAACTGCATGCAGGTCGGCGTGTCCGCCATCCGCGCGCAGATCGCGCAGGGCGCGGGCGTCAGTGAACTCAAACAGCGTCTAGGTTGCGGTACCGTCTGCGGCTCCTGCCTGCCGCAGCTTTCACGCCTGTGCCGTGAGCCGGCCGTGTCGTGAAGCAGTCCTGCAGGCGGGCAGGGCAATGAGGAAACACGAGGTCTTCGGAGGTTGCATGCACAAGCGCATTACCCGTTCATCTCGTCCCGTGCATGAAGTGGTGTTGTTGTCGGCAGGCCCGGGCGACCTGGAACTGCTCACGATCAAGGCAGCCAAGGCGCTGGCATCGGCCGAAGTACTCCTGCTGGACGAACTGGTCGATCCGCGAATCACCGAGCTGGCTCCGGGCGCGAGGATCATCCGCGTCGGAAAGCGCGGCGGCTGTCGATCCACGCCGCAGGAGTTCATCTGCCGCCTCATGCTGCGCTACGCGCTGCAGGGCTCTCGCGTGGTGCGCGTGAAGGGCGGCGACGCCCTGCTGTTCGGTCGTGCTGGCGAGGAGATCGAGTATCTGCAGCGCGCCGGCATCCGCGTGCGGATCATCAACGGCATCAGCGCCGGGTTCGCTGCCGCGGCGGGCCTTGGCGTATCGCTGACGCATCGGGAGCACTGCCATGGCGTCACCTTTGTAACCGCCCACACCAGCGATCATGGCGAACCCGACTGGGCGGCACTCGCGGCCACCGGCACCACGCTCGCCATCTACATGGGCATGGGCCGGATCGAAACTATCGCTGCGGCGCTGCGGGCGCACATGCCGGCAAGTACGCCCGCCGCCCTCGTCCAGTCGGCCAGCCATGTGGAAGAAGCAAGGTGGGTCACCACGTTGGAACAGTTGGGCGAGTACGCCGCGCGGGTGCATCCGGGATGCCCCGGCGTGATCCTTGTCGGGGCCGCCCTCGGGCTTGCGGACATGCGTCCCGAACCCGCGGTTCCGCGAGCGCGGGACGTGATCTCGATGGATGCCTGCGCGAGCTGATGCCCGGAAGCGTCCCGTGCCTGCGGCCGAACCCGTGCCTGAGTGCCATTGCGAGAGGGCTTTTCGATAATTCTGCTTCCTTGCACAGGAGGCGAAGCGGGTAGCCAGCGGTGCTAATGTCCGCTTTCGACCTATAGCGGTCATTTGCCATGGAGGCAGTAAGTACATGCCAGAACCAGTCAACTTCCCGAGAATTGATGCATGGCCAGGTTGAGGGAGGTTCGTGTTGAGGCCAGTGCTCTTGTCTCGGACCACGACATGGTTGCACCGGGGTTCGTGTTCCGTGAGACCACGCATCATGTTGTGAGAATCTTCGAGGAGTTCCTCGCGCGCGACTTCACCTTGGATGGCTCCTCGGTTGTGCAGCTCACGCTGGGTGCGCGTCGCGACATCGTTCCCGAACATCTTCAGGTGCTGGGAGCCACAGAGATCCAAGTGGAGTCCTTTGACTTTGCGGCCTATCACGCGATGTCATCTGAGCAGCGCGAGGCGCAAGTACTTGAGCTGATCGAGGATCGCCTTCTATACCTCGCATCCATGCACGGTGCAGACTCCAAGCCGATCGTTGACGCTGCCGCCGCGGTGCGCCAGCACGGCTTCATGCTCGAAAGGGAGCGAACAAAGCTCGCGCGTTCGCTTCCGGGGCGCGAGGGGCGGATACGTGTGTACTGCCAACTTGCTTCCGGATACGCTGAGCGATGGCTCGCTCGGCTGTTCGACAAAGCAGGACACCAGGTGCACGAAGTGGTGCTGAAGGAGCGGGGCACGGTGGACTTGCGCGGCCATTTCCACCATTCGGAAGTGGCGCAGGGGAGCTTCATGCTGAAGGACGATCTCGATCGTCCAACTCTGTCGATTACCTCTGTGGGCGAACTGATTGCCGATTCCTCAGCGGACGCGCAAAGCTATTTGAGGCGCCATCCATTCGGCCGCTAGAAGTGCGTGTCCGCTCCTGGCCGATAGCGGACATCAGGGCCGGACTGCTCGCGCGGGCGGTGCTAACGTCCGCTTTCGACCGAGGCTGACCTCAAGGTGCGGGATGTTGCGTCGTACGAGCTTGATTACCTTCGTTGCCGGCGTGGTCGGGCTCATCGCGATCGCTTGCGCGGTGCGCCTCAGCCTCGATCCAAACCATTACCACTTCTACGAGGCCGCGGATCGGGCCACGTGGGTGTATCGCCCAGGGCTTGTCGCGCTTGTGTGCTTGATGATCCTCGTCGAGGCGGCGCTGGTCTGGGGAGTGTTCGTGTCGCCGCGGCCGATACTCTGGCTCCGTTGCGTGATCGGCCTCGGCCTTCTCGGTCCGTGGGCCGTGCTTTCAACCAGCGTCTTCATGCATGGACCGGGATATGTGCTGTTCCACCATCTATGGGTCTTGTCGCTGGTTATGGTCCTGGCGCTTGCTGCGCTAGTGTCGGCTGGGCGGCACGCTTGGTGGAGGCTTCATCGGCGAAAGAGCGGAGCGAAACGGCAGACGCCATGAAAGGTCCGCTCCGGGCAGATAGCGGACGTTCGGCCGGACGAGCCCGCTGTGGCGATGCTAATGTCCGCTTTCGACCCAAAGCGGACACGCAGAGGCACGGGGAAGTCGGGGTCGTTGAAGCCGTGGTGCGCACCACGCAGGGACCAACAGGACGTTGAACTGATGATGAAATCAGCCCGAGTTTTCGTCCTGCTCTTCGCGTTCGCGGAAGAAGGTTTCGCATCGCCACCACCACCTCCGCCCCCTCCCGCCAAGAGCGAGCCCTTTTGCGTGCCAGCGAAGTTGGACGACGGCATTTTCTGGTACACGGGCATATTCAAGGTCGTTGGATCGTCTGGGGCGAACGGCGTCGCATATGCAGGCGACCTGAGCATCACCAGGCACGAAAACGCGCTCAATCTGGTGCGGCGAGTGGGCTCTGCTATCACGGTCGGAACAGCACGCCCCGTCAAGTGCGGAGTGGAATCAAAGCGCCCCATGCTTCGCGTCGCTTATGACACTAAGCCGAGAGAGGAGCTCTTCTGCAAGGTCGACTACACCTTTGGCCCGCAGTACAGAGCGGTATGCACCAGCGAGGTGCCGGCGTACGAGGCCAATGCCCTGGAAACCTGGATCCAGGTTTACCAAAAGGCGCCTTGAATGCGATCTGCATTCAAGGTCCGCTTCTGGCCGATAGCGGACCTTTCGACTTCATGCGCGGCCCCATCACGCCGCGTCGCACGGGGCGTTCGCGACTCAGCCCATGCCTGATGGCATCTCGTAGGATCCGTAGCCGCATTCTGGCCGTGGTTGGCCAAGCTCACCGTTATTCCGTGGGTGTCCGATGCTCCACGGGATAGAGCCATGATCGGCCGGCCGTCCTGGCGTTTGCCGCGCTGCGGGCGTTGTCCGATGCGCGAGTGCCGGATCGCCGAGGAGCCCCCCTGCGGAACCCCGCGATTGGAGCCGATGCCGTGTCTTTCGATGAGGTCCCGTACCGGTCGGAGCGCAACGGAGTGATGTAGCGGGTGCCGGGGCGTCTGGAAGCGTCACGCGCATGAGGAGGTGGCATGGCCCGATTGATCATTCGGACGGTCGTGACCCTGTTGCTGGTGGCGGTATGGACGACGCTGCTATGGCGCGGCTATGGAAGCGGATGGGGATTCGGAGCGACGCCGGTGGCCGGCGACCAGCACTTGGTCGCCGTCGCCTCTCCTTGGTTCATTCCGGGGCCGGTGGCTCCGGGCCTGCGTGAGGGAGATCTCATCGATCTGCGCACGCTCACGCGCTCGCAGCGCGTGCAGATTTTTAGCGAGACTGCGCGCGACGACGCACTACCCCTCGTGGTGATGCGCGCCAACAAGAAGCAGACGGTTAACTTGCGGCCCTTGCCGTGGCGCCCCGATGCCCCTGAAATCCTGCTGCGATCGCTTGCATTGCTCTACAACCTGCTCGGCCTGCTATTGCTGTGGCGTGGTCGCGACTGGGTTGCGTGGGGCCTGGCCGTCTACGCCATCGGTTACGGCATCAAGGACGTGGTCGGCCTCGTCGCGCCCCTGGAGGCGAAAGCCGTGTTGATGGTGACGCTCAGAGGCCTTCGCGACACGGGATTGTTTGTCGCGATGCTTGCCCTGGTGCGACCGGCCATCCCGGCGCGGCTGTCGAGCATGATGCTGGCCACCATGCTCTCGGTGGTAGCCGTCTACATGGCGCTCATGCTGCATGGATTCGCAACCCTCGTGTTCCAGGCGCGTTACGCCACAACCCTGTCAGCGGGCGACTTCGGAATGACGGTGGCTTCCACGCTTTCGGCGGTGGTGATGGTGTTCGGCTACCGTCGTTCGGATGAAGGCAACCGCCTCAGGATCCGCTGGTTCCTTGTCGGCACGGTGCTGCATGCCTTGTCATTCATGGTCTGGGGCGTGACGCTCTTCTGGTACGGCATGACGATGGCGCTGCTGGCGATGGGCTGTTTCACCTACGCCGCGTTGCGCCACCGCTTGGTGGACGTGTCCTTCGCCGTCAGCCGCACGCTGGTTTACGGCACCGTGGTGGCGCTCGTCGTGGGCGTTTTCGCGGTGCTAGAACACGCGATCGCGGGGCAGGCAATCGGCAAGCAAGCGGGACTTGTACTGCATCTGGTCGTGCCACTGGTGCTGGGCATCACCCTGCACAAGGTGCGCGAGCGCGTGGAGCATGTAATCGAGCGGCTGTTCTTCCGGCGCCAGTTCGACGCAGAACGCGCACTGCTGCGGCTGGGGCGTGAAAGCGCCTATATGGAGCGGGATGACCGGCTGATCGTACGCACGCTGCACGATATCGCCCGGCATGCGCGGCCTAGCCGCGTGGCGTTCTACTTGCGCTGCGACATCGGTTACGAATGTGCCGGGCAGGAAGGCGTTCCCGACTGGCCCGCGCGCGTCGATGCCGACGATCCGGCGTTCGTGGCGCTGCGCTCGGGCGCCCAGGAGCAGGGCCTGCCTTTGTATGCGAGCGTGCTGGGGCCTGGAGGACTCGTGTTTCCCATGTCAATTGCCGGAAGGCTCGAGGGTGCGATCGTGTGCGGCGACCGGGCGCAGCAATACACGCGTGCCGAACGCGAGCTGCTCGGACGCGTTGTGCACGATGTGGGCGTTGCGCTGCACGGCCTGCGTGCGCGGCGCAGCGAGATTCTTCTGGAGGCGCTTGCGCGCGGCACACTGACGGTTCGCGAAGTACGCGAACGGGTGTTGCGAGCGACGCCATGACGGCTGTTCCGCGTGCGACGGTACCGATGCTGATGCCTGTTCTCGGTCCGAAACGGACGTTCGCCAGGCGTTCGCGATCACACCATATTGGCGGGCGATGCCTGGTCGCTTTGTCATCACGGATGTAGATCACGCGGGATCTCGCAACGCCTTGGAATTTGACGTCGAGGGCTCCTGTGCATGGCGCACCCCCGTTCGCTCATCAGAGATCATCGAGTTCGAGACGATCCTTGGCCACAGCTCCGTCGAACCACGGTGCTTTGTCGGCAGCAGCCAGCAAGCGCCCTAAACAACGTTGACAATGTTGGCGTCAGCAGAGTCAGCAGGTGCGTGATTGGCCGTATTTAATGCCCACATTCGCGACAAAAAACTCCTTACAACTCAATGCTGGACAGGAACCAAGGTCAAGAGGACAGCAATCAGGGAAGCCCGACATGTCGGTAATCCTGATTGATGTCGCACAAGGATTCGCCGCTGAATCAATTGATTGGCGGCACCCTGATGGGCATTGGACTAGCACTGTCGGACGGCGACACGATCCAAGGCCAATCTGTGTAGCGGCGACACGATCAGGGCAACGCTGCATGGTGCGTCGAGCGCGGATCGTACCCGGTCAGTCCTCAGGGCTCGCACCTCGCACGGGATGAAGAAATCCCGCCTCCGTCATCTTGAGCATCGTGAAGTCGATGAAGGCCGCCACGGCCTTGGGTAGTTGCCGCCGGCTGGGGTAGGCAAGGTAGATTCCGACGCTCTCGGTGCTGTAGTTCGGCAACACCTCGATCAGCTTTTCCGAGCGCACGTGCTCGGCGGTCACGAGTGTGGGGAGCAGTGCAATCCCGAGCCCGGCCAGCGCGGCATCCAACTGCACCCGAAGCGAGTTGACGTGGAATCGACCGGCCACGGTGAAGCTGTTGATACCCTCCGGGCCCGTGAGCTGCCACTCGACCTGTCCGGAAGAGGTGGGCGCGGCGATGCAATCGTATTGCGCCAACGCTTCCGGTGAATCCGGCAGCCCGTGGGACGCTGCATAGTGGGGACTCGCCACCAGGGTTGCTCGGCTGGTTCCGACCTGTCTGGCAACCAGGGCCGAGTCGCGGTTGACGCCCGCTCGGATCGCCACGTCGATGCCTTGCTCGACCAGGTCGACCTTCTCGTCGCTGAGCACGAAATCCAGTCGTATCCGGGGATGCTCGGCGAGGAAAGCGCCCATCCAGGCCACCTCGAACCACCGGAAGAAGTCCGCGGGTGCCGCCACGCGAACCTTGCCGACGGGATGCTGTCCGCCGTCACCGGCCAAGCAGGTCGACGAGTTCGTCCATGACCTCATTGAGCGCCACATTCACGTGCGCCGCCGTTTCGGTCTGCCGTTCGCGTACCTGCGGATCTTCGACCGTTTCGAGCGCAACCCGGAGAAGGCGAGCCCGCTGATCCTCAAGCGCGTCAAGCTGCCGAAGCGGCCGATGGGCCTGTACGAATCCACCGTCATGGACACCGTGGAGAGGAAGATCCCTTGGTACTACATCGCGCTTGCTGTGGGCCTGCCGATGACCGCCTACGGTGCCTGGCATCAGTTCAGCGCGGTGGAAGACTCGCTAGGCGGAAAGTCGAGTCCCGCCGCGATGGTCGCAACCAAGGACGGAGCGGCTAACGGAGCGTCAGCGACGGTGGCCGCGACGGACATCCCGGCGCCTGCAGTCCCGTCACGAGAAAGTGACTACGTGGCGTGGCTGACACCGCGAATCCCGGGCCAGCCGTGGACCGCGCCGGCGTACGACAAGCTCAACGTGCCGATGCAGGCGCCCCGCGTCTTCTGCATGGCGTCTGGCCACGACGGTCACGACGGCTGCACGTGCCTGAGCGAGCAGGGCACACGCCATGTGATCGAGCAGAACCGCTGTCGGATGATCGCAATTGACGGCCAGTACGAGCCGTTTCTGGACGAAGTGCAGGGCGATCGGCGGCGCCTAGACGAAGCCACTCGGCGCCGGCAGCTGATGGAGCGGGAGGTAGCGGATAGGGGTGTAGGGGGGCAGCCCCCTACGAAGAACGCCTTATCCGGTGCAACGATCAGCGCACCACAGGTAAGCGGTTACGGGGATATCGGAGCAGAACTGGCGGAATCCGCCCCTCGTTGACCCCCGTTCTAATTTTGCTACGCTCATCTCAGTCCTGAGGGGGATGGATGGAGCAATGCGACAAGGAATGCTGCTGCTCGCCGCACTAATGTGCGGCAGCGCTACGGCGCAAGTGGTCAACAAATGCATCGGCAAGGGCGGGGCGGTGCACTTCTACAGTGGCCCTTGCCCGGCCGGATATCAGCACGTTAAGACTTGGGACGCGGAGCCCGAGCCGTCGCCCACGAATGCAGAACTCTGGCGTCGCTATTACGAGCGCAAGCAGGGTGAGGCCGATTCGCGATACTTGTCGCAACTCGCGGGCACTTCACGTGGCGCGACAGGTCACCGAGTGCGTCAGGATGGCGCGCACAATGCTGCTGCATGCGATGCAGCGAAAGCTTCGCGAGAGAGCACCTTAGCGGCCGTCGGCATGCGTCGAAACTACGAATTGTTGCAACAGCTCGACAATAACGTGCGTGAGGCTTGCAAATGAGTCGTAAGGGGCTGTGGAAGTTCTTCGCACTCTTGAAGCACCGGGATCTGGGCTACATATTCGCAGCCGCCATCGGAGCTTTGATCGGTGGAGCGCTGCCTGGGGGAGCGTTTGTCATCTGCCCCACCGCCAAGACGGGCTCAGATGCAGACTACGCCAGCGCAATCTTCGCTGCACTCACGTTCGTCGCCACGGTTCTAATTGCTGTGGTGGCGCATCAACTCAATAGCACGCTCAAAACGTCCCAAGATCGCAAGTCAATCGTCGCCGCGCGCGTCTTCTGTAAGGTGGCAGGAACGCAGATCAAGCACTCAGGAGCAACATGCAGCTCCGTAGGCAAAGCAGTCAGGCGTTTCATTGACGGAGTGGATTCGTTCGAGACGCTCAGAAAAGGAATGGAGTATGTCGACTTCGGCAAACTCCATGAATACCTTTATGAGAACGAGGCTATCGGGCATCTACCCGACGCAACCGCTCAGCTTGTTGGTAAGTTCTGTGCGGACTATGCAGGCGCATATGACGCAATCGGGTTTCTGATCGTGCGCGCGCCGAACGGAATGCCGAGCAAATTCGCGAGCTTTGACGGGCGGATACAACTCGCATTCAACAAGCTTGCCGCTGAACTACAAGATTGCGCCAAGGAGGCCACCAACGCGTGCGTCGCTCTAGAGCACTACTTGGCGACAACAAGTTACGTTGAGGGTGATCACGGACTTGCTTGACTAACGTGAAGAGCTTCGGCCAGCTGCACCGCATCTGTCGATTGACACTCTAAACAAGAATTTCCGTGTCCGCCCAGCGAACGCGATAGCGAACTAGCAATCGAACTAGGAAGGAAAGTGCGCGATGACACTCGCAGACGATGCGTTCAAGGCAATGTGGTCGGATTGGGATGACGCTCACTCGTTCCCGGTGCGTCGGCCTGTCCTGGCGCATTACACGTCCGTGCCAACATTAGTGCAGATCCTCACAAACAATGAGTTCTGGCTCTCGCACCCACTCTTGATGAATGATCACCAAGAAATGAAGTGGGGATTGACCGAGGCGCAGCGCCTTTTAGCGTCGCATGCCGGGATCGCAAAGGCATGCCGAGAAGAGGAGCGCTACGACACGTTCATGAAGCACTTCGACACAGAGTACGAGGAGTACACCACGACGTACGCGTACGACGTTTACGTTGCGTGCTTCTGTGAACACCAGAGAACCGATCCAGACGGTCTGCTCTCGATGTGGCGGGCCTACGGGGCAAACGGTGGCGGCGTAGCCATCGTTTTTGACACAACGAAGTTGAAGGCCAACGAGGACTCACCCCTTATTCTGAGTCCCGTGACCTATGCCACACAGGAGGAGCGGGTCAGCAAGATCAGTAGCCGGATCGATGCTCTGGCGAACTTCATCAATGAGCACCAACCCGATAGCGATGGCCTTAAGTGGTGTGCCAAGGCACTGTTCTCGCGTTTTGCGATGCTTGCGATATTTACAAAGCACAAGGGATTTAGGGAGGAGGACGAGTGGAGACTCGCATACATGCCAGATCGAGACACAGCCGACAGCAAGTATGCGCGGATGATTAGCTATGCAGTAAGTGAGCGAGGAGCTCAACCAAAGCTGAAGCTTCAGTTCGGACCAGGCATGGAAGATGGGGTCGACCTGAATAGCGTCATAAGCCAAATACTGTTAGGTCCAGCGCTTAGTGCGCCGCTATCTGTAGTTGCTACGCAGCGCATGCTGAGAACCATCCGACCGGAGAGCGAATTGGCTGACAGCGTGGTAGCGTCCGGAATACCGCTTAAGTCCGGCAGGTAACAACGTGACGCTCGAACTTTCGACCTTGCAGCAGTGGATCGTCGTGCTGACCGGCTGCGGTAGCGTTGCATCGGTCGCAGCTGGAATTTGGGTCAAGCTTCGCGCCGAGTCTCGGATGCTGGCGGCGCAGAAGATTGAGTCAGACGTAAAGCTTCTTAAGCTGTTCAGCGAAATGATGAATCTTGCGCACGCCCGAGGTGCTCAGGTGGTATCGGAGCAGGTCTTAGCTACCGCCTTGAAGGACCCAACGATTTCGGCGCTCATTGCCTCGAAGTCGCTTGACATCGCGGACTTGGCAGTAATCACGACGCCTGTTGGTGTGGCCGCGCAAGACGCTGCGATCGCAGCAGTCGCTGCGCTCGGAAAGAAGCACGAGATACTTCGGGGAGCGGCTATCCAAGGGCTCGAGACACTGAGTACCTGGAAGGAGCCGGTCGCAATGCCCTTCCTCGATGAGCTCAAACGCAAGGGGCGATGGGGCCGTTAGCAGCCTTCCAGGTTCAGGACGCGGCAACGCCTCGATGCCGCACCTCCGCCAATTGGACGACAACCACTTTGACCAGCTGTCGGCGTGAGGCTGATTTCCGAGCTTCTTCCGCGGCGCGGCGGCTGGCATAGCCCTTCAGGCGCAATTCCATCTTGTCGCGCCACATCAGGCCGCGTAGGCGTTCGACGGTCATGCGCTGGCCGTCCGCAGAAACGAGATGGCGGCCTCGCAGCCGCCATCCGTACCATTCGTCTTCGAAGTCCAGGTTCATGCGGGCACTTCCTGTGCGGCGGGGGATTCGCCCGAGATATCGGCAGGCCAGTGGGGCCAACGAGTCAGAAAAGCCCGCAGGTGTCGGTAATCCTGATTGATGTCGCACAAGGATTCGCCGCTGAATCAATTGATTGGCGGCACCCTGATTGGCATTTGGACTAGCACTGTCGGACGGCGACACGATCCAAGGCCAATCTGTGTAGCGGCGACACGATCAGGCAACGCTGCATGGTGCGTCGAGCGCGGATCGTACCCGGTCAGTCCTCCGCGCTCGCACCTCGCACGGGATGAAGAAATCCCGCCTCCGTCATCTTGAGCACCGTGAAGTCGATGAAGGCCGCCACGGCCTTGGGTAGTTGCCGCCGGCTGGGGTAGGCAAGGTAGATTCCGACGCTCTCGGTGCTGTAGTTCGGCAACACCTCGATCAG
>Ga0102592_1001714_pt1 | contig 22437 bp, 20 predicted proteins | sample AraplaCol_mMF_r2_FD_76861 | JGI IMG/M metagenome (GOLD analysis project Ga0102592, IMG submission 76861) | Arabidopsis root microbial communities from North Carolina, USA - plate scrape MF_Col_mMF_r2 (SPADES assembly) (version 2) | ecosystem: Host-associated > Plants > Roots > Endosphere...
GAGGACTATCGCGATCAGCCGTCGTTGGAGACGATCGCAGCGCGGCTCAATCAGTCGCCGACGCAGTTGCAGAAGACGTTTACGCGGTGGGCCGGCCTGTCTCCGAAGGCTTTCCTGCAGGCAGTCACGCTCGACCACGCGAAGCGGCTTCTACGCGAGGAAGCTATGCCCCTTCTGGAGACCTCGATCGAGGTCGGGCTGTCCGGCCCCAGCCGCCTGCACGATCTCTTCGTCACGCATGAGGCGATGTCGCCCGGCGAATGGAAGGCCAAAGGCGGTGGGTTGACGATCCGCTACGGCTTCCATCCTTCACCCTTTGGGGTTGCGCTTGTGATGGCGACGGACCGTGGCCTCGCGGGGCTTGCTTTCAGCAATTACGGTGACGAGGCCGCGTGTCTCGATGATATGACATGCCGCTGGCCGAATGCGACCTATGTCGACGATATCGAAGCGACGGCACCTTACGCAACGCGGATCTTTGAGCCGGGCCGCTGGACATCGGACCAGCCGCTGCGTGTCGTGCTGATCGGCACCGATTTCCAGGTGCAGGTGTGGGAAAGCCTGCTGAAGATCCCCTTCGGCAAGGCCGTCACCTACAGCGACATCGCCCACGACATCGGCCGACCGACAGCGATGCGCGCGGTTGGTGCGGCGGTCGGCGCCAATCCGATTTCCTTCGTGGTTCCCTGCCATCGCGCGCTCGGCAAAAGCGGGGCGTTGACGGGGTACCATTGGGGCCTGACGCGCAAGCGCGCCATGCTCGGCTGGGAGGCGGCGCACGCCTGATCGCGGCGACGCATCGATCCAACCTGTGGATACGCTTCCTCCCTCGGGAGTCCTGCCATCAAAAACTCAGGATTCACCTGCTTGATTCCATGGCTGGGACTCGAGGAGGCGGAAATGAACCCTGGAGAAAAGCCATGCAAGGTCGTCGGCATTGCCGTTGGCCTGCTTGCGATGTCGCTGGTTCCGGCCTGGGCGGGCTGCAAATCGGCGATGAGTAGCCCGGAATGGCCGGATGTGGCGCGCGCGATATCGACCGCGCAGTTATGCGAACAGCTTCCCGTGGGACCCAATCGAACCAGCAGCTTCAAGGTTGTGTCTGCAGATGTCTGTTCGACGGGGGACAGTCTCGCATCCATCAGGGCGACGGCGCTATTGACCTGCGAAACTGGCGACAATTCGCTCTTCCAGATGGCGCCGGTGGAAGGCAAGGTTGTTGCCACCGTCGCCCTTGATGTGGGTGCATGCAGGATCACGGACACCCATCTAGAAATCGATGGCGAGATCGGAAGTCTTTTATCGGCACTGCCGGATACCCAGGATTTCGGGCGCAACTGGGCGCAATCGCAACTGTCGCATCTGTGCCAGCTGCGATAGCGGATGCTGGCTAAACGCCCCTAAGCCGCCTCTGCCAGGCCCAGCAGAGCCTTGGCGGCACCCTCGTCTGTGATCAGCGTGTTACAGCCGATCCGCTTGATGGTGGCACGGATTGCGACCGCGCGATGCGTGCCGCCGGATGACAGCACGATGTGCTTGGCCCTCTTCAATGTGTCGAGATCCACGGACATGACGCGGCTGTTGATCGAGTGATCGATCGTGTTGCCGTCCTTGTCGAGGAAGTTGAACATCGTGTCGCAGACGCAGCCGGCGTCGATCAGCTGCTGCAGCTCGGCCTTCGAGATCCACCCTTCCGACAGGGAGGTAGAGTGCGGGCCGATGTCGCCACAGCTGACGATCGCGAGATCCAGCGTTTCCGCCAGCCGATAGATCGTGTCCAGGCCACATTTCTCGATGAGGTTCCGCTTCGTTTCCGTAGAATCCACCAGAAGCGGGGCAAGGAACATATAGCATTCGGCGCCGAGCTGGCTCGCGAGGCGCCAGGTGTAGTCGATCGGGTTCGTCTGGTGGACGGCGACGACGCCTCCGAGGAGGGAGACGACCTTGCAATTGTCGCGGCGGGGCGGCCGGAAGCTTGAGAGCGAAGCCGTCATGGTTCGGCCCCAGCCGACGCCGATTGTGTAGTCGTCTGGAATGGCCTCGGAGAGGAACTGTCCCAACGCAAGGCCAACGCTTTTTGCCAGCGAGTTGGCGTCAGGCTGCGCCGGCGCCGGCACGACGATCGCTTCGTCGAGGCCATAGGCGCGCTCGAGTTTTACCGAAAGTTCGACGCAATCGCCGATCGAGTCGTTGATCCAAATCTGCACTTCGCTGCGCTTCATCGCCTCGTCGAGCAGGCGGATCACGGTCGTGCGGCTGATGCCGAGCTGTTCGGCGACATCCTTCTGCGTCAGTCCCTGATTGTAATAGAGCCAAGCCGCACGCAACCTAAGGGAGGATGCTTCGGAATAAGCCGTATGCGTGCCACGTTTGAGCTTGACCACATCTCCTCCGGAGCGAATTGCGCCCTAGATCTATCATCAAGCCAGGACAGGTTCGTTGTTCCGCCGATAATGACGGGTGTGACACTTATGTCAATTGAAATGCACAAATGTCCTTGACATATCTGGCGGGGAATAGTGATAGTCGCCGCCAAGAAGTCGCATCCGTGCGACCGAGGAGGTAATGTGCAGGTAAGCGGGACGTCCCATCGGCACTTGGCGGCCGAGGCGTGACGCCGTTTCGCGGGGATGACGCGACCGCTGCTTACACAGGCGGCTCGCAGACTGCCCATTCGTAGATTATTTGCCGGGCGAAGTTCGCATCGGCGCGCAGCTCAAGTCAAAAGGACCAGTAACCATGACATCCAAGCTTGACCAACTCCGCGAGATTACCACGGTCGTTGCCGATACCGGTGACATCGAGGCTGTTGCCCGTCTGAAGCCCGTCGATTGCACGACGAACCCAAGCATCGTGCTGAAGGCACTCGGTACGCCGATGTTCGCAGATACCGTCAAGGAAGCTGTTGCCTGGGGCAAGAAGCAGGGCGGCAATCCGGAGGCCGTTTCCGCCGCCGTTGCCGATCGCCTGGCGATCTCCGTCGGTGCTGCGCTCGTGAAGCTCGTTCCGGGCCGCGTGTCAACCGAAGTCGATGCGGACCTTTCCTTCGATACCGAAGCGTCGCTTGCCAAGGCCCGTTCGATCATCGCTGCCTACAAGGAACGCGGCATCGAGCGTGACCGCATCCTCATCAAGCTGGCTTCGACCTGGGAGGGCATTCGCGCCGCCGAAATCCTGCAGAAGGAAGGCATCGACTGCAACCTGACGCTTCTGTTCTCCAAGGCCCAGGCGGTTGCCTGCGCGGACGCCAAGGTGTTCCTGATTTCGCCGTTCGTCGGCCGCATCCTCGACTGGTACAAGAAGTCGACTGGCAAGGAATTCACGCCTGAGGAAGATCCGGGCGTCATCTCCGTCCGCGACATCTACAACTACTACAAGGCCAACGACATCAAGACGATCGTCATGGGTGCCTCGTTCCGCAGCGCCGGCGAAATCGAAGCCTTGGCCGGTTGCGATCGCCTGACGATCGCGCCGAACCTGCTCGACGAACTCTCCAACGATCAGGGCAAGCTCGAGCGCAAGCTGTCGCCTGACGTGACGAAGCCTGCCCCGAAGATCACCGTCGACGAAAAGACCTTCCGCTGGATGATGAACGAAGACGCGATGGCGACCGAAAAGCTCGCCGAAGGCATCCGGGCCTTCGCCAAGGACCTCGGTACGCTTCGCAGCAACGTTCAGAAAGAACTGCAGCTCGCAGCTGCTTAAGGCTTACGAGCGCTCCAACCAAAAAGGGCGGTGCCATCGGCGCCGCCCTTTTTCGTGTCATATCGACCAGATGCGCTTGGCGTTGGCCTGATAGAGCTTGTCGCGCTCCTCCGGGCTGCAGCCCGATGTCAGCGCATGGGTGGCCGCGACCCAGGGTGTCAGCCCGCCGCCCAGCGTGCAAACGGGCCAGTCGCTGCCCCAGACGACGCGATCCCAGTCGAAGCTGCCGATCGTATGTTCGACATACGGGCGCAGGCTCTCGACCGACCAGTTTTCGAGATCCCCATAGGCGATGACGCCTGAAATCTTTGCCGTCACGTTCGAGCGGCGGGAGAATTCGGTGATGCCCTTGCGCCAGACCTCGCTCATTCCATCCTTGATCGGCGGGTTGGCGCAATGGTCGAGAATGAAGCGAACATCGGGGCAGTGATCGACCAGCGCGAGGATGGTTTCGAATTGATGCGGGAAGACGCAGAGATCGAACGTCATGCGGGTGCCGGAGAGGCGCTTGATGTTCTCGCGAAACAGCGGTCGGGCGGCTGTGTCGTCCGGGGCCACGTGGAGGACGCGGCGGAAGCCTTTGACGAAGGGATCGGCAGCCGATCGCTCCAGATAGGCCGCGAAACCATCCTCTTCCGGTCGGCAGGCGGCGATGACGCCACGCACAAGACTGCCCTGGCGGCGGCTGCCTTCCCTGACGTAATTCGTCTCGTCGTCGATGCGCGCCGGTGCAACGTCCACTTCCATGTGCAGCACATTGGAGATCCCACAGCGTAGCGCATCGCGCGCATAGTCTTCGTAGAGATTGTCACGATTGAGATCACCCGCGCCGGATAGCCAGGGATAGTCGAGCGCTTGCCGGTCGACGATGTGCAGGTGTGTGTCGAAGAGCATGCGGTTCCTCCCATTCATGCCATGCTGTTTTGCCGCAACCTGCGGCGGCGGCGCAAACCGGCTTTTCGGCCACCAGATTTTTCATGCCCGGCGATACGAGATCAACTAGGCTTTCCGGCGTGCAAACCTCGCTCCAGCAGGTTGACGCCAATCTGAATATATTGTTTGCATATGAATGAATGCGCCGCAAGCGCCGGAATTTGGGAGGATGTATGAGCCACGGTCTGGAAGGCAAGAAAGTCGTCATCACGGCGGCAGGTCAGGGTATCGGTCGAGCAAGCGCTGAGCGCTTCATTTCACTCGGCGCGCATGTCTATGCGACCGATATCAACGAAAACACGCTTTCCACCCTGGAAGGCGCCGAGAAGCATGTCCTCAATGCGCTCGATGGCGACGCAGTCCGTGCCTTCGCAGCCACTATCGGCCCGATCGACGTTCTCTTCAATTGCGCAGGCTTCGTTCATGCAGGCTCGATCCTCGAATGCGAGGAGAAGGACTGGGACTTTTCCTTTAACCTGAATGCCAAGGCGATGTATACGACCTGCCGTACCTTCCTTCCCGGGATGCTGGAGAAGGGGAAGGGGTCGATCGTCAACATGGCTTCGGTCGCCTCCAGTGTGAAGGGCGTTCCCAATCGCTTTGCCTACAGTGCATCGAAGGCAGCCGTGATTGGCCTCACCAAGTCGATTGCCGCCGACTTTGTTGCCAAGGGTATCCGCGCCAATGCGATCTGCCCCGGTACCGTGGACAGCCCGTCGCTGCACGAGCGCTTGCGTGCGACCGGCGACTATGAAAAGGCACTGAAGGATTTCATCGCCCGCCAGCCGATGGGTCGCATCGCCACACCCGAGGAGATCGCCGCTCTGGTGACCTATCTTGCCGGTGACGAGGCAGGCTTCACGACGGGCCAGATCCATGTCGTCGATGGCGGCTGGACCGGCTAAAGCCATATTGCTCCTGCCGCCATCAAACTGATATCAAAGGCAATCTTGCAGCGGTAGGATTGTGACGGCGGCAGACGCTGGGCGCCGGGAAAGTCAGGTCATGGAGCAACTACGCAGACACATGGTGTTCGTCGTCGCCGTGACCGCTGGACTGGTGACTTTCCTGCTGCTCACCAGCCGCGAGGTCAATCCGCAGAACCTGATTTTTGGCTGGAACGCCGGCGCCATCGTCTTTACGGCGCTCACCTGGCGCCGGATGCTGCGCGCAAGCGTTGCCAGCATCCGCAAGCGGGCGGAGGATCTCGACTTTTCTGACGTCTTCCTGTTGGCACTGTCGATCTTGGCGGCGCTCGCCAGCATCGCCGGAATCGCCCTGGAGCTTCATACAGCCAAGGAGGCTGAAGCAAGCGAGGCACTCGTACGAGCGCTAAGTGCAATCGCCACGATTCTGATCTCCTGGGCATTTCTGCACACCTTGTTCACCGTGCACTACGCACATCGCTTCTATGGCGGTGGAGACAAGGGGGAAGGGCTGAAGTTTCCGGAAGGCAATGACGAGCCTGTTTATTGGGACTTCCTCTACTATTCCTTCACGATCGGCGTCGCATCACAGACGGCCGACGTCGCGACGACATCGGTCACCATGCGCAAACTGACGCTCCTGCATTCCATCCTGTCGTTCCTGTTCAATACGACGATCCTGGCCCTTGCCATCAATGTCGGAGCAAGCCTGCTCTAACGCCTTTGGCTGCGTGGAGGGACACACGGATTTGATGTATGAAGCAATCTCATTCTCCAGAGGTTGCCGTGATGGAAGCATTGCCGCGTGAGAGATTGCTGGTCCTTGCCGGCTGCGACGATGCCCGGCTGCGTGATCTCGAGCGCCTGGGGATCATTGGTCCTGGATACACCGGCTATGCCGCAAGCGATGTCAGCCGCCTCCGCTTGATTCTTGCCCTGCAGGAAGCCGGCATCAGCCTCGATGTGCTGGCGGAAGGCCTGAAGCGGCGGATCTTTTCTCTGGAGTTCGCCAATCAGCTGATGTTCGAGCCCGTAACGATGACCGAGGCGTTGGTTTCGGCCGAGGTGGCGGCAGGGCAACTGGATCAAGACGAGCTGAATGGCATAAGGGCATGCGCCAGCTTGCCGCCGCTTTCAGCGGATCAATCGCTTCGCGAGGACGATGCGGAATTTATCTGGCTGTTGGCGGAGTGCAGGCAGCTTGGTGCCTCCGTTGCCGGGATGGAGCGGGTGCTGCGCGTTTTCGGTCAGTCGGTTCGCCGCTGCGTCGACACGATGCGCGACCTCTTCCGCGGCGAGGTCGAAGATCCGATGCTGAATGCGGGCCTTAGCTACCATCATCTTCTCGAGGTTGCCGCCACCAAGCGCTTGGCACTGCAGCGGATCGGCTTCCGGATGCTGTTCCTGCTGCAACGGCGGATGCTGGAGGAGGCGGTGTTCGACAATATCGTCGGAAGGCTGCAGGATGCCTTGCGCGAACACGGGCTGGAGCCTGGCGACGAGGACAGCCTGCCGGCCGTAGCCTTTGCCGACCTTTCCGGCTTCACGGGCCTGACGCATGAGATTGGCGATGTGTCTGCCGCCGAGAAGGCCGCCCGTTTTGAAGCAATCGCCCAACGGCTTTCATGCGCGTTCGACGGACGTATCGTCAAGCCGCTGGGTGACGGCGTCATGATGCTGTTTCCGGATGCAGCCTCGGCGGTGCAAGCATCGCTATCGCTGGTGGAGCAGAGCCGTTTGGATGAGTTGCCGCCTGTGCGGGTCGGTGTAGCGACGGGGCAGGTTGTGCCTCGTGACGGGGATATTTTCGGCCGGACGGTCAATCTCGCGGCGCGCGTTTCGGCCGTTGCCGGGCCGTCCCAAACACTTGTCTGCCTCAATACGCGTGCTGCCGCCGAAGCGGCAGCACGCGGTCTTGCCTTCCAGGGTCTGGGAGCTGTGTCCCTGAAAGGCTTCAAGGACTCGGTCCCTCTCTTTGCCGCCCAACGCGCGGCGGCAGGTTAAAGCACCGCATTGCCGGCCATCAGCGCCAGAATCAGGAAGATCAGGAAGATCACCAGCGCGATGCCGAAGAGAACGCGAGCAATCGTTGCCGTTGCGGCCGATATGCCGGAGAAGCCAAAGAAACCGGAAATCAGCGAAACAACGAAGAATATCAGGGCCCATCTAAGCATGGATTTTTTCCTTTTTGCGCATCGCTTAGATGACGCGGCGCGAGGAAATTTGTTCCATATTTACGCAACCCGTGGGCGCAGGCCGCAGCGGTAGCTGAAAGCGTTGGCGACGCCCCTGGGGAGCGCCGCCGGCGGGTACGCCATGTTACATCATGCCCAGTTGCTTGTAGAAGCCAAGGGCGTCGTAGTAGTCCGACTGCTGCTTGATCACGTTGTTCTCAATGACGAAGACCGAGGCGCCGTCGAAGGAGAAGGACTTGTCGGTTGCCTTGGTCCCATCGGCCCAGGGGCCGCTGTTCTTTCCTGAGAACGTCCACTCGAAGGAAACCTTGTTTCCGCTGACGATCGGATCACCCCGCATCTCCCATTTCAGATCCGGCGCAGCGGTCATGAAGTTGTCGATCACGGCCGCCTTGGCCTCGGCCTTGCCGACGGTCGGCTTGCCAACCGATGCGTCGTAGTAGCTGATCTTGTCATCGAAATAGGAAGCGGCCTTGCCGGCATCGTGGGCGTTCCACGCGGCCAGATACTGTTGGACGACCTCAACCGGCGTCTGATCGGCCGCATGGACCGGCATGGCCGAAAGCGTCGAGGCGAGACAGATGCCACCGAAGGCGGCAAGAATGGTACGGCGTTTCATTTCGACTCCCCTTTGTTGCATGTTCTTGTTTGCAGGTTGCGGCCGGCCCGTCGGCCCGGCCGCGTGGGATCAACCATGGTTGATCATTACGTGCCGGACGGCGGTGTAGTCCTCCAGTGCGTAGACGGACATGTCCTTGCCGTAGCCTGATTGCTTCAGGCCGCCATGCGGCATTTCGTTGGTGAGCATGAAGTGGGTGTTGATCCAAGTGCAGCCATATTGCAGGCGGGCGGCCGTTTTCATGCCGCGGCTGATGTCCTTGGTCCAGACCGACGAAGCGAGGCCGTAGTCGCTGTCGTTCGCCCAGGTGACGGCATCCTCGACATCGGTGAAGCGGGTGACGGAAACGACCGGACCGAAAACCTCGCGGCGAACGATCTCGTCATCCTGCGTGGCGCCGGCGACGACCGTCGGCGTGTAGAAAAAGCCCTTGTCGCCGGAGGTCTTGCCACCGGTGGTGATTTCCATGTGCTTGTGTTCGGACGCACGGGCGACGAAGCTTTCGACGCGGTCGCGCTGGCGCTTGGAGATCAGTGGGCCGATCTCGTTCTCGGTGTCGTCGGCCTGATTGAACTTGATCGAGGAGACGGCTGAGGAGAGGTCGGCGACGAACCTGTCGTAGACCTTCGCATCGGCGTAGATGCGGCAGGCGGCGGTGCAGTCCTGGCCGGCATTGTAGTAGCCGAAGGTGCGGATGCCCGCGACAACAGCGTCGATGTCGGCGTCGTCGAAGACGATGACCGGCGCCTTGCCGCCGAGTTCCAGGTGGGTGCGCTTCACGGTCTTGGCGGCTGCCTGCAGCACCTTCTTGCCGGTTGCGACGTCGCCTGTGATCGAGACCATCGAGATCTTCGGATGATTGATCAGGGCATTGCCGACGCTCTCGCCGCGGCCGAGGATGACGTTGACGACGCCCTCAGGCAGGATATCGGCAAGCAGCTTCGCCATCTTCAGTGCGGTGAGCGGCGTCTGTTCGGAGGGCTTGAAGACGACGGTGTTGCCGCCGGCGATGGCCGGAGCCAGCTTCCAGGCCATCATCATCAGCGGATAGTTCCACGGCGCGATGGAGCCGACGATACCGACCGGATCGCGGCGGATCATTGATGTATGACCAGGCAGATATTCGCCGGCGACGGGGCCGTGCAGATTGCGGACGGCGCCTGCAAAGAAGCGGTAGCAATCGACGATCGCCGGGATTTCGTCGTTCAACACGGCATTGATCGGCTTGCCGCAGTTCAGGGCTTCCAGTGCGGCAAACCCCTCGGCATCCTTCTCGATCGCATCGGCGATCTTGAGGAGGTAGCTGGAGCGTTGGCCCGGTGTCGTCTGCGACCAGTCCTGGAATGCGGATTCTGCGGCATCGACGGCAGCGTCGATCTGGGCAAGCGAGGCTTCCGGCAGGTCAAGCACGGTCTCGCCCGTCTTCGGGTTCAGGATGTGCTCTTCCGTTTCCGTGCCCGCTTCGAAGCGGGACCCAATCAGCATCGCGGTGTCCATTTTGTTCTCCCTTGTCTTTGAGGGGCGGGATGGGGGTTATCCCGCTTCCTGTTTATTTGCCGGCTCCGGCGACCTGGTCGCCGTCGCGAGTGAGGTAGTAGGCTGCCAGGATCGGCAGGAAGGTGACGAGCACGACGACCATCGCGACCACGTTGGTAACAGGGCGCTGGCGCGGGCGGATGAGTTCCTCGAGCATCCAGATCGGCAGCGTCGATTGCTGGCCGCCGGTGAAGGTGGTGACGATGACCTCGTCGAAGGACAGCGCGAAGGCGAGCATGCCGCCGGCCAGAAGCGCCGTGCCGATGTTCGGAAGGATGACGTGCCGGAAGGTCTGGAAGCCATCGGCGCCAAGATCCATCGACGCTTCGATCAGGGATCCCGAGGTGCGGCGGAAGCGGGCGACGGCGTTGTTGTAGACGACGACGACGCAGAAGGTCGCGTGGCCAAGCACGATCGTCCAGACCGAGAACGGAATGTCGAACAGGCTAAAGGCCGAGCGAAGCGCAATGCCGGTGATGATGCCGGGCAGCGCGATCGGCAGGATGACCAGCAGCGAGATCGCTTCACGGCCAAAGAACTTCGTCTGGCTGACAGCGGCGGCGCAAAGCGTGCCGAGCACCAGCGCGATCGATGTGGCGATCACCGCGACCTGCACCGACAGTCCGAGCGCTGCCCAGACATCCGGGCGGTTCCAGGCGATCCCGAACCACTGCGTCGTCAGGCCCGGTGGCGGCCATTGATAGCTCTTCTCTTCCGTCGTGAAGGCGTAGACGAAGATCAGGAGGATCGGCAGGTGCAGGAAGAGCAGGCCGCCGCCGGCGGCGATCTTCAGGAGCAGCGGCGAACGCTGTGAGCGGTCAGAGCGCATCGAAGGCCCCCTGTTTCTTGGCTAGCCAGAGATAGATGGCCATGATGACGATCGGGACGACGGAGAAGGCGGCGGCGAGCGGCACGTTGCCCGCCGTGCCCTGCTGGGCATAGACCGCCTGGCCGATGAAGAGGCGCGACGAACCGATGATCTGCGGGATGATGTAGTCGCCTAATGTCAGCGAGAAGGTGAAGATCGAGCCGGCGACGATACCGGGCAGCGCCAGCGGGAAAAGTACGGTGCGGAAGGTCTGGCTCGGTGTCGCGCCGAGATCGGACGACGCCTCGATCAGGTTGCCTGGGACGCGTTCGAGTGCTGCCTGTGTCGGCAGGATCATGTAGGGCAGCCAGACATAGACGAAGACGACAAACGTACCGAGATAGCTGACCGACAGCGAATTGCCACCGACAACGGGCAGGTTGAGGATGCCGTCGAGCAGCCAGGACAGGTGCAGCTTCTCGAAGATCCAGGTGAGGATGCCTTCCTTCGCGAGGATGAGTTTCCAGGCGTAGATCTTCACGAGATAGCTCGACCACAGCGGCAGCATGACACCGAGGTAGAACAGCGCCTTCCATTTGCCCTGCGCATAGCGAGCAGCGTAGTAGGCGATGGGAAAGGCGACGACGGCAGAAGCCAGTGTCACCAGCGCCGCCATGATGATGGTGCGGATGATGATGTCGAAATTCGTCGGGCTGAGGAGTTGCGCATAGGTCGCAAGCGTGAACTCGTAATTCACCAGGCCCGAGAAATCATCGATCGAGAAGAAGCTCTGCAGGAGCAGCGCGATCAGTGAGCCGATGTAGATGATGCCGAGCCACAGGAGCGGCGGCGTCAGCATCAGGAAGAGCAGCAGTCTAGGATGGCGCCAGAAGGCGTCCGAGAGCTGTCCGAAGAAACCGCCGCGACCGGGAAGGATCGAGGTCTCGCGCAGTTCCGCCGGTTTGGTGAGGGCAAGCGCTGTCATGCTGCGTCATCCATGTAATGCACGTCGACGGGCTGCCAGACGAGGCGGACGCTTGTGCCGACATCCGGCACGTTGGCGCCGGCCGGCAGCATGACGTGCAGGCGGGTGCCGCGGATATCGACCGAGAGGCGGGTTGCCGCGCCGAGGAAGCTTGCATGCTCCACACGCGCCTCAACGCCTTCACCGGCGACATGGATCGCTTCCGGGCGCAGGCTTGCCCAGCGCTTCTCGCCGCCGAGCGCGGTCATCATGTCGGGCGCAATGACATTGGAGGAGCCGACGAAATCCGCGACGAAGCGCGTCTTCGGGCGGCGATAGATGTCATGCGGGGTGCCTTCCTGGACGATGCCACCGTTGTTGAAGACGGCGACGCGGTCGGCCATCGACAGCGCCTCGCCCTGATCGTGGGTGACGAAGATGAAGGTGATGCCGAGCGCGCGCTGCAGGCTCTTCAATTCCTCCTGCATCTGCTCACGCAGCTTCAGATCGAGCGCGCCGAGCGGTTCGTCGAGGAGGAGGACTTTCGGCTTGTTGACGAGGGCGCGCGCGAGCGCCACGCGCTGCCGCTGGCCGCCGGAAAGCTGTCCGGGCTTGCGCGCGCCGTAGCCGGGAAGCTTCACAAGCTCCAGCGCCTGCTCGGCGGCTTTGGTGCGCTCTGGCTTACCTACACCCTTGACCATCAGCCCGTAGGCGACGTTGTCGAGGATGTTGAGATGCGGGAAGAGCGCGTAGTCCTGGAAGACGGTGTTGACGTTGCGGCGATAGGGCGGGATGCCTTCGGCGGTCTCGCCGAAAATTTCGATGTGGCCGCCCGTCGGCTGCTCGAAGCCTGCGATCAGGCGCAGGCAGGTAGTCTTGCCGGAGCCGGAAGGACCAAGCATGGCGAAGAACTCGCCGGGCGCGATTTCGAGATCGACGCTGTCGACGGCGCGGACCGGCCCGAAATGGCGCGAGACCTGTTGGAAACGGACGGCGGGAATCATTGTAAAACTCCGGGATGTTGCGTCTTTCATCTTCCCAGCGGGAAGGATGCGGCCCAAGGGGCCCCGACGAGGGGACAATTCGGCGTTCCGTCGTTGCCCCCAGCGCTCGGACGTTTCGCTCTTGTCTTCATTGTCCCCTCGCCTTGCCCTCAGCGGGCGCCTTCTCCGCTTGCGGAGAAGGAGAGGTTGTGCGGGCGGATTATCGTCCGCCGATCACGCCGATATAATCGGAGACCCAACGGTGATACGGCACGCACTCGCCCTGCGTTGCACACTTGGCCGTCGGCGTTCTCCAGAACTTGATCTTGTCGAAGTGATCATAACCGTTCGTTGAGCAACCCTCGTCGGTCAGCAGCTCGTTGCCCTTGCAGGCAGCGGGAACGGAAGGAACGGCGCCGAACCAGGCAGCGGCATCGCCCTGGACCTTGGCCTGCAGCGAGTGCTCCATCCACATGTAGGCGCAATTCGGGTGTTCGCTGTCGACATGCAGCATGGTCGTGTCAGCCCAGCCGGTGGCCCCTTCTTCCGGGAAGGTGGAGGCGATCTTCTGCTTGTCGGCTTGCATCAAGTTGACCTGGAACGGCCACGAGCCGGAGGCCACGACGCCTTCGTTCTTGAAGTCGTCGATCTGGATCATCGCGTCGTGCCAGTAGCGGGAGACGAGCTTGCGCTGGCCGCGCAGCAGGTCCAGCGCCGCCTTGTACTGGTCTTCGTTCAGTTCATAAGGGTCCTTGATGCCGAGTTCCGGCTTGTGAGCCATCAGGTAGAGAGCGGCATCGGCAACGTAGATCGGGCCGTCATAGGCCTGGACACGGCCCTTGTTGGACTTGCCGTCGGGAAGGGTTTCTTCCTCGAAAACGACCTTCCAGCTGGTCGGCGCCTTATCCTTGAAGGCATCGGTGTTATACATCAGCACGTTCGGCCCCCAGAGATAGGGAACGCCGTAGTGGACGTCGTTGACCGTGTACCACGCGCCTTTCTGCAGGCGCGGATCGACGTTCTTGAAGCTCGGGATGAGATCGGTGTTGATCGGCTGGACACGCTTGCCCGCGATCAGGCGAAGCGACGCGTCGCCGGAGGCCGTGACGAGGTCGAATCCGCCTTCGTTCATCAGCGAGACCATTTCGTCGGAGGTCGCCGCCGTCTTGACCGACACCTTGCAGCCGGTTTCCTTTTCGAAGCCGGTGACCCAGTCGTAGCTCTTGTCGCTTTCACCGCGTTCGATGTAGCCCGCCCAGGCTACGATGCTGACAGCACCTTCGCCCTTGCCAAGCGCCTTCAGCGGTTCGGCCGCGGCAACCTGCGTCACGAAGCTCACGCTCGCGAGGGCAGCAGTGCACGATTTCAGAAGATATTTCATCTGATGTCTCCCGGTTGTTGCCACTTTTCGTGGCGTTATGTTCCCGGTTGAAAAGGTGCGCTGAATTTTCCGGTTTCGCAAATTCATTTATCAGAAAGGCGATATCGGAATTTCCGATATCGTGTCCGAAGGATCACCGGGGCCGGCCGGATCGCAGGGCTTCTGCGATGCCCACGAAGTCGCGCGCCGCTTGCGGCAAACTCGAGCCCTTTCGCCAGACCATGCCGACCTGGACGACCGGAAGGGAGCCGGACACGTCACGGCTCTCGATTCGGTCGCCTTCCAGCGACCAGGGGCGATAGACCAGGTCGGGCAATAGCGCCACGCCGGCACCGGTCGCGACCAGACTGCGTACCGCTTCCACCGAGCGCGTGCGGAAGGCGACATGCGGCCGTGCGCCAAGCGCCGACAGCAGCTTGCCGGTGTTTTCCTCGATTTCGTCGACGGTCAGCATGATCAGCGGTTCGCGAGCGATGTCCGCCACGGAAATGATGTCGGCGGAAACGAGTGGATGGCCCATGGGCAACCACAACCGGTAAGGTGACGTCTCCAGGATCTCTGCCTGCAGGGCCATGCGGTCGCGCAGGTTGGAAATGACCATGACGGCCACATCCAGTTCGCCGCCGACCAGCAGGTGCTCGAGATAGCCGCCATTGTCTTCGATTGCGCTGACTTCGACGCCCGGGCAGGCGCGGCGATAGCGGGCCAGGAGGTCGGAGAGCACATAGCCGGCGACGAGCGAGGTGACGCCGATGTTGAGTTTGCCGGAGATCTCGTTCTGCTTGCCGGAAAAGCTGGTGCGCGCATCCGTCACGCTTGCCAGGATTTTCGTCGCATGGCGAAGGAACTGATGGCCATTGTGGGTGATCGTCAGGCCGCGTGGATGACGCTCGAAAAGCTCGACGCCGAGGTCGGTTTCAAGCTCCTTGAGGGCCTCCGTGACCGACGATTGCGAGATCGAAAGGTTCTGCGCGGCGCGCGTTACAGAGCCCTGCTCGGCGACGGCAACGAAGTACTGGATCTGGCGAAGCGTGAAGGCCATCAGCCGTTAGAGCATGGCCGCGAGGACATTGGCAAGCATAGGGAAAGCTTGGACCTTTTTTGGTGTTAATCCCATACTGATGCAAACTTAGAGCCCGCGTTTAAGCATTCGGAAACGTCATTTCTCTAGCGTCGAAACCACTCGTATTGCGTTGGAGCTTGTTAATGGCGGAGCAGTTGGCGTGAAGGCCCTACTGCGCATCTTCCGGCCTTCCCGGAAATTGGTGTTTATCATCGCTGGCGTCGCCCTTCTCGGGGGCGTCTCCGGCGGTGCCGCGCTTTTTATCGGCAAGGATAGGCTCCTTGGCCCTTCCGCAGAGACGATGAACGGCCTCTCCTGCACCGACGTCAATCTCGTCACCATCAAGAAGCAGAACCGCGTCTGGATCCGTAAATATATCAAGACCGAGCCGACCGATGGCATGACTCGCGTCAAGACCGCGCTTCGCGTCGCCAAGGCGATCTACGATGCGCAGAGGCCCGATCTCGTGCAAGTCGTCGTTCTCGATACCAACGGACCGACGCTGCGCTCGGATATTCGCGGCAGGGCGATCGGCGCTGACGTCGTCTATATTCCGCATCCCGATCCCGTCCTCGAAAGCACGGAAGCCAAGACCTACACCGCCCGTTACTATGACGGGGAGGCGGCGGACAACGGGCTGTTCTTCGGCGAACGCGTCGATCTACCCGAGGACGAGATAACCGCGATGAACGCGTCCTTCAGGGACTATTCGGACTGTATCGATCCCATCGCCGTTGCCGCCACCAAGGGCGGCGAAGGCGAGGGCAAGAAGGCTGCGAAGACAGTAGAGCCTGAGGCAGAAAAGCCCGCCGAAGGCGCCGAGCATGGCTCCGCACCCGCCAAAGACCCTGCCACGCCACAAGCCGCGCCCGCAGCCGGCCACTAACCCTTTCCAACAAAAAAGGCGGCGAGCCCAACGGGTCGCCGCCTTTTTCTATTCCAGGTAAGCCGGCTCAGTCGGCCTTGCTGCGTCGAGCCGGGAAGAGGATGACGTCGCGGATCGATGGGGCGTTGGTGAGCAGCATGATCAGGCGGTCGACGCCGATCCCGAGACCGCCGGCGGGCGGCATGCCCTGGTCGATCGCATCGAGGAATTCGTCGTCCAGCTGCTTTTCCTTTTCGCCGCGGGCGTGCGCCTGCTCCAGCTGCTCGACCATGCGGCGGCGCTGCTCTTCCGGATCGTTGAGTTCCGAGAAGGCGTTGCCGAGTTCCCAGGCGTTGCAGTAGGTCTCGAAGCGTTCGACAAGGCGCGGCTCGCCTGGCACTTCCTTGGCGAAGGGCGAGATGTCCTTCGGAAAGTGGGTGACGTGTGATGGCTGAATGAGCGTGGCCTCAACCTTTTCTTCGAAGATGAAGGCAAGGCATTCGCCCCAGGTCCAGTCCTTCTCGACTTCGAAGCCGGCGGCCTTGGCAGCCGCGCGGGCTTCCTCGTCGGTCTTCATGGCGAGGAAGTCGATACCGGTCACTTCCTTGACGGCGTCTGGCATCGGCACGCGCTTGAACGGCCCCTTGAAGGAGATCGTCTTGTCGCCGAAGGGGAATTCCGTCGTGCCGTGGATCGACAGTGCCAGGCTTTCGAACAGCCGCTCCACGAGGTCCATGATGTCCTCGTAGTCGGCATAGGCCCAGTAGCACTCCATCATCGTGAATTCAGGATTGTGCCGGGTCGAGACGCCTTCGTTGCGGAAGTTGCGGTTAATCTCGAACACCTTGTCGGTAAGGCCGGAGACCAACGTCCGCTTCAGGTACAGTTCCGGCGCGATGCGCAGGTACATGTCGAGCTTCAGCGTGTTGTGATGCGTCTTGAACGGCTCGGCGGTGGCACCGCCATAGACCGAGTGCAACATCGGCGTCTCGACTTCCATGAAGCCGTCGTTTTCCATGAAGCGGCGGATGCCGGACACGATCTTTGAACGCTGCTGGAAGCGGAGCTTCGATTCCTCGTTGGTCATGATGTCGAGGTGGCGCTTGCGATAGCGGATCTCGACGTCGGAAACGCCGTGCCACTTCTCGGGCATCGGCAGCAGCGACTTCGTCAGCATGGTGATTTCGCGAGCGTTGATCGACAGCTCGCCACGCTTCGTGCGGCGCACCGTACCGGTCACGCCGATGATATCGCCGATATCGATCATGCCAAGCATGTTGCGGGCTTCTTCCGGCGTCACGTCCTTGTGGCTGAAGATCTGGATCTTGCCCGAGGCGTCATGGATATCCATGAACATGCCGGAGTTGCGCGAGGAATAGACGCGACCGGCAACGGTCACGACATCCTGCGTCTCGACGTCGGATTCGAGGTCCTTGTACTTCTCCGCCAGTTCGGCATTGGTCATGGTCCGGTGGAAATGCGCCGGATAGACCTCGCCGATCTGTTCGCGCAGCAGCTTCAGCTTCTGGGCGCGGACCTCGGTCGCGTCGGAGGAAAGGGTCGCTGTTTCGGTCTTTTCAGTCATGATGCAAACGTCCGGTTCAGTTCTTCGGGCCGACGAGGGAGGCAACTGCCTGAGCGGCCAGTTTCAAACGCTGACGCACGACGGAGCGGCCGAGAATCGCCATCGAGTCGAAGAGCGGCAGCGAGCGCGACGAGCCTGATACGGCGACGAAGAGCGGCGCCACGACGACCTTCAGCTTCTTGCCCATGCGGTCGGCAATGGCGCGCAGCTCGGCTTCGATCGTCTCGACGTTCCATTCGAGGATCTTTTCGAGATCCGGCTGGACGGTATTGAGGATCTCGAGGATCTCTTCCGGCGGCGACTTGATCTTGGCGAAGGCCGACGGGTCGACACCGAGATCGGACTTCAGCAGGAAGCCTGCGAGGTCAGGCAATTCGCCGAGCTTGGAGATGCGCGACTGCGACAGGCGCAGGCCGGCCTTCAGACGGTCGTTCTCCATCGCCCAGTCGAGCACACGAGCCTGGAACTCCTCTTCGGAGAGCTTTTCGCGGATCCAGCGGCCGTTCAGCCAGTCGAGCTTCTGGATGTCGAAGATCGCGCCGGCCTTCGAAAGGTTTTCCGGATCGAACTTCTCGGAGAGCTCATCCATATCAAGCAGCTCTTCGCCTTCGGCGATCTGCACGAAAAACAAGCCGAGGAAGTTCATCAGCGCTTCCGGGATATAGCCGAGAGCGGAGTAATAGGAGATCGACGTCGGGTTCTTGCGCTTCGAGAGCTTCGACTTGTCGGCATTGCGCATCAGAGAAAGATGCATGAACACCGGCTGCTCCCAGCCGAAGTAGCGGTAAAGCAGGATGTGCTTCGGCACGGATGCCAGCCACTCTTCGCCGCGGGCGACGTGGGTGATCCGCATCAGATGATCGTCGATGACGTTTGCCATATGATAGGTCGGCATGCCGTCGCCCTTGATCAGGACCTGCATGTCAACGGAATCCCACGGAATGCTGACATCGCCATAGACGCCGTCGGTGAAGTCGCAGGAGCCCTCGGTCGGGATCTTCATGCGGATCACGGAGCCTTCGCCGGCGGCCATCTTCGCGGAGACCTCTTCGGCCGAGTACTTCAGGCAGAGGCCGTCATACTTCGGCGCCTTGCCGGCGGCGCGCTGCTCTTCACGCATCTTCTCCAGACGCTCAGGCGTGCAAAAACAGCGGAACGCATGCCCCTTGTCCAGCAGTTCCTGGCCGTATGGGGTGTAGATGTCCTTGCGGTCGGACTGGCGGTAGGGGCCGTAAGGGCCGCCGATGTCAGGGCCTTCCTTCCATTCGAGGCCGCACCATTTCAGCGCGTCCAACACCTTCGTCTCGAATTCCGGGGTCGAGCGCGTGGCATCGGTGTCTTCGATGCGCAGGATGAACTCGCCGCCGTTCTTCTTGGCGAAAAGATAGTTGAAGAGTGCGATGTAAGCAGTGCCGACATGCGGCTCGCCGGTCGGCGAGGGAGCAATGCGGACGCGGACGCCGGAAGCTGTCATTTTATGTGCCCGTCAAATGAATGCCGGACGGCTTTTCCTGAGAAAGCGACGTTCGGCCGGAAAGAATGCAGATAACTGGATCAGGAAACCGGCCGGAAAAGGGCACTGCCCCCGTTCATCCGCCGATTGCCCATTTGGCTGGCCTTAAGGCCATATTCGACCGCGCGCGTCAAGGAAAATGGGCAATTACGTCAATGAACCGGCCAGACGTAGAGCAGGGCGGGCACGCTGACGAGAATGATGATGAAGGACAACGGCAGACCGAGGCGGGGATAGTCGCTGAAGCGGTAACCGCCCGGGCCGAAGACAAGCGTATTGCACTGGTGGCCGATCGGCGTCAGGAAATCGCAGCCAGCGCCGATGGCGACCCCCATCAGAAAGGCCTCCGGTCTATAGCCGAGCGTGTGGGCAAAGCTCGCCGCAATTGGCGCCATGACCAGAACCGTTGCCGCATTGTTGAGGAACGGCGTTACCGCCATGGCGGTGATGACGATCAGAGCCAGCGCGCCGAAGGGCGGCATCTGGGCGGCGAAGTGCCCCAGCCACCCGGCAATCAGATCGCTGCCGCCGGTCGTTCGCAATGTGTCGGAGACGGGGATCAGCGCCGCGAGCATGATCAGGATCGGCCCGTCCACGGCCTTGTAGACTTCGGCAAGCGGGATCACGCGAAAAACGACCATTGCCAGCGCCGCACAGAAAAAGGCGACGGAAACCGGGACCATTCCGGCGGCGGTCACCCCCATCGCGGCCGCGAGGATCAGCAACGGCACATAGGCCCTGCGCGGCGTGCCGAGCATGATATCGCGCTGCGCCAAGGGGAGGCAGGAGAATTCCTGCAGGAAGGCCGGTAGGTTTCTGCGGCTCCCCTGCAGCACGAGGACATCGCCGGTGCGCAGCGTGACTTCGCTCAGCCGCTCCGTCAGCCGATGGCCGTGGCGGCTGACGGCAAGCAGGTTGATCCGACGGCGGTTCCAGAGCGAAAGCTGGCGCGCCGACCAGCCGATCAGCATCGATTCCGACGAGACGACAGCTTCGATGGAGGTCACGTCTCCTTCGGCTTTTGCTTCGGGGATCGGCTTGCCTGACAGCTTGAGTTTGGCGTTGGACACGACGCGATCCAGTGCTTCCGGCCGTCCCTCCAGCAGAATCGTGTCGCCCCCCTTCAGGAGGATATCCGGGAAAGGCGAGATGCGCGAATGGCCGCGCAGGATCGCGGTTGCGACCACTTCTCCATCGCCGAGCTGCAGGATTTCGTTGAGCTTTTTGCCTTCGAAGCCGGAGCCTTCGACCACGGTTGCTTCAGAGAAGTAATTCTTCAGCTCCAGCGCTTCCTCCAGCGACGGATTCTCGTTTTGGCGCTCGGGGAGGAGCCAGTGAAAAAGGATCAAGAAGGCGATGCCGACCAGCGTCAGCGTGGCGCCGACTGGCGTGAAGTCGAACATGGTGAAAGGCGTCCCGGTGATTTCGCCGCGAAGCCGCGAGACGACAATGTTCGGTGATGTGCCGATCTGCGTCATCAACCCGCCGAGAAGCGCGGCAAAGCTCATGGGCATCAGGTAGAGCGATGGCGATCTCCCGGTCTTGCGGGCAAACTGGAAGGCGACCGGGATCATGATTGCAAGCGCGCCGATGTTCTTGATGAAGGCCGACAGAACCGCGACGACGATGAGCAGCAGGGCGAGCTGCGCATGCAGCTTCGTCAGGTTCGGGAAGAAGCGCTTAATCGTGGTATCGACGATTCCCGAGCGCGCCACGCCGGCGCTGACGATGAGGGCGCTTCCGACGATGATCACGATGTCGTCGCTGAAGCCCGAAAATGCCCGGTTGAAAGGCACGATACCGACGCCAATGGCGAGCACCAGAGCGCAACAGGCAACCAGGTCATAGCGAAACCGATCCCAGATGAAGACTGCCATCATCAGGCCGATGACGCCGAAGGCGAGGATCTGCTGCGTTGTCATGCGATTCCGGCAACTTGAGGATCGGCACTGGCGAGTGCCCCGGCGTACCGATATCTGTACGCTCTGCTGGACTAATCAATGCCGCGCCGCGCGCAAAGTTCCTAACGCCGCCCGTCGAGGACACGGATCGTTTCAGTGAGGATTTCGTCCGAGAGGGCAGGGTCATCGACGGCGCGCGCCATGACGAGGGCTCCGACGAGGCTTGAGAGATCTGCTATGGCCTTGCCGCGGTCGACCGTTTCCCCCTGCTGCGCCTGGATCTGTTCGACCTGCTCGATGCGTGCGCGAACGTAGTCGGTGATCCCGCCACGCTGTCCCTTCGGAAGACGGGCGATTTCCGGGCCAAGAGCCGCAACCGTGCAGCCGCTGTCCGCCGCATCTCGATGAGCCCTCGATAGATAATTCTTCGCCAACGCACCGAGCGTGGCGTAGGCGGGCTCGGAACGCAGGCTTTGCAGAAGGGCGTGGCTGACGGCTTCCGCGGCAAGGTCGCCCTTCGATTTGAAGTGGCCGTAGAAACCACCATGGGTCAATCCGGCGCCCTTCATTACTTCGTCGACACCGACGGCATGAATTCCTTTCTCGCGAAACAGCCGACCGGCCGTGTCGATGATCCGTTGGCGGTTCTGGTTCGCCTGTTCCTTGGTTGGGCGCATTTGAGGCTCTCATCATTTGTTCTTGACAAGTTATATGACGTCCGTCATTTAAATGCAAATAAATGACGATCGTCATTTAAAAATCGATCAAGGAAGCAAGGAAGGCAATGACAATGCGCTACAGGATTTTCGGCCGAACCGGCCTTCGTGTCTCCAGCCTGGCCCTTGGCACAGGCAATTTCGGGACGGGCTGGGGTTACGGTTCCAGCCGCGAGGAGGCCAAGGTGGTCTTCGACGGCTACCGCAACGCCGGCGGCAACTTCATCGACACGGCCGACCAGTATCAATTCGGCCAGTCGGAAACGATGGTCGGAGAGTTCATCGCGAGCGACCGCGATGACATTGTCGTCGCAACGAAGTTCTCGCTCGGTGATCGCCATGCTGCCGGCCTCCAGCGTACCGGCAACAGCCGCAAGGCCATGATCCAGTCCGTCGAGGCAAGTCTGAAGCGGCTCGGCACCGATCGGATCGACCTTCTTTGGGCGCACATGCCGGATGCCGTAACGCCCATCGACGAGATCATGCGCGGTTTCGATGATCTCGTCCGCTCGGGCAAGATCCTCTACGCCGGCCTTTCCGACTTCCCGGCTTGGCGCGTGGCGACCGGTGCCACGCTTGCGGAGCTTCGTGGCTGGGCGCCGCTGTCGGCTCTGCAGCTGGAATACAGCCTCGTCGAGCGTACGGCCGAGCGCGAGCTGCTGCCGATGGCGGCGGCCTTTGGCCTTGGTACTGTCGGCTGGTCGCCGCTCGGCGGCGGGCTGCTAACCGGCAAGTACCGCAAGG
>Ga0102592_1001724_pt1 | contig 22317 bp, 22 predicted proteins | sample AraplaCol_mMF_r2_FD_76861 | JGI IMG/M metagenome (GOLD analysis project Ga0102592, IMG submission 76861) | Arabidopsis root microbial communities from North Carolina, USA - plate scrape MF_Col_mMF_r2 (SPADES assembly) (version 2) | ecosystem: Host-associated > Plants > Roots > Endosphere...
AGAGACTTGAACTCCCACGCCTTGCGGCACCAGAACCTAAATCTGGCGTGTCTACCAATTTCACCATACCCGCGTTCACAAAACCGCATGCCTATGCCTGCGCATGAGGCCTTCCGGAGCGCGCGTCTCTATATCACCCGATTTGGTCGAGGCAAAGGAAAAATGAACGGTAAATGACAGGGGATTTGCGGCCGCAAAGCCGCCGTCCCTCGAAGGGTTCAAGGATCAATAAAGCGGTTCCTCGTAAATCGGCTTGCCGTCAACGAGAAGGCTGCGGATCTGCGTATCTCCGGCTGGCGAGACGCGCACGGCGATCGCGACGTTGCCGTCATTGCGGGCCTGCTCGATGGGCTTGCCCTCGCCTTCGGGAACGTAGTAGCGCTCGATGCCGTATTCGACGCGGATGTTGTCGCCCGCGGCAAGTCCGCCACCATAAAATGGCAGGCTTCGCAGGATCACGGTCTCCGGCTGCGGCGGCAACGCGTTGAAGGACGATTCGGTCACTACCCAGAAACCATCCTGCTGCTTCTTCAGCCGGACCCAGAGGGTTCGCTCGCCGGGTTCGGCCGGAATGCCGCCGGAAATCGTCTGCACCGGCACCGAGGAAATGTCGTAGTTCAAGACGACATAATCGCCGCGCAGGAAATCGCGCGGATCGACGGGGGCCGTTTTCAGCAGCACCTCGGCGCCGTCGCTCAAAATCGACGCCCGGCTCTGGATAATCGTGCCGAGGATCAGGGTCTGCAGGCCGGCGACGATGATTGCCGAGATCAGATAGCCCTTGCCGGACTGCAACCTTGTCATGAACGAGTTCATGCGCGCCCCTCCCGTGCACCTGCGGAAAAGCGCCGCTCGAGCCGGATGACGATCCAGGCGACCAGCGCGACCCCAAGACCGGAAAAGAGAAAGAGACCTGACGTGCCGAGGATCGAGCCGACGGTGACGGAGGCGAGGTAGAGCATCTCGGCGGCAAAGGTCGCATAGGCGAGATAGCGCACCGCTCCATTATCCCTGCCATGGAGCGCGATCGCCAGCACGGACGCCGCAAGCGTCACCACACCGAGCACCGCCAGCTGCCGCCATTCGTCTTCAATCTTGATATGCAGCAATAGGAAACCGATCGCGGCGACAAGAAAGCTGTAGAAGGCGGGGGCCGCACCGGCGCTCCTGACCAGGAAGGCAATCCGCGGGACCGGCAGCGCCGATAGAACCAAGGCCGCCATGCCGCCGACCGCGAAGGCGAGCGCCACCGCGCTCTCTTCATAAAGAGTGTAAAGCCAGGCGAGCCAGCCAACCAGCAGCAGATAGGCCAGATGGCGAGCGCGCTCGGCGCCGGTATACCGCACCAGCGCGATGACGATCGCCGCCATGACGGGCGCCATCCAGGGATCGAGTGCAATCCAATGCGTATCGTTATTCTGCAGATAAACGGCGAAAGACGCCCAGGAGAGGAAGCCCGCGACGACGACGACTGCACCCGAGCGGAACAGGATCGCCGAAATCGTCGCGATCGCGAACCAGAGATACATCACCGTCTGCTCGTCGCCTGAGAGATGATACATCTGGCCGACCAGCGAGATGGCGCCGCCGAAGCTCACCGCGCCGATGACCAGCAAGCCGCTGGCCGCTACTACTGCACCGCGGGCAAGCATCAGGGCGGCGCCGATGTGAACCGCCCAGATCAGGAGAAGGATGGCGCCGACGCGCACGAGACGCGGGATGGCCTCCCAGTTGGAGGCGACGACCAGAAGGATGGCGGCCGCAAGCAGCACCGCCGCCAGCGCCACCAGCACCCTGCCGAGGCTGAAGCTTGCCGGGCGGCTGTCATATTCGGCGAGAAGTGCGCCTGCCGTATCCTCGCCAAGCAGTCCCTTACCCACCCAGAGGGAGAGATCCCGCTCCAACCTGCCGCGATACATGCTCCACCCCTTGATTTGCGCGGCGCTCTTTAAGGCGCTGCAGCTCACGCCGTTATAAACGCAAGCATGGCGGTTCGGAAACGCCCCTGCGACAAATATACAAGATCCTCATTGGTCTAAGTTGGGTCAGCCGTTAACCGTCCGCTTACGTTGGAAGTGCCAATATAAGCGCATACTCGGGAAGCCATGCGCATGTCGCATAGCCCTCATGAGTTTATTGCACTGCAAAATATCCATTAGTCATACTATTTACCAGATATCGAAGCGCGGGGATGGCGCCCCGGCCAGCTCTGCCGATGCCCACGGACGCTTTGTCCGCGACGAGATTCGTAGCTGCGCACTCCTCCTCCCAAGCGCGCTGCGATAGACTGGCAGCAACTCCTCCTCCCAGTTGCCAGTCACTATAACACGCCCGCCGGATCCTCCCCCGGCGGGCGTTTTATTTAGTCAGTGTTTAATTAACGCATTGGCAATCCGGAGTTTTCGCTATCCGGCGCCACGCTGCCGCATTGTCGCCATGTCATTTAACCAAGCCGTGCGATCGAACGGGTAGCTTCCACCAAGGGGTTGGGCGCACAGAATCGCTGGAAACCCCGCGGTTTCGAGCGGCTATAGCCATCCACCGCCACGAACATGGTTACTTTTTTGAGAATCATTCTGCCTATTCCTTGACCACAAAATGGTCAAACCTTGTCGAATAACCCTCGAGCATTGCGTAACCTGCATAGGTGGTCTGAAAACTTGGCTATTTTACTCTTTTGCGCCGCAACATATATTCCGGTCATCAAATAGAGGTCAGCGCCGATCAGTGGCTGCTGGCAGATCAAACCCTCGGAAAGGGGCTTAACATGAACATCACTCGCTCTTTCAATAACTGGCGCAAGTATCGTCAGACCGTTACCGAACTCGGCCGCATGAGCAACCGCGAATTGCACGACCTCGGTATCGACCGTTCGGACATCCATCGCGTTGCCCGTGAGGCTTCCTCCCGCTAATTCAAGGCGATCGCTGCTTCCTCCCAGGCAGCATTGTTCTCGATCGAAACGCCCGCTGGACTCCAGCGGGCGTTTTCTTTTGCCTGCGAGCAACTTGCCAACGGTTGCATGTTTTCCTACCTCGTCAGCCCGCTCAAAAAATATCCATCGCTTAAATCTCGGGCATCACATTGCACAATTGCATGGCAGACGCCTTTTATTTGCACTGCACAATGGGGCTGAGATCACCTATATAAACATCAACCGCAGAGAGACAGGCGATCCCGCCGTCCCGCGGAGATTTGTTCGAGGAAGAAGACAATGAACCCGATCCGCATTGCAAAAAGCTGGCTCAGCTACCGCCGTACGCTCAACGAACTCGGCAACCTGTCCAACCAGACCCTGTCCGACATCGGCGTCAGCCGCTACGACATCCGCAATATCGCATCCCGCTCGTTCCGTTAATAACGAGTGCGATGCTTCCAAGACGGCGCCATGAGGCGCCGTTTTTGATTCCGGGGTGTTGGATCACATCCGCCGACATGATATCAGCCCGGAATGAACACGACCTCTTCCCATTCTCCTATCCACGTCGTCGGCGGCGGGCTTGCCGGTTCGGAAGCCGCCTGGCAGATCGCCAGTTCCGGCGTTCCCGTCATCCTGCATGAAATGCGCGGCGTGCGCGGCACGGATGCGCACAAGACCGACGGCCTTGCCGAATTGGTCTGTTCCAATTCCTTCCGCTCCGACGATGCCACCAGCAATGCGGTCGGCGTCATCCATGCCGAGATGCGCATGGCCGGCTCGCTGATCATGGCCGCTGCCGATCGGCACCAGGTGCCTGCCGGCGGCGCGCTCGCCGTCGATCGCGACGGCTTCTCGGACGCCGTCACCAAAGCAATCCAGGACCACCCGCTCATCACAGTCGTGCGCGAAGAAATCACCGGCCTGCCGCCAAAGGACTGGGACCTTGCCATCGTCGCCACCGGACCGTTGACGGCGCCGTCGCTCGCAAACGCCATCCAGGCGGAGACCGGCGAGGATTCCCTCGCCTTCTTCGATGCCATCGCGCCGATCGTCTACCGCGAGAGCATCGATATGGATATCTGCTGGTATCAGTCGCGCTACGACAAGGTCGGCCCCGGCGGCACCGGCAAGGATTACATCAACTGCCCGATGGATGAAGCGCAGTACAATGCCTTCGTCGACGCGCTGATATCAGGCGATACGGTCGGCTTCAAGGAATGGGAGGGCACGCCTTATTTCGACGGCTGTCTGCCGATCGAGGTGATGGCCGAACGCGGCCGCGAGACGTTGCGCCACGGGCCGATGAAGCCGATGGGGCTGACGAATGCGCATAATCCGACGGTGAAGGCCTATGCCGTCGTGCAGCTGCGGCAGGACAATGCGCTCGGCACGCTCTACAACATGGTCGGTTTCCAGACGAAGCTGAAATACGGCACACAGGCGGAAATCTTCCGGATGATCCCGGGTCTGGAAAATGCCGAGTTTGCCCGTCTCGGCGGTCTGCACCGCAATACCTACATCAATTCCCCTACGCTGCTCGACCCGTCGCTGACGCTGAAATCGCGGCCTGGCCTGCGTTTTGCCGGCCAGATCACCGGCTGCGAGGGTTATGTGGAAAGCGCCAGCGTCGGGCTCCTAGCAGGGCGTTTTGCCGCCGCCGAACGCAAGGGCGAGGCAATCTCCCTGCCGCCGGCAACGACGGCGCTGGGCTCGCTGCTCGGCCATATCACTGGCGGGCATATCGTTACCGACGAGGAGCCGGGCAAACGGTCCTTCCAGCCGATGAACATCAATTTCGGGCTGTTTCCGGAGCTTCAGCCGGGCTCGATCGTCAAGCCCGAGGGCGTCAAGCGCTTCCGCGGCAAGGACAAGACGATCATGAAGCGGCAGCTGATCGCGCGCCGCGCGCTTGCCGACTGCGCTGCCTGGCTCGGCCAGACCGCGCCGCTTGCCGAAAGCGCCTGACCGCCGTTTCTACTGCTTGTTCGCCGCCGAGAGATTGCTCGACGGCAAATCCTTATCCGGCTCGGCGATATAGTTGCCGAGCAGCCAGAGTGCGACTTCCGAGGCCTCCTTGGCGGAGACGAACTCGAAATCGCCGTTGTGAGAGGGCGCATCGAGGAAATCGATCACCAGCCCTCTGCCCGTTGCAGAACTCACGACGCGCACGCGGCCCGGCTCGATCAGATGACAGGAGAAATGGCGCGACATGTTGCGCATGAAGCCGGCCTTGTTGTCGTGCAGACGCACGAAGACGGCCTGGCCGTTTTCCGTCGCCTGCAGTTGGCGGATCGCCTCGTTCGGAAAGGCGCGGCCGAATTCAATGATGGCGAGGCCCGTGTCGTGCAGGCCGTCTTCCTTGTTCTGTGCAGCCATGCGCGTTGCCGCAAAGGCAAAGAAAATGACGATCGCGAAAAGAACGCACCAGACGATAATGCCCACGCCGAATCTCCGTTCCAAAGGGTAGCGGTGAAGTCTTCTAATGCGCGAGACTTGCGCGAATTTGACCGATATCAGATTTTCCTGCGGGCTGCCGAGAGCGCCATCCGGAGCTGGCGGCGCCATTGCGACGGCTGCAGCGGCCGATCGAACAGGAAGACGCCACGATTCTGCGCCTTGAGGAGCACCGGTTCGGCAATCGTTGCCGGCAAGAAGGCCGGAAAGACCGAGGGCGCAATCGGCCCTGCCGCCCTCGCCTTTGCCAGATGCTCGCGACCGAGACCGGCGAAGGCCTCGATGGCGGCAGAGATACGCGGCCTGTCCTGGCCGGCGAGGAAGGCATCCCGGTCAAGACCTGTGGCCGAAAGGATCTGCAGCGGAATATAGACCTGGCCGCGGCGGCGATGCAGCGGCATCAGCAGCAACAGGCCGGCGACCGCCTGGGCGACACCGGCATGGCCGGCGGCACCGGCCGATCCGGCTGCTTCTACCGGCGAAAGCACCAGGCTTGCGAGCTGGATCAGCGCGGATGCGGTTTCACCGGCATACCCTTCAAGAGAAAGCCGCGTCTCCATCGGGTCGTCATAGAGGTCGAAGGTGCGGGCCTCGATCATGTCGATCAGCGTCTTGCGCGGCAGGCGATGGGTTTCGATCGTCGTCAGAAGGGCGGAAGCGACGGGATTGGCGGCCGTCGAGCCGTGCGCGCTGCCTTCCAGCAGATCGCGCCAATATTGCATGCGTACCTCGCCCGGCAAGGGCTCGTGCACCAGGTCACGGATGCGGGCAAGTTCGGCATTGAAGGCGTAAAGGGCTGCAAGGGCGCCGCGCTTGTCCTCCGGCGACAGGAGGCAGGCCAGATAACGGTCGCGGTCGTTGTCGCGCAGCATCGCCAGGCAAATGTCCTGGTTCGTCGCAATATTGGCTTCCGTCATCGTCAGACCGCTATCAACGCCGCAGCGACGGCGCGCTGTTCCGAGAGCATGATATTGAAGGTGCGCACGGCGGCACCCGTGCTCATCGGATCTGAGGAAATGCCGCGCGACTTCAGCGCCTGCTTTAATTCCTCGGGCAGACGGCGAAGCTCGGTTCCGGTGCCGACGAGCAGAACCTCGATATCGGCAGCTTCATCCAGCACACGGCGAAAATTTTCGGGCGACAGCGGTTTCGATATGTCCATGTCCCAGCCGTAGATGCCGGAAGGCAGGCAAAGGATCGAACCGCGATGCGACATATCGGCAAAACGGAATCCACCATTGCCGTAGGTATCGATCGGAGCGCGGCCGGGAAAATGCGCCGCGCGGATTTCTATGCCTTTTGCCATATTTTCAAACCACCGTGCCGGATCTTACACCAGCATCCGTCTTGTTGCTCTCTTCCCCGTCGGGAGCCTCTGGCCGCAGCCGGAAGACGATCAATACTGGAGCGGCGATATAGATCGAAGAGAAGGTGCCGAGAGCGACGCCGAAAAGCATCGTGAAGGTGAAGGAGCGAATGACTTCGCCTCCGAAGAGATAGAGCGCGAGCAAGGCGAGCAGGGTCGTCGCCGCAGTCAAGATGGTGCGCGACAGCGTCCGATTGATCGAGGCATCGATCAGGATCGGCAGCGGCATTTTCCTGTATCGCTGCAGATTTTCGCGCATTCGGTCATAGACCACGACCGTGTCGTTCAGGGAATAACCGACGACCGTCAACACCGCGGCGATGCTCGTCAGGTTGAATTCGATGCCTGACAGTACGAAGAGGCCGAGCATGATGATGACGTCGTGCAGCGTGGCAATGATGGCGCCGACCGCGAACTGCCATTCGAAGCGGATCCAGATGTAGACCAGGATCGCCGCGAGCGCCGCAAGCACACCGAGCGTCGCCATCATCGTCAACTCGCCCGAGATGGCGGGACCGACAACTTCAACGCGGCGGAAATCATAATCCTCCTCGAGCTCGCCGCGCACCAGCGTGGCTGCCGACTGCTCGGCATTCTCGCCCCCGCCCTGGGACTCGATGCGGATCCGTGCACTTGACCGCCCGCCGGTCGGCTCGACCCTGATATCGCCGAGATTGAGATCGTTGAGACGCGATTTTAGATCGGCGACGTCGGCATTGCCCTGCTTCGCCGTCACCTCGATGAGAGAGCCGCCGTTGAAATCGATGCCGAGATGCAGGCCGACGGTGGCAAACGCGGCCATGGCGATCAACGAGATGACCGCCGACACCGTAAAGACATAGCGGCGAATCCCCATGAAACGAATATTGGCATGTTCGAAAAGATGGGTCAGGACGCTTTTCGGCAGATGCCGGGGATGGCGCCGCTTCAGCCAGACGGCGACGATCGAGCGGGTCAGCGTGAAAGCGGTGAAAACCGTCGTCAGGATGCCGACGGCCAGCGTCACCGCGAAACCGCGGATGGATTCGCTGCCGAGGAAGAAGAGGATGACGGCGGCGATGAAGATCGTGACGTTCGCATCGACGATCGTTGCGAATGCGCGTGAGAAGCCGCGGCCGACGGCCTCCGCAAAGGAATAGGTGGTTTTCTCCTCTTCGCGGATGCGCTCGTAGATCAGCACGTTGGAATCGACTGCCATGCCGACGATCAGGACGATGCCGGCAATGCCGGGTAAGGTGAGTGTGGCGCCGGCAAGGCTGAGCGCCGCGACGATGAGGATCAGGTTGAAGAACAGCGAGACGACGGCAATGATGCCGAGGATGCGGTAGAGCGCAATCATCACCGCTGCGACCAGCACGACGGCGACGAGGCCGGCGATGAGGCCGGAGAAGATGGATTCGGCGCCGAAGCTCGGACTGACGCTGCGCTCCTCGACGCTCGTCAGCGTCGCCGGCAAAGCGCCGGCGCGCAGCATCACCGCAAGGTCGCGAACGCCATCCTCGGAAAAATTCGCGGAAACACGGCCCTCGCCGTTCGCAATTGCCGCCTCGATGACCGGCGCCGACATCACCTGGTCGTCGAAGACGATGGCCAGGTGTTTGCCGATATTCTGCCCCGTCATCTCAGCCAGCCGCTCTTTGCCTTGCGCATCGAGACGATAGGCTATCGAGGTGTCCTGCGTCTGCGGATCGACGACGGGCTGGATATCGACCATATTGCTGCCGGTGACGAAAGCAGTGCGATCGACGAGATAGGGAACCGGCGGATCGTCCAGCGAATAGAGGACTTGCGATGTCGCCGGCCAGCGACCGTTCAGCGCCTCCTGCCCCGACATGCTTTCATCAATCAGATGAAAGGAAAGCTTGGCCGGCTGGTTCAGGAGGTTCTTCAACCGCTCCGCATCGACCGATCCCAGCACCTGCACGACGATGCGGTCGGCGCCATCGGGATGGACGACGAAATTGTCGTAGCCGAATCCTGCGATACGGCGGCTGACGATATCGAGCGAGCGGCTCCGAGCGGAGGCGACGTCAGCTGTAATGCCCGCATCGGAAATCTGCAGCGAGAGCTGCCCCTCCCCACCCTGCTGCAAAGCGACATCGGGTCCCGAATGTCCGCCGGCCGCCGTCAAGGGCTTCAGGAGATCGACTGCTTTCTGCGTCTCAGCCGGATCGGTGATCCGCACCGTGACGGTCTGGTCGTTGCCCGTCAGCCCCGTATAGCGGATGCCGGCGCCACGCAGCGCGTTGCGTACATTTGCGACCACCTCTTCCAGGCGGTCCTTGACGATATCGGAACGCTCGACCTTCAGGACGATATGCGAGCCGCCCTGCAGGTCGAGGCCGAGCGTCACGCGGTCATGCCGCAGCCAGTCCGGCAGAGAAGCGCGTTGCGCCTCGCTCAGCAGATTGGGCGCAGCAATAATGACGGCCGCAAAGGCGACGAGCCAAATCAGAAGTGTTTTCCAGCGGGAAAAATGCAACATTCTCTCGACGATCTTCCGATCCGGCGGTCCTGCCGTTATCGTTTGTTATGCCGCGTCGGCCTTGACCGGTTCACCCTTGACACGAACTTCCGAGATGCCGCTGCGAACGATGCGCACGCGAACGCCTTCAGCGATCTCGACTTCGACTTCCTTGTCGTCGACGACCTTCGTGACCTTGCCGACGAGACCGCCGCCGGTGACGACCTGATCGCCGCGGCGGATCGCCTTCAGGGTTTCCTCGCGCTTCTTGGCCTGCGCACGCTGCGGACGGATCAGCAGGAAGTACCAGACGACCATCAGCGGCACGAACAGGATGATCATTTCGAAGCCGGAGCCGCCGAATGCCGATGTGGTGTCGGTCGCGCTCTGGGCGAATGCCGGGGTGATGAACATGCTAAACTCCTAAGGCTTCTACGGCGGAACTCCGCCTCTCTTTTCAGGTTGCCGGACTATAATTACGGCTTCAATGAATGCAACAGAAACAGCCGGAAACCGTACCGATTCCGCTGCCTCATAACCTTTCCGCCGTCAAAACGCCATGCTACCCCGCATCGAAAGATCCAAGCGGATTGCCGCAGCAAGAAATCAGGAGGCCTGCGATGACCGAGGAAATCAACACCGCTCTGCTTATCGAGTTGAAACGGCTCGCAGACGCCGTCGAGCGCCTTGCCGGACCGGCGTCCGCTCTCAACGACTGGGACGCTGCCGATTGCTTCGTCTGGATGCCCCTGCGCCAGCATCTGCAGCCGGTCAAGAGGCCGAACCGCGTGGAACTGAAGCTTATCCGCGGCGTCGATCACGTGCGTGATATCCTGCAGGAGAATACCGTGCGTTTCGCCGACGGTTATGCCGCCAACAACGTGCTGCTCTGGGGCGCGCGCGGCATGGGTAAATCCTCGCTTGTCAAGGCCGTGCACGAGGATGTCAGGCGCGAAAGCGGCATCTCTCTGAAGCTGGTCGAGGTCCACCGCGAGGATATCGCCAGCCTGCCCAACCTGCTCGACCTCCTGAAGGACACGCCGCACCGGGTGATCGTCTTCTGCGACGATCTCTCCTTCGATCATGACGATACCGCCTACAAGTCGCTGAAGGCAGCGCTCGACGGCGGCGTCGAGGGCCGGCCTGACAATGTTCTCTTTTACGCCACCTCGAACCGGCGCCATCTCCTGCCGCGTCACATGATGGAAAACGAGCAATCGACGGCGATCAATCCGTCGGAGGCCGTCGAGGAAAAGGTTTCGCTTTCCGACCGTTTCGGCCTGTGGCTCGGCTTCCATAAATGCAGCCAGGAAGACTATCTCGGCATGATCGATGGGTATGCCGATCACTTCAAGCTCGGGCTGGACCGCGAGAAGATGCATGCGGAGGCGTTGGAATGGGCGACGACGCGCGGCGCCCGCTCCGGCCGCGTCGCCTGGCAGTACATCCAGGACCTCGCCGGGCGCATGCGCGTTCACATCGATCGGGCCTAAAGCGCGTCGCGTCAATCCGGAATCATGCGACGCGCTTTAGGTCTTTGATTTATGCATGTCGTTGTCCCAAAACCGCTGCACACTTTTGGGCGACATGCATTAAATGACAAAAGCCCGGCGGGTGGCCGGGCTTTTGCGCTTCCTGGTACGCTGTACCTACTCCAGGAAAGTCATCGGGTTGACTGGAGATGCATCCTTGCGCACCTCGAAATGCACCTGCGGCTGCTTGACGTCGCCGCTCATGCCGGAGACTGCGACGGTCTGGCCGCGCTGGATCTTCTGGCCGCGGGTGACGCTCAGCGTATCGGCGTTGCCGTAGACGGTGACGGTGCCGTCGTCATGCCGGACGAGAACCGTATTGCCGAGTTCCTTGAGGCCGTTGCCGGCATAGATGACGACGCCGTTTTCAGCAGCCTTGATCGGCGTGCCCTGCGGGACCGAGATATCGATGCCGTCATTGCGGTTGCCGTTGACGTTGGCGCCATAGGCAGCAATGACCTGACCGCGAACCGGCCAGCGGTACTTGCCGATACCGGTCGATTCCGGCGCGGCGGAGCTGACGTCGGACTTCTTCTCGACATCGTCGACAGTCTGCGTGGCGGTCGGAGCCTTGTAGGGCGCCGGCTGAAGAGAAGCCGTCTGCTGCTGGGCAGGCGCCGCCTGAGCCGGCTTCGGATCGACCTTCTCGGCCGCGATCGACGCGGTCTTGATCGTATCGGCGCTCGGGATCTTCAGGGCCTGGCCGACGCGCAGCGAATTGGCCGAGAGATTGTTGGCAGCCTTGAGATCGTCGATATCCGCACCGGTCGCCTTGGCGATCTTCGCCAAGGAATCGCCCTGCTTGACGACATAGGAGCCGGCGGGCACCTTTGGATCCTTGCCGGCGCCGGCAGGAAGCTTGCCGGTGGCATCGGCGCTCGCCATCGTCTTGTCGCGGGCGGAATTGGCGCCGGGAACGACGGCGACGTTCTGCTCAGGCGTCTTGGCCGGCTCCGGCATCTTGCCGGGCTTGGAGAGGTCGGCCGTCTGCGATGCCGCCTTGGCGGCATTGCCGCCATTGAAGGTCGGGATCAGGATCGCCTGGCCGGGCTTGGCGGCAGATGCCGTCTTCAGATTGTTGACACGCAGGATTTCGTTTTCCGGAACGCCGAAACGCCTGGAGAGGACCGCGACGCTTTCACCGGGACGCAGCGTCACGGAAGGGGCGTTGGTCGCCGACCAGCCGGAAACCTTCGGCGTCGTGCCCGTCGTCAAAGAATCAGGCGTCATCTTCGGCGCGGCCGGGGCCACCAACCGGGGCTTCTCAGCCTGCGGCGCAGCCGGGAAAGGCTGAGCAAGCGCTACCTCCCTTTCCCGCTGACGGGAGGGTGCCGCAGCCGTCGGCGCAACAAGGTCGGAACGCTGCACCGAGACTGGCGCCGAAGCCAGACGCGCACTCGAATTCGAAGTGCGGATCGGATCATAACTCGGACGCGACGGATAAGACTGACCCATCGCATCACTGCCGCCACCGTAACCAGACTGGCTCGCAACGGCGGAACCACCGAGATCGGCGCGAGGCACAGGATCGGCCTGAGGGCCACCCCTGCGCGGAATGGAACTGGTGGTGATCTGATCCTGCCCTGAGGAGGAAAACAAGTTGCCAAACCGTGTCACATCGGAACTGCAGCCCGTTGCGGCACTTGCCAGCAGACCAACAACCAGAAGATTACCGGCCGACTTCCCGAACTTCGGCGAAAGACTGAAACGCATGACTCGACCCACTGAGAACGCAACCATTTGTGAGTCTATTAAAGCGCGTTAGTATTACCACGCGGTTAAGATGCTGGAATCAGTGCGATAATTTTGAGAAGTTGATAACCATAGCTTACGGGTAAAAAATCGCAGTGCGCAGAGCATGATGCCGAAAAGTGTGAGCGGTTTTCGGGCGACAGCATGCTCTCTTTTTTGGATGGAGATGCGGATTCAGATTTCGGGCCGATCCGGCCTGAAATCATCAGCATCTACAGCAGCGAGGCCAGCCGCGGAACGATCGGCAGATAGGGCGCTTCGAACAGCTCTTCGCGCTCGAACCGGCTGCCGGTTTTCGTCAGCCGCACCATCCGGCATTCATGCTCGGAGATCATCAGCGGCGCGATCATCGAGCCCCCGGAAACGAGCTGGTCGGTATAGAAGCGCGGCATGGAATTGAAGGCAGCCGTCACCAGGATGCGGTCGAAAGTGCCCTCGCCCTGCATCCCGGCGCTGCCGTCGGCGTGACGAATGACGACGCTGCGCAGACCAAGCGTTTCCATCCGCCGCTGTGCGGCTGTCGTCAGCGTCTTGTAACGGTCGATGGACAGAACGCGCTCGGCGATGCGGCCGATAACGGCAGCAGTGAAACCGCTTCCGGTGCCGATTTCCAGGACGCGCTGTCCCGGCTTGAGTTTCAGGTGGTGCAGGATGCGGACGACAAAATCGATGCCTTCGAGGAAGGAACCGCATTCGATCGGTATCGTGCGGCTCGAATAGGCGTCGTCCGCGAATTGCGGCGGCACGAACAGCGAGCGCTGCGTCTGCTCGACCGCCGTCAGCAGGTCGAGGTCGGAGATGCCCTCAGCACGCAACCTGAGGACGAGCGCTGCAAAGCCCTCCTTCTCCGCCAGTCTTGCCGTCAAACCTGTGCTCCGTATCCCAGGGCCCGCGCCACGCGGTCCGTCACGGAATAATCGGTCAAATCCAGTTTCAAAGGCGTTACCGAAATTTTGTTATGCTTCAGGGCATGAATATCGGTGCCTTCAATGAAGGCGCCGGCGCGTTCGCCGAACTTCAGCCAGTAATAGGGAAAGCCCCGCCCGTCGGAGCGGGCGTCGACCTGGAGATTGAAGGCGAGCTTGCCCTGCATGGTCACCTCCGCGCCGTCGACCTCTTCGGGGCGGCAGTTCGGGAAGTTCAAATTGAGGAAGGTGCCGTCCGGCAGATCCAAGACCATCAGCTTCTCGAGGAGCGCCGGCGCATGCGTCTCGCAGACCTCCCACGGCACAAGACGCGCACCGTCCTCGTATAGATAGGCCTGGCTAAGCGCAAAGGAACGCACGCCCTGCATCGTACCTTCGATAGCGCCGGCAATCGTGCCGGAATAGGTTACGTCGTCGGCAACGTTCGAACCCGAATTGACGCCGGAGAGAACGAGATCCGGCTTGATGTCCATCACCTGCCGGATGCCCATGATGACGCAATCGGTCGGCGTGCCGCGTAGCGCGAAATGCTTGTCGGAAATCTTGCGCAGCCGCAGAGGTTCGGAAAGGCTCAGCGAATGGGCAAGGCCGCTCTGGTCCGTCTCCGGCGCCACGATCCAGACGTCGTCGGACAGCGTGCGCGCAATCCGCTCCAGCGCAGCAAGACCTTCGGCGTGAATGCCGTCGTCATTCGTAAGCAGGATGCGCATCGCCTCAAGCCGCCCGTTCGATCTTCGTCAATCCACCCATATAGGGCAGCAAAACGTCCGGAATCGTGACGGAACCATCCTCGTTCAGATAATTTTCGAGAACGGCGATCAGGCAGCGGCCGACGGCGGTGCCGGAACCGTTCAGCGTGTGGACGAACTTATTGTTCTTGTCGTCCTTGCCGCGGTAGCGCGCGTTCATCCGCCGGGCCTGGAAATCGCCGCAAACCGAGCAGGAGGAAATTTCACGGAAGGCGTTCTGCCCCGGCAGCCAGACTTCGAGATCGTAGGTCTTGCGCGAGCCGAAGCCCATATCGCCGGTGCAAAGCGTCATCGTACGGAAATGCAGGCCGAGGCGCTTCAGCACCTCCTCGGCGCAGGCGGTCATCCGTTCATGCTCGGCAACGGCGTTTTCGGCATCGGTGATAGAGACGAGTTCGCATTTCCAGAACTGGTGCTGGCGCAGCATGCCGCGCGTGTCGCGGCCGGCCGAACCTGCTTCCGAGCGGAAGGACGGCGTCAGCGCGGTGAAACGCAGCGGCAGCTTTTCCTGATCGAGGATTTCCTCGCGCACCAGATTGGTCAGCGTCACCTCGGCCGTCGGGATCAGATAGCGGCCATCTGTGGTCTTGAAGAGGTCTTCTTCGAACTTCGGCAGACTGCCGGTGCCGAACACCGCCTCAGCGCGCACCATCAGTGGCGAGCTGACTTCCGTATAGCCGTGCTCTCTGGTGTGGAGATCGATCATAAACTGGCCGAGCGCCCGCTCGAGCTTGGCGAGCGGTCCCGTCAGCACCGTGAAGCGCGAGCCGGAGAGCTTGGCGGCGCGCTCGAAATCCATGTAGCCGAGCGCCTCGCCGATTTCGAAGTGTTCCTTCGGCGTGTGGTTCCAGCGCGGCTTTTCGCCGACGACACGGGTGACGACGTTGTCGTGCTCGTCCCTGCCGACCGGGACGTCGTCGAAGGGGATGTTCGGGATGCGCGAGAGCGCGTCGTTGAGTTCGGCCGTCAACTGCCGATCCTCTTCCTCGATCGCCGGCAGCAGGGTCTTAAGTTCGGCGACTTCGGCCTTCAGCTTCTCGGCGAGCTCGCCGTTCTTCTGGGCCATCGCCGCACCAATCTCCTTGGAGGCGAGATTGCGGCGGGATAGCATGTCCTGGGCCTTCTGCACGGCGGAGCGGCGCTTTTCATCGAGGGCAACGAGACTTTGGGCCAGAGGCTCCGCACCGCGCTTGGCAAGGGCGGCATCGAGCGCTTCGGGATTCTCACGGATCCATTTGATATCGAGCATCGTCGTTCCAGGTCGTTGCAACAGAAATGACCCGGCCAAGGCCTGACGGGCCTCGACCGGATGTTAAGCAGCGTTCACAAAGGGGATTGGGATCGCCGCTCAGACGCTGTCCGTCTTGGCAACGTCCGCGGATCCGGTGTCCTTTTCGACCGCCTGCCGGGCACGCTGGCGCTCCACGAGTCGCGCCGCATAGATGGAAATCTCGTAGAGAAGGATCGTCGGTATCGCAAGGCCGATCTGAGACATCGGGTCCGGCGGCGTCAGCACGGCGGCAACGACGAAGGCGAGGACGATGGCGAACTTGCGCTTTTCGGCAAGCCATTGCGACGTCAGCAGGCCGACACGGGCAAGCAGCGTGGTGACGACGGGAAGCTGGAAGACAAGGCCGAAGGAGAAGACCAGCGTCATGATGAGGCTCAGATATTCCGAGACCTTCGGCATCAGCGAGATCGCCACCTCGTCATGACCCGGCGCCTGCTGCATCGACAGGAAGAACCACATGACCATCGGCGTGAAGAAGAAATAGACGAGAGCAGCGCCCATCAGGAACAGGACCGGCGAAGCGATCAGGAACGGCAGGAAGGCCTGACGTTCGTTCTTGTAGAGGCCCGGCGCCACGAACTTGTAAACCTGGGCGGCAATGATCGGAAAAGCGACCACCAGGCCGCCGAACATCGCCACCTTGACCTGGGTAAAGAAGAATTCCTGCGGCGCGGTGTAGATGAGCTGCGCCTTCTCGACATCGAGATGCGCCCACACCACGGCCGTCTTGTAGGGAATGACCAGATAATTGAAGAGATGCTTGGCAAAAAAGAAGCATGCGATGAAGGCGACGAAAAACGCGCCGATCGACCAGATCAGCCGCGTGCGCAGCTCCATCAGGTGCTCGATCAGCGGCTGCGGCTTGTCTTCGATATCACCGCTCATGCCTCGTCCTTCTTCGTCTGCGCCGGCTTCTTCGGCGTTGCAGGCTTCCTGACTGCCGTCGTGCGCTTCGGTTTTTCCACGGGCACGGCAACGGCCGCCGCAGCATCGACCTTGTCGGTAGCCTTGAGGCGCGGCTTGCGCACGGGTTTCGGCTTGGCGGCAACCGTATCGGCCTGGACGATCGCTGCTGCGACGGGTTCAGGCTGCGCAGGCGCGGGTACCAGCGGCGGCGTTTCCGGCAGGCTCATCGACGGCGTCGGAGCCGAGACAGCAGCAGCCGGCACCTCGGTCTTGTTTTCCGTGACCACGGTCGACTTCTGCAGGTCGGCCTTGATCTCGTTGCCCATCTGGCGAAGCGGGTTCATCGCCTCGCGCAGGCTGTTGACCGGGTTGAGCTTCTGGGCGTCGCTGATCGTCTGGCGGACATCGTCAAGCTCGGCTTCGCGCAACGCTTCGTCGAACTGCGCACGAAATTCACCCGCGACCTTACGGGCGCGCTGCGTCATCTTGCCGAAAGCGCGCAGCATCGGCGGCAAATCCTTGGGACCGACCACCACGATCAGTACGACCGCAATGACCAAAAGCTCGGTCCAGCCAATATCGAACATGCAAGGCTCCTGGACGGGAAGCGCGGGGGCTGCGCTTTTTCCCGGACTTGGTTACTTCGTTTCGTCGGCCTTGTGATCGACGGTCTTTGCCGTATCCGGCGCGTCCTCGTCCGTCATGCCCTTCTTGAAGCTCTTGATGCCCTTGGCAACGTCGCCCATCAGTTCCGGAATCTTGCCGCGACCGAACAACAACAGCACGATGACCAGAACGATCAGCCAGTGCCACATGCTAAAAGAACCCATTACGCTAACTCCCTGTTTCTATGTTCCCACGATGTAAGGATTTCCGACACCGTTTCCAACATCAAGCCCTTTGAACTGCGCTTAATGTCACGGTATCGCCCTTTGTGACAAGCCATTGACCCGCCGAAAAGTGCTGGTTCTATTGTTTTCGCCATGCATGGCAAAAGCAAGACGCAAACCCCTCAATCTTCAGAGGTGCCGCGCGGCGCCAACAACCCCAATTCCTCGAGGTCCATCTGGGTGATCGGGTCTTCGTCCTCGGTCAGTTCGTCGTTCATCAACGGCGAGGGAATATTGAAATTCGCCGGAATGCGGCCCGACAGCAAGCCCGCTCCCTTCAACTCTTCGAGACCCGGCAAGTCACGCAGCTCTTCGAGACCGAAATGGTCGAGGAAATCGCGTGTCGTGCCCAATGTCACCGGCCGGCCCGGCGTGCGCCGGCGGCCGCGGAACCGCACCCAGCCGGCCTCCATCAACACGTCGAGCGTGCCGCGCGAGGTCTGGACGCCACGGATATCCTCGATCTCGGCGCGCGTCACCGGCTGGTGATAGGCAATGATCGCCAGCACTTCCAATGCTGCGCGCGAAAGCTTCTTCACCTCATTGTCATCACGGCGGATGATGAATGACAGGTCGGCGGCAGTGCGGAAGGCCCAGGCGCCCTCGACCTGGACCAGATTGACGCCCCGCGGCGCATACTGCTCCTTCAGGCGCAGCATGATGGCGCGCACGTCGGTCTTCTCAGGCAGGCGCTCGGCGAGGAAGCCTTCGGAGACCGGCTGCGACGAGGCGAAGACCAGCGCCTCGGCGATGCGCTCGGCCTCGATCTCGGCCTGCAGTTCGCGGCTCCTGTCGTCGAAATCGCCTTCGAAATCCTCTTCGCTCTTCGGATCGATCAAGCCGGCTGCTCCTGCTCCACCACCTGCAGCGTGGCATGTTTCGGACCGCGGCGCATGTATATCGGCTGAAAGGCGCCATCCTGACGGATTTCGAGCTTGCCCTCACGCACCAGCTCCAGCGAGGCGGCAAAGGCGCTGGCGATTGCCGTGACGCGTTCCTCGGGTGCTGCGAGATAACGCAGCAGGTAATGCTCCATCGCCGTCCAGTCACCGATCTCGCCGATCATCTGGGTCAACAGCTCGCGGGCATCGGTCAGCGACCAGACACTGCGCCGCTCGATCGTCACCTGGGTGACGGCATTGCGCTGCCGCAGCGCCGCATAGGCGGTCAGGAGATCGTAGAGGCTTGCCGCATAAGCGGATTGCTGACGGTCGGGAATATGCTCGGGGGCGCCACGCACGAAGATATCGCGGCCGAGACGGTTGCGATTGACGAGGCCCTCCGCCGCCCGGCGCATGGCTTCCAGGCGTTTCAGGCGGAAGGCGAGCGTTGCCGCCAGTTCCTCGCCCGAAGGACCGTCATCCTTGACCTGCTGGGGAATGAGCAACCGTGACTTGAGATAGGCAAGCCAGGCGGCCATGACGAGATAATCGGCGGCCAACTCGATGCGGATCCGCCGGGCGCTTTCGATGAAGAGCAGATATTGCTCGGCAAGCGCCAGCACCGAGATGCGCGACAGGTCGACCTTCTGGTTGCGGGCGAGATAGAGCAAGAGGTCGAGCGGGCCTTCGAAGCCGGCGACGTCAATCACCAGCGCTGGCTCGTGGCTGGCGCGCTCGGCACCGTTATCCTGCCACAGCTTGTCCATCGGCGTTGCCGCCTGCGGACGTTCCGTGCCCTTGACCGTGCTCACCTAGCTGCTCCCTTACGATCAGACCGTCGCAAACATCGCCTCGAATTCCACCCTCAATTCCGCTTCGTCGGACCTATCCGGCGCCGCGAAGCCTGCTTCCACCGCTTTTGCGCGGGCAAGCGAGATGCCGGCGAGCGGCGGAACATTTGCCACGACATCCCGCATCTCGTCCATATCGCCATTGCAATGCAGCACGATATCGCATCCGCCTGCAATGATATTCGCCGCGCGCTCACCGATCGTACCGGAAAGAGCGTTCATCGAGCTGTCGTCGGAGAGCAGCAGACCGGTAAAGCCGATATGCTGACGGATGATGCCGTCGATCACCTTGCGCGAGGTCGTCGCCGGATTGTCCGGGTCGATGGCAGTGAAGACGAGGTGACAGGTCATCGCCATCAACTCGTCCTTCATCGCGATAAAGGGCGGGAAATCGTGGGTCTCCAGCTCATCACGCGAGACGGTGACGACAGGCAGTTCCAGATGTGAATCCGCGAAACCGCGGCCGTGGCCGGGCATATGCTTCATCACAGGCAACAGGCCGCCGGCCTTCAGGCCTTCGGCAGCCGCCCGGCCCATGGCGATGACGGTGTCGGGATCGCCGCCATAGGCGCGGTCGCCGATGACGTTGCTGCTGCCCTCCACCGGCACGTCGAGCACCGGCAGGCAATCGACATCGATGCCGAGGCTCGAAAGGTCGAAGGCATGCAGCCGCGACATCAGCCATGCGGCCCGCAGGCCAAGCGCCGGCTCGCGGCGATAAAGATCGCCGAGCGCCTGGCCGGAAGGATAACGCGCCAGAATGGGCGGGCGGATGCGCTGGACGCGGCCGCCTTCCTGGTCGATCAGCACCGGCGCATGCCAGCCGACGCTTTCGCGCAGATCGGCGACGAGATCGGTGATCTGCCGGGCTTCGGAGATGTTGCGCCCGAAGAGGATGAAGCCCCAGGGCCGTTCGCCCCGGTAAAAGGCCTTTTCTTCGGATGTGAGGGCAAGGCCGCTGCAGCCAAGGATCATCGCTTTTGATTCGGTCATGTGAGAATCATAGACGGCGCCCGGCCAAATGCGAGCAAGGTCCAGCGCGATGCACAAAAAAGAGCGGCGGACCAATCCGGTCCGCCGCTTCCGATATCAATGAGCCTGATTCTTACTTGGAGATCAGGCAGCTTCCGCCCGCGGCGCGATACTGTTCGCAGAGCGCAGCCGCCTCGTCCTTGGAACCGGCCGGAATGCGAACACGGTAGAACGTGCCCTTGCCGGCGATATCGGCCCTGCGGATCTCATGGCTACGGCCGCCAAGCACGCCGGCGAATTTCTTCGACAGGTTGGCATAGGATTTGTTCGCCTCGTCTTCCGACGGCAGCGAGGCGATCTGGATGCCGTAGCCGCCGGCGGACGCAGCCTGCTGCGGCTTTGCGGCAACCGGTGCTGCGGCCGCGACCTCAGCCGTCGTCTGCTGTGCAGGCGGCCGGACATTGCCCTTCTCGGTCACGGTGCCGACGACGTTGACGGGCTGGTCGACCGGACGGGCGGTCGGGATCGGAGCGGTATCGGCAATCGCCGAGGTCTTGACCGGGCGCACCGGCGGCTCGACCGGGGCGGGATTTGCGGCCTGCGCGTCGGCGCTGCCTGCAAGCGGCGGCTCAGCCGGCGCGGTTTCAGCAGGTGCTGCAGAACGAGCATCGGCGGAAGCAACCTCGGCGCTTGCCGGGAAACTTGCGGCCGTTCCGGCGACCGGAGGCGCAGTCGGGGTCGATGGCGTCGTCTGGGCCGTCAACGGCGGCAGAGCCGACTGCGTCGGCTGGGCAGACTGCGCCGCCTGTGTCGGCTGGTCGGCGGGCGCCGGCTCCTCGCGTGCGACCAAGGTGCCGTCAGGCTTGACGATCATCGTGCGGACCTTGCGCGGCGAAACGGACGGCGCCTTGTCGGCATCGGTTGCCGAAGCGTTGTCGGCATTGTCCTGGTTGGGCAGCAGACGCGGATCCTGCGTCTCACCGACCGCGGTCGGCGTGACCTGATCACCGGCATTGGCGTTCTCGTCGTCCTCAGGCAGCGCTTCCGGTGTCAGGGTACGCTGGACGACATCGACGGGCGCCTCGTCGGAAGAAACGAGCGCCTTCTGCTTCGGCTCCTCGGCAGAACCCGCGACGCGGTCGTAGACAGCCTTATCCTGGTTCGGCACGGTCTTGCCGCCCGGATTTTCCGGAACGACCTTGACCGGCTCCTTGTCGGCGGTGATCACGCGCGGCTCGCCGGTTGCAACAATGCCGAGCCCCTCGCCGTTCCAGACGGAGGAATAGACGCCATAACCAACGCCGGCAAAAACGACGAGAACGACAGCCCCGGCCAGCAGCCGGCGCATCGACCGGGCGCGGCTGAAATCAGCGGCCTGGCTTGCCGATTCGATACGGACTTCGGAGGTTTCACGGCGCTCGACCGGTTCGCGCACGCTGCGGCGGAAATCCTCCTCCAGCGCCCGTTCGAAATCATCGAGGCCATCGGCGATGGTGGGCTTGACCGGCTTTGCCGCGGCAGCAGCCGTATCCCGGACCGGCGCCGGGGTTTCCCGCGGTTTGGCCGGCTCAAAGAAGCTGGCGATCTCTGCGTCGAGATCGAAATCGAAATCCGCAGTTTTCGCGACCGGCGCAGGCTGCTCGACCGGCGGCAGCGCCGGCACATGCATATCGTCGACGGTCTCGGGACGATCCTCCGGATCGGAGATCATCGCCGGATCGAAAGGCAAGTCTTCGGTGGATTCGGCGACAGGCGCCGCCCAGTTGAAAGCCGGCGCCGGAGCTGGCGCCTGCGGCTCAGGAACGGCGGCCGGAGCGGGCCGCACCGAGGCGGCGGCAGCCTGCTGGGGAGCAGGAGCTGGCGGCTCAGGCGCAAAAACGGGAGCCGGCCGCGGAGAGACGGCGGCGACCTGCTGCGGCGCAGGGGTTATCGGCTGGGGCGCAGGCTCGATCTGCTCGGAGAAATCGAGATCGGCGAGTTCCAGTTCGATGCCGGCAAGATCCAGCTCGAAATCATGGCCGGCGAAGGGATCGTCGGCTTCCTGTACGGGCCGCGGCGTCTGCGAATATGCCGTTGCAGCAGGCTGCGGCGCAACGACTTCGGCAAGTTGCGGCGCGACAGGCCGTGCGGCTTCGGCAGCATAGACCGGAGCTGGCTCGATCGGAGCAGGCTGGACGAATGCTGCGGCGACCGACGCGGGCGCGATCACCTCGGGCTGAACAGGTGCTGCGGCCACCGGGACGGCAGGAGCGGGTGCCGCCTCGATCGATGCGGGCTGCGGCGAAACGGGCGCCGGATTGGCGCGTTGCGGCACCGGATAACGCGAGACGTCGGCCAGCAGATCGTCGAGATCGAACGTGCCG
>Ga0102592_1001726_pt1 | contig 22280 bp, 19 predicted proteins | sample AraplaCol_mMF_r2_FD_76861 | JGI IMG/M metagenome (GOLD analysis project Ga0102592, IMG submission 76861) | Arabidopsis root microbial communities from North Carolina, USA - plate scrape MF_Col_mMF_r2 (SPADES assembly) (version 2) | ecosystem: Host-associated > Plants > Roots > Endosphere...
CTTTGCCCCAGATCTGGTCCAGTCAACGCCGCCGCGCCATCATCGCCACGGTGATCGGCAACGGCCTCGAATGGTTCGACTTCACGGTGTACAGCTTCTTCGCCGTGATCATCGCCAAACTGTTCTTCCCCACCGGAAACGACCTGTCTTCGCTGCTGCTGGCCGTGGCCACGTTCGGCGTGGGCTTCTTCATGCGGCCCGTGGGCGGCATCATCCTGGGCGTCTACGCCGACCGCGTGGGCCGCAAGGCGGCGCTGTCGCTGACCATCCTGCTGATGGCCGCCGGCACCACGCTGATCGGCATCGCGCCCACCTACGACCAGATCGGCGTGTTTGCCCCGATGCTGATCGTGATCGCGCGCCTGATGCAAGGCTTTTCCGCCGGCGGCGAAATGGGCGGCGCCACCGCGTTCCTGACCGAATACGCACCCGAGCGCCAGCGTGCCTACTATTCGAGCTGGATCCAGGCCAGCATCGGCGTGGCCGTGCTGCTGGGCGCCGCCGTGGGCACCTTCGTCACCGCCACGCTGAGCCCCGAGGCGCTCAATAGCTGGGGCTGGCGCCTGCCGTTCCTGATCGGCATGATCATCGGCCCGGTCGGCTTCTATATCCGTCACAACCTCGACGAGACGCCCACCTTCCAGGCCACCACCGACAAGACCGACTCGCCGCTCAAGGAAGTGCTGCGCGACTACCCGCGCCAGACCGCCGCCAGTTTCTCGATGGTGATCCTGTGGACGGTCTGCACCTACGTGCTGCTGTTCTACATGCCGACCTACGCCGTCAAGGTGCTCAAGGTGCCGCAATCCACCGGCTTTGTCGCCGGCATGGCCGGTGGCCTGGCGATCATGGTGTTCGCGCCCATCGTCGGCAGGATGGCCGACCGCATGGGCCGCCGTGGCCTGCTGTCGGGCGCCGCCGCGCTGATCTTCGTGCTGGCCTGGCCAATGTTCGCCTATATCAACCACGCGCCGGGACTGGGCTCGCTGCTGGTGTTCCAGATCGTGTTCGGCGTGCTGATCGCCGCCTACACGGGTCCGATCCTGGCCGCGTTTGCCGAACTGTTCCCGGCCAAGGTGCTGTCCACCGGCCTGTCGGTGGCCTACAACCTGGCCGTGACGATCTTCGGCGGCTTTGCCTCGTTCTTTATCACGTGGCTGATCGCCAGCACGGGCAGCACCATGGCCCCGGCCATCTACGTGATGATCGCGGCTGCCATCAGCTTCTGCGGCACGCGCCTGGTGCGCGAACCCGCCTACCTGCAATCGAAGTAACCCGTCGTCCAGACATACCCCACGATGACCCAGATTCTGCTTCAGGGCGGCAACGTCCTCGACCCCGTTCGCGGCGCCCTGCTGCCGCGCCATGATGTGCTGATCGACGGCGAGCGTATCGTCGACGTCAGCGCGTCGCCGATACACGCACCACAGGCCAGGGTCATCGACGTGACCGGCAAGACCGTGATGCCGGGCCTGATCGACCTGCACGTGCACGTGCTGGCGTCGCTGGCAAACCTGGGCCTGAACGCGGTGCAGCCCAACGTGCTGGTGGCCTTCCGCGCCATGCCCATCATGCGCGGCATGCTCGAACGCGGTTTCACCACGGTGCGCGATGCCGGTGGCGCCGACTGGGGCCTGTCGCAGGCCGTGGCTACGGGCCTGATCCCGGGGCCGCGCATCTTCCCGTCGGGCAAGGCACTGTCGCAGACCGGCGGACATGGCGACTTCCGGCCACGCTCCGACACGCTGGAGCCATGCTCGTGCGCATTCCGGGCCGGTGCCATCGCCCGCGTGGCCGACGGCGTGGACGCAGTACGACTGGCCGTGCGCGAGGAAATCCAGAAAGGCGCCACGCAGATCAAGATCATGGCGTCAGGTGGCGTGGCGTCGCCCACCGACCCCATCGGCAACACCCAGTACAGCGAGGACGAGATCCGCGCCATCGTGGCCGAAGCCGAGGCCGCGCAGACCTACGTGATGGCCCACGCCTACACGGGCCGTGCGATCACCCGCGCCATCCGCTGCGGCGTGCGTACCATCGAGCACGGCAACCTCGTGGATGCCGCAGCCGCCCGCGTGATGCGCGAGCATGGCGCCTATGTGGTGCCGACGCTGATCACCTACGACGCCCTGGCCCGCGATGGCGCCCGCCTTGGCCTGCCGGCCGACTCCGTCGCCAAGATCGAAACCGTGCGCCAGGCCGGCCGCGATTCGCTGGCGATCTATGCCGAAGCCGGCGTGCCGATGGGCTTCGGGTCCGACCTGCTGGGCGAGATGCACCAGTACCAGTCCGAGGAATTCCGCATCCGCGCCGAACTGCTGGGCAACGCGGAAGCGGTGCGCTCGGCCACGTCGATTGCAGCCGAAATCCTGCAGCGCGACGGCGAGCTTGGCGTGGTCAAGGCCGGCGCAATTGCCGACGTGCTGGTGGTCGACGGCGACCCGCTGCAGGACATCGAGGTGCTGGCCGGGCCGGCATCGCGCATCGAACTGGTGATGCAGGCAGGCAAGATCCACGCGGCGTAAGGCCACGACAAGCCCGCCCTCTCCCCCGCCCCTCTCCCATAAATGGGAGAGGGGAGACGACCACAGGCGAGACCGCCGCCATCGGTTTGCTCCCCTTTTCCATGGATCAGGGAGCGGAGACAACCATCGGTTTGCTCCCCATTTCCATGGATCAGGGAGCGGAGACAACCATCGGTTTGCTCCCCTCTCCCGCCTGCGGGAGAGGGGCTGGGGGAGAGGGCACGGCGGTTCAAATCGAAGACCTCGCGTCTTGAGATGCCCGCCCTCTGCTTCGTCTGCCATGCACGGCAGCGCAGAAACACATCCCCTCTGGCATAAGGCTTGCGTCTATTATTGGCAGCAACACCTGCCAACAAGACGCCTGCCCCGATGCGCATCACCCCCCTGCCCCCATTGCCCTGCCTGGTCGCGTTCGAATCCGCGATGCGCCATGGCAGTTTCACCAAGGCCGCGGCCGAACTCCATCTCACGCAAAGCGCCATCAGCCGCCAGGTGGCCCAGCTTGAGCGATTCCTGGGCAAGAAGCTGTTCGTGCGAGAGCCGCGCGCGCTGCGGCTGACCGTCAGCGGCCAGCAATACGCCGAGCAGGTGCAGCGGCTGCTGGTGCGCTGCGCCGAAGCCACCGAGGACGTGATGAAGCGCAAGGGCCAGGTCGAGCTGACCGTGGCCTGCTCGTCCGGCGTGGCGGTGCTCTGGCTCACGCCGCGACTGGCAGCGTTCCGGGCCCGGCATCCGGACTTCCATGTGCGATTGGTGGTCAACGACAGCCTGGCGTCGCTGTCCGGCACCGATTTCGATGTCGGCCTGTATTACCTGCGCGAAGGTGCGCCCAGCGGCATTGCCGCGCAACGGCTCTACGACGAAGAAGTCTTTCCGGTCTGCGCGCCGTCGTACCTGGGCGGCCGCGTGCTGAAGGTCTCGGATCTGCCGAAGGAATCGCTGCTGGTGCTGGAGGATGCCCAGCGCATCTGGATGTCGTGGCAGGCGTGGTTCGGGCGCAATGGCCTGCGCGAAACCCGCTTCGAGCGCGAGCTGGTTGCCAATACCTATCCTGTGCTGGTGCAGATGGCTATCGAAGGCCAGGGCATCGTGCTGGCGTGGCGCCATATGATCGACCGCTGCCTGGCGGCGGGCCTGCTGGTGCGCGCCTGCGACGCCAGTGCGTCGCTGGGCGGCGGCTACTACGTGGTCTGGCCGCGCGACCGCGCCGAACCGGCGGCGGCGCGCGCATTCCGTCAATGGCTGATCGAGGAAAGCGGCGCCGGTGCCTAGGTCCGGTCAGGCACCGGCATTTCGGGGGACGGACGAACGCCGCGCATGACAGTGGCGGCTACGGCGCGGAGGCAAGAGCCTTGCGCACGGCCTCGGTCACCTGTGCCACCACGCCCTCGCGCCAGTCGTCGGTATCGCCATAGAACGCGTTCCATACCGTCTGCTTGATCAGCGCGCGCTGGTTCTCGTCGGCCTCCGGATGCACGTACAGCCAGTGATCGCCGCGCAAGGCGTCCAGCACTTCGGCCAGCGGCAACGTGCCGAATTCGAGTGCTATGCCAGCATAGTCGATCGATGGCAGGGTCTGCGGCACCGCCTGCCACGCCAGGCCGGTGAGATTGGCCGACGTGGACGAGCCGTCGTAGATCGATGTGACGCTGCCGCCCCAGATCGCCCGTGTCCGGCCCAGCTGATCCGGCGCGTCCGGCCCCATGTAGATTGGTTCGCCATAGCCCCACGGGCCCAGGCCCGTATGCACGTCGATCCAGCGCAGCACCGTGCGGCCCGCGCCGAACCGGGCCAGGATGCGCCGCAGCGTGTAGTTGCTCCATGTGGCCTTCTGGCCGCCAAAGAACATGCCGGCGGCGTCCTGGTACTGGCCCGCGCTGACGGCGGCCTGATACCAGTCCATCCCCTTCTGGGCCACGGCCTTCATCAGCGCGGTGTGTTCGTCGCAGGACGGCGGCCATTGCGCCGGCAGCAGCAGCGGCGCCACTTCGGCATAGGCTGGATTCAACGGCAAGGGCCGGTCGAAATCCATGAAATTACGATTCAGGTCGACGTTGTCCTCGTTGACGCGGCGCAGGTGCGAAAACCCGTAGGGGTTCACCGCATGCACGAGCATCAGGGCCCAACCGGCGCGGCGGCAATCGGCATGCAGCCCGGTATCGTGCAGCATGGCCACCTGGGCGCCCGATCCGCAGAAGCCCTCGGCGCCGTGCGTGCCCGATGTCACCATCAGCACGCGTGTCGCGTCGGATGCCCCGAGCCAGGCGACGTCCATGGCCAGCGTCTCGCCGTCACGCCCGACTTCGGTCGGGTGGGGAAACTCGGTCAGCGTGGCGCCGCAACCATGGGCGGCATCGATAAACTTCTGGCGGGCTTCGGCGTAGCTGCGCGCGAACTGGCGCGCAACGGGCGACATCGGACTGGCAGGCATGGCGGGGAGTTGGCCTGGGCCGGGTGAAGATACGCCCAATGTAACGCCAATCGCCCGTCCGATGCCAGCGGTCTTGGGCGACGGCTGCAGAACCGCTTCAGAACAATTCGCCGGGGCCGCCCGGTTCGCCTTCCTTCGGCCAGGCGGAACGGAACGCGTGCGGATGCATGACAATGCCGGCCGCCTCGATCTGCGCGGCGGACAGCACCAGATGTCTGGCCAGCCAGTCATGCAGGCTGCGCAGAAAACGTATGCGATCCTCGCGATTGGCGCTGGCCGTCAACCATTGCAGCTTGACGTGCGCCGTGTAGACATCGAGCAGGTTCAGCGCCTTGAGCTTTGGCGGCGTGGCCGCGCCACGCTCGATTGCCAGCACGCGCTGCACCTGCGCATGCGACAGTGGCCGTCCGGCCACGATCTGCTGGTACAGCCCTTCCAGCGCGGGAAACCGCACGGTCGGCTGTACGCGCGGCACGCCGGCCACCTTCTCCATGCGCAGCACCACATATCGCGTGGCGAAATTGCGGCGCTGCAGCTCCAGCTCGGCCGCCGTGGGCTTGCGGCGCGGCAGATCGGCAAACGCGGCATCCACGCGCTTGACCGCATCGCGCTCGGTGTAGTCAGGCACCTGGTCGAGCATGCCGGGCACGGCCAGCGCGGCGCGCGCGCATTCCAGGCCAAACGGGTATTCGTGACCATCCGGACCGCGCAGGATCCAGGCATGGCCTTCCGGAAAGCCATGATGCCGGCCACCCAGGGCGCTGCGCGCATGGCAGCGGGTGGCGGACGGATCGACAAAATCCTTGCGAACGGGAATCCAGCTCCCGGGCAGGGGTGGGGTCATGAGGCAGTACTGGTGGGGAAATCGGGCGCTATTGTCCCACTGTTTCAGCGGCTGCTAAGTCATTTCGAGCGTATTGCCGCGCACCTCGATCCTGACCGGGTCGCTTTTCTTCCATTGTTTTCGCGGGATGACGAGTTTCCACACCGCATCGCCGCCAGTGTCCCGGAAGAACGCCACCACGCCAACGTATTCGCTGCCGTCCTTCATCGGCTCGCTGATGCTGGCGGCCGCGCCCGGGCGCAGCACGACATCCCCCGTGGCGAGCAGGTCCGGCTTCAGCCATTCCACGTCATTGGCCTGCAGTTGCTCGTAGCTCGATTGCTCGAACCGCTGCGCGTCCTTGAGTTGATAGAACCGCACGACCGTCGACAGCGACTTGCCGGCGGCATCGGGATTCACGGACGACCGGCCGGCGAGGTCGAGATTCATGGTCTTCACCTGGCTCGTGAACGCCCATTTCGCCGCGTCGACGGTGCCGTCCTTGACCGCCTGCCCCACTCCGCATCCAACCAGCCCGGCGCTGGCCAGCGCGACCATTGCACTGCGCATCAGACATCGCATCGTGCCCTGCCTCCTATCCCATACGTTAAGAAATTGCTTGCAAGGGGCGCATTCCATGGTGCGTGGGTCGGTGACCCGTCCACGTTCCAAGCTGCACGCGCGTCAGCCTGCCTGCAGCCGTAGCGGTCCGCTGCGTGTCTTTGACGGGCTGAAGCTGCATCGAGTAGCCCAGCCTGACATCCCCGGCATTGAGCCGGGGCGCGGGCATCAGTGCGGGCAGTACGTGCATTTCCAGGCACGCCTCGACTGCGTATCCAAGATAGAAGCCCAGCAACGCCAGCACCGCGCGATGCATCGCTCCGCCTGGCAGCAGCCCGAGCACCGCCTCGCCGGTCTGCGGCACCAGCACCACGCGGACGGTATTGGTCCGATCCACGAAACCGCGTCCCAGCACGCAGTGGTCGCCAAGCGGCTGGGCGCGCTGCACGTCCTGGTCGCGCGGGTCATCGACGCGAACCCAAACCGGGTGAAACTCCTCCACCTTGATACAAGCGTCCGGCACAGCGTGCCGCAATACGCCGGCCAACCCCTCGGCCGTGCGTGTCCGCTGGCCGGCGAGGCCCAGCATCGACAGCAGCTTTGGCGTTTCTACGATTCGTCGTACGTCCGGCTCGCCGATGCCCAGGCCCACCAGGCTCAACAGACATTGCGAAGTCTTGTCGCGCCCCCCGCGCCGGAAGCCAACCGGATACCGATACTTGCTTGCCACACGGTAGAACTGCGTCACCATCCGGTGATGGAACAGGTCCAGAAACGCGGCCAGCGGCTCGGCGCCATCGCGACGCTGCGCGATTTCATCGACGAAATACGATGGCATGAACGCATCCACGCCATATAGCCCGATAAATGTCGTTCGCACTGTGGGCACGTCACCCAGCCCGCCGGCATCCTGCTCGACCGCTGCCATCTCGCGCCCCGGAAAGCCAAGCTGCGCCGCAGACCGGAACCGCACCGGATCGTCGGCAAGCCGGTTTGTGGAGCCCAAAGGGGGATGATCGGGGGCCGCCAGTTCGATCAGTTCGCAAAAGCGTAAAAAATTCATCCGGGGCGCATTGGCCAGCAACGCAGCCAGCAGCCGTCCACCGGCCTTCGCGTGGTCTTCGACCTGCCTCAAAATGGCGCTCCTTCGGCCTTGCTATCGGGCCAAGCCAGACGGGCGCCATCCGGCTGGGCGACGATGACCAGGCGCGTGTACAGGTTTAGCGTGGCGTAGAGCGACAGGAACGCATTCAGCATGTCGCCAAACAGCGCCAGATCGCCATCGCCCGCAAAGCGGGTCCGGTCAACCGTGACCGCGATTTCGACGCCACGCAGCAAGCCGCCCTTGACCAGCTTGCGCAGCGGCCGGTGATGCACGGCGGTGATCGCGCCGATCCGGCGCCGGTTCATTTCGCCATCGGTCCAGTCATAGAGCGCCAGCGACCCGCGCAGCATCTCGGCATCGAGCAGCGACAGGTAGTTCGGCGCCAGATGCGACAGCACGCGCCAGTGGAACCTGTCGCGCGTGGGCGGATAGACTGGCAAGGTCGGGGCGGTCAGGTTCCGGACCGCGCTGACGTGGGCGAAGCCGCTGCGCATGCGCCGGATGCCGGCCTGCCCAAGCGCCTTGCGCGGCAGCATGCCATTGGTGCCCGTCACCGACAGCGACAGTGTCTCCTCCGGCAGGCTGTCGTGCTGTTCCCAGGCATGGCCGCCCAGCACGAGCCACGTATCGAAGCGGCCCGATGGCCCGCGTCGCACGCGGGTGTGGAAGTACCGCTCCGGCATCTCGTGACGCAACATGCCGCCGCGATGACGGAACGCAGCGAACGGCGCATACTCGAATCGCTCGCCCGTCGCCGCCTCGAAGCCCCGCACCGTGTCCACCGAATAGACTTCGACATGCCAGCCGTGCCGCTCGGTGGCCCGCACGCGATACTCGGATTCCCGGTGGGTCACGGAAACGGGGTCCGCCTCCAGTGCGAACAGGTTGATGACCGGCGTGCAATACAGCCGGAAGTTGTCGGCCGATACCCGCAGGTCGGCGGGCAACGCCTTTTCCAGGACGACCTCCACATCGAAGTGATCGACACTGGGTGGGATTGCGCTCAAGTCCATGCCGATCAGATCCACGAACATGAACTTCTCGGGGAACGTGAAATACTCCAGCAGCAGCTGGTAGCCGCCGAACGCATTGTCCGGCTTCGGCCAGAGCCGTTCGCCGGCGCCCAGTCCCGCCGGTTCGATGCGCAGCCCCGCCATGGGCTGCGCGGCACCCGGCCGGTCTGCAGGGAACCCCGGTACGCGTACCTGGACCGCTACCGGCGGCGCCGTCAGCGCGGCCCGCATCGCCAACGCCAGCGGCCGGTCGGCATGCAGGTATATCCGCAGGCGCGGCACCTCGAACGGCTCGCGCGTGGCCGGCCCCTGGAACGCCATCCGCAACCGGACGACCGAGCGTCCGTCCTCGCGCGTGTCGATACCGGCATCGGTCAGCCGCAGCGGATACAGATCGACGGTCTGCGTCGTGCGGTAGATGCACTCGACCTGGCCCGTGCCATCGCGCCCGCCCTCCACGGCAATCGGATCGGACAGTACCTCCAGGCCGGCAGGCAGCACTTCGTGGCGTTGCAGCCCGGCCGGCTCTGGTGCCAGTTCCAGAATCGAAAGCGAAGGAATCATCCGCAGGTAATGCGGCCACAGCATGCTGACCAGGCCCTCCGTCATCTCCGGCAATTCGTCGTCGAGCTTTTGCCGCAGCCGCCCCATCAGGAACGCGAATCCCTCGAACAGGCGCTCGACATGAGGATCGCGCTCCCCGACGCGATCGATGTTGAGCATGCGGGCGCGGTCCGGAAACGCCTGCGCGAATTCCTTGCCGGCGTCACGCAGATAGCGCATCTCGGCTTCGTAGTAACGCAGGATGTCATTGTCTTGGGCGGAATGGCTCATCGTTTCAACGTAGTGGTCATGCCAGGGTCAGGGTCCGTGCCGCGTCGATGGCGGTCAGCTCGCCCAGCAGCACATCGATGCGATGCGCCAGCACGGGCTTGTTCGCGTCCTTGCGCAGAATGCGTGACCTGAGCAGCCGTAGCCGATGCTGCTTGACGTCGAAGGCCAGCGCCGGTTCCCAGGCCGCCAGCTGGAACCGCTGCGCGTCCTGGTCCAGTACGGTCAGCAGGTGCGCGGCGATATCCGCGCGGTCGACCCGTTCGGCAACCCTTGCCATGACCAGCTGCCGGACAAAGCGTTCACGCTCGCCGCCGCGCGCCGGCAAGCCCTGCAACCACGACAAGGCCGCTTCGATGCCCCGCTCCCCGGCCATGTCGATGGCCTGCGCTTCCATTTCGGCCCAGTCGGTCCTCGCCTCGGACACCACGGCGGGCGCGATGGGCCCACCGCGCTCCAGGTCACGTACCGTGGCATGGCGACCGATCCATTCCAGCGTAGCGTCGTCCGCGAATGGCGTGCCATCGGAGAAAGACAGCTGGTCCAGCCCCGGCAGGCGCTCCAGCAACAAGGCACAGTCGGTGGCCAGCAGGTCTCGCACGGCCGCGTATGGCCCGGCGGCCTGCTCCTGGGCAACAAACGCGTAGCACTGCAGATCCAGCCAGCAATGGTTCGCGCCTTCCGCGAAGGCCTGCTCCACGCGTTCGAGCAATTCCGGCCATTGCTTCTGCAGGGACAGCCGCTTCAGATGCGCGCGCAACTCCGCGCGCGGCGCTGCCAGCCGGGTGCGACCGCTGGCATCGTGCGGCGGCACCTCGACCAGGACATCCCAGCGCACACACCGTATCAGCCGGTAGGCGGCAAGATATCCATCAGGCTGCTCGCGCAGGAAACGCGCCATCTGTCGGGCACGGTCCAACAGTTCCCGTGCCGACGTCACCGCGCCGTATGTCAGCGACTCGGGTGCCTCCACGGGCTTGACCGCCCGGTCGTCGCTTGCCTGCGGTAACGGGTTTTCAACCCGGCTCTCGAAGCGCCGGCACAGACCATCCAACGCCGGACGGCCGGCATCGGACCATTGCGCGGTCCGCGCCTGGATCAACGCCAGCGCGCAAAGCGTACGTGCCAGGGTGTCTCCGGTCAGTCCATGCACGCGGTCCAGCCTGTCGGCGAACGTCGTGCCCGCCAGCCATTCAAGCGCCGCCCTGCGCGATTCCTCGCGGGCGGGCAGCAGCTGGTTGCCGAAGCGATCGATCAGGGCCGACAACAGCTCGAATCCTGCCGCGACGCCCTCTGCGCCATCGCGACGCATCCGACCGTACAGGTAGTAGACCGCCAGCCGTACATCCTTGGCATGGGTTTTCAGCAGCCGCTCGGACAGTTCCACGATCAGCGTGTCGTCGACGCCTGACAGCTTGGCTACCTCGTCCTTGATGGCAAGGAAATCGTCCTCATAGCCTGGATCGTCGCCAACCGGCATCTCCGGGCGAATGTCCTGCAGCCATGGCCTCCATTGCGCCTGCGTGGATGGCACGAGCGCCAGGGGCGTGTCGGCGCCAAACAGCGCCTTGAGTAGTTGATTGAACATACGGCGTCGAATTCGTCAGTGGGATGCCATCGCACTGGCCTGCGCCAGCGAATGCCGCCCGGAATCGGCAAAGATCCGCGACGGCAGCACAAAGCCTCGCAGGGCCAGCAACTCGAGCGGCCCATGACCCGCCTCGGTCCGCATCTGGTAGCGGATGGGATACGCCATCGCAGCCGATACCGGCGTATGGGCTTCGCGCGCGGACAGGCTATCCGGGTCGGCGGTCACTGCCTGCTTGCCCGCAGTGCCCGTATCTGGCGCACCCTGCCATGTCAGCTGGAACGTTGCGCTGTCGATGGGTTCGACATCCGCGCGCTCCAGCATCCTGATCCATCCCCACCGCCCGTCGAATTCATAGTGCTTGTTCGTCCCGGCCGTCTCGGTCTGCCACTGCAGGCGCGTGCCGGGCGCCTGAAGGTTGTCGGCCGGCCACCGTGTGGCATGCCAGGCTTCGCGCTGGTTGAAATAGTGAAGCGTCTGGCCGTCCACGGTCATCAGCTCCGCGCAAAAGCCGGCGCTTTACGAGACCCGTGAAGCGACGGCAAACAGCCGGGTCAACGCGCGTTTGCCGTACATCTTCCTGCTGTCGCGCATCGCTCATTATTTGAAGCTGATCCAGCGCGAGAACATCGGCACGACAAAGGACCGCCGCGTTCTGGAGCTTGAACTCAATACCTGGATCAAGACCCTCGTGACGGAAATGACCGATCCGGGCGACGAGCTTCAGGCTTCGCATCCGCTGCGCGAGGCCAAGGTTGTCGTCGAGGATATCGAGGACAACCCGGGATTCTTCCGCGTCAAGCTGTTCATCGTGCCGCATTTCCAGATTGAAGGGATGGACATCAATCTGTCATTGGTCTCGCAAATGCCGAAGGCGAAGAATTGATCCATTGAAGCCGGGGCATCACGCCCCGCATGCATCGAAGGCTGTCGTGCCGGAACTCTTGTTTCCTTGCACGACAGAGTTTCCTGCTGGCCGGCGGCCGGCCAGGCGGGCCCACGGCAATTACCGATCAACATGAAGATTTGCAGACCATTGTGGACGCAGGGGATTTTCATGACTCCCCAGCATTTTCAACAACAGGCATTGTGGGAACGTCATGTTGACGAGCAGGTTGCACGGATTTCCAGTCCTGAACCCTGGGGTGTGATCCGTGTCGAGCTCGACGACCACGCATTAAGCGTTGACCGGCTGAGTCTCGACACCCTGACTGTGCGGATGCCCGATGGCACGCTTGTGGATACCGACACGGCAGACCTTCTGCCTTCGCCGCGCGACCTTGGTGTGGTACCTGACGGAACCGCTAGCGTGGTCGTCACAATCGGCCTGCCATTGTTCGACGCGCAAGGCGGCAACTGCGTCGAGGAAGGCGCTGCCTCCACGCGGCCGCGTCGTTTTCTGCGAGAGTATCGAGCCCTTGCAGATCTGCTCGGCGATGGCCAGGAGGAAGTCAGCGTTGAACGGCATGCGCTTTCCCTGCTCTTTGATTTCGAGGAGGCCACCGATTTCGTTACCTGCCCGATCGCGCGTCTGGTCCGTACGACGCGAGGGCATTTCGAAGTCGATCACACCTTTGTGCCGCCGTGTCTGTTCCTGTCCGCCAGCAAACGACTGACGGAACGTACTCACCGGCTATCGGAAATTCTCGCGGCAAAGAGCGCGAGCCTCGCGGTACGTCGACGGGAACGCTCAGACCAGATAGCCGACTTCGCCGTGGCGGACGTGGCGTTGTTCTGGCTTTTGCACAGCGTCAATGGCACGTGGCCGGAGTTGGCGCGCCTTTCCGCCGCCCCACAGCAGCACCCGGAGCACCTCTATCGTGTGCTCGCCAGGCTGGCCGGTTCGCTGTTGACCTTCTCCACGACGGAAACGCTTGCCGCCATACCCGCCTACCATCATCGCGCGCCTGAAGCGGCGTTTGCTATGCTGGAAGCGTTGATCCGACGGCTGCTCGATTCGGTCATTCCGACGCGTGTAGTGCCGATTGCACTGAAACGCACGCGCCCCACGATCTGGCTCGGTCAGCTCCACGACCAGCGGCTTGTCGAGGGTGCCGACTACTACCTTTCCGTACAAGCAACCGTCCCGGCCCACACGCTGCTTGAGCAGATGCCCCGCCTTTGCAAGGCCGGCGCGCCCGACGAAGTCGAACAAATCATCAATTCCGCCCTCCAGGGCATCCCGTTGCAGCCGTCGGCAAGGCTGCCGCCTGCCATCCCCGTGCGAATCGAGAACCAGTACTTTGCGCTGGACAGCTCGCACCCCGCGTTCTCACGGATGCTCGACGCACGGGCATGCCAGTTCTACGTCCCGGCCTCGTTGCCGGATGTCTCCCTTGAGCTTTTTGCGGTGCTGCCGGCATGACAACATTGCCCACTGTTCTTCCATTGGCCCTGCGCGATACCGCGCTGACGGTGACCGAGCTTGCCCAGGGCGCAAGGCCAGCCGGTACTTTCGAATCGTTTCGCGCCACCTGCCTGGGACACATTGCCGACCTGAAGGCAGAGTTCGAGGCAGCGGGGCAGCCATCGCCAGTCATTGCGGATGCCGCCTACGCGCTGTGCGCCCTGTTCGACGAGATCGCCCTGCGTCATCTCTCCGAAGCGGCGCGTGAGGCCTGGGAGCGGGAACCGCTTCAGGTTCGTGAGTTTCAGAGCTACGACGCAGGCGACGCCCTGATTGCGCGCATCGAACAGAGACTCGCAGAGCCGCAACCGGTCGTACCGTTGCTACTGGTTTTCTATACGGTCATGGGACTCGGCTTCCGCGGGCGATTTGCCCTGGATGACAGCCCATCCCGTGAGCAGCTGATAGGCGCGATCGATGCGCAGTTGGAGCGGGCGGGCTTGCGAAAGCACGTCGGCCCCATGGTCATCACCGCGGGCAAGGAACACCGCCGATGGAACATGCCGCCCCTCGCCTGGGTGGCGGTCGCCTTGGCAGCGGCAGGCCTGATCTACATCGCGCTGGATCGCTGGCTGGATTCATCCATCGCCCGGCTGTCTGCTTGAGATGCCGATTGTGAAAGGCTACCCCTATCGCGCTGTCGCCAGTTGGGTGATGCTGCTTGCGCTGGCCTGGCTGGCGTTCTGGTCTCCGTGGTCCGCTACCTGGAACGCATTTCTCGGTCTCGCCGCTGTTCTGGCCGCCGTGGCCATGTGCTGGGTATCCCGCCATCTGAGCACCCGGGCGCCATCATCACGGGCCGCGTTGCGATCCATCGCAACATCCCTGGATGGCTTGTCCCGCCACGTCCGTCGCACGGTTCCGCTGGTTCTGACGCTAGGCGACTCTGCAGTGGCTTCGGCTTTCGGAGACGATCCGGTCAGGATCACCGGCAATGCCGTCTGGGTGCGCGTCGAACATGCCACCGACCTGGCCGCGCTGGCGGTCGCACTCCGGCATTGGCGCGAAGGCCAAGGGCCGGACGCCGTCGCATGGCTGGTGGCTGCCGACCATCATCCCGACGTCCCGGAATTGTCCGGTTATCTGCGGCGCTGGCACGCCGCCATAGCCGAGGCGGGACGCGCGCTCGGCTACCCGTTGCCGGTCTGCCTTGCCGTCTATGCGGCGGAAGCCGGCGGGCCACCCGACGCGTCTCCATGGTTCGGGGTATCGGGGCGTGAGATCGAGAACGGCGACACGCTGTACGAACCCCTGGCCACGGGGCTGACGGCATACCCGCAGGTCGCAACGCCGTTGGACCGCGAAAAGCGCATGCATCGTGCCGCGCGCCTCGGCGTCGCCGCCCAGTGGGCCGCTGGCGTGCTGTTGCCAGTCGTGCGCGAAGGCGCCGATCGAGGCTCGCAAGTCAGTCCATTGAAGCTGACTGGCTTTGGCGTTACAGCGGTATCCGGATCCCAGGGAGTGGACTCGCATTTCGGCAGGTTCGTTTCAGAAAGAACCGGATTGGTTACCACCGCCCGCTCTGCGCCACAGGCACCGTACCCTCTGCCGGCGCCGATGCTGGCCGGCATCGCGATCCAGCCGCCGCAGCCTGTCCTGCCCCGTGCCTTGGCGCACGCCTTTGTCTGGCTGATGCTTGCCTTCTGCGCAGCCGCAGCCGCTTCCGCCTGGCAAAACCGGGCGCTGGTGGCGCGCGTGACAGAGGACATGTCCCGTTATCGCGCGTTGGACCCCGAACATGATGCCGCCCGTGTCGACGCCTTGCTGACGCTCAAGCGCCATCGCGACGTACTCGAGGGCTACCAGGCCCATGGCGTACCGCCCCGGCTCGGGTTCGGCTTCTACCGTGGCACGCCGTTGCTGCCGCCGATCCACGCGCTGATTGCCGCCTACAGCCCGCCGGCGGCGCCGCCGTCAACGATCGAACTCGACAGCCTGTCACTGTTCCAAAGCGGCTCCGCCAAATTGAATCCCGGCGCCAATCGCGCGCTCGTGGCGGCAGCCACAATGATCCAGGCCCATCCCGACAAACGCGTGCTCGTCGCGGGCCACACGGACTCCATCGGCAACGCCGGCTCGAACCTGCGGCTATCGGAAGCCCGGGCGGCATCGGTCCGCGACTGGCTTTCCGATGCGGCGGGAATGCCCGTGACCCACTTTGCCATCCAGGGTTATGGCGATAGTCGGCCAAAGGCTTCCAACGACACCGCCGCCGGACGGGCAGCGAATCGTCGCGTTGAAATCACGCTTGTCACGGACTGTCGAGAAATAGCGCGCGGCAGTTCTGCAATCCCTGGCCTTCCGGCCTGTTCATTCCAGCAAAAGGAGTAGCAATGGCAATTCCCGCATACATGTGGATCAAGGACGACGGCGGCGCCGACATCAAAGGCTCTGTGACGGTATCTGGCCGGGAAGGCAGCGTCGAGATCGTGGCCTTCGAGCATGGCGTCCATATCCCGACCGACTCGAACACGGGAAAGCTGACCGGCACGCGCGTCCACCGCCCCATTCAATTCACCAAGGAGACCGACGCGGCAACGCCCTATCTGTACAAGGCCGTCACGAGCGGGCAGACGCTGAAATCGGTCGAAATCAAGTGGTACCGGATCGACGACGCCGGCAAGGAGAAAGAGTACTTCAACACGACGCTCGAAAGCGTCAAGGTGGTCGGCGTCACGCCGAAGATGCTCGACATCAAAAACGCTGCATTCGAAAAGCACAACCACCTCGAGGAAATCGAACTGCGCTACGAGAAGATCACCTGGTCGTACAAGGACGGCAACATCATCCATGCCGACAGCTGGAATGAACGTGCCTGACGCCGGCGCGTGACCGTTGGCCGGTGCCAGGCACCGGCCATTTTCCGCCTCGACCTGACACACCACCATCCGCGACATGACCTCCCGCGACTACACACCGTTCTTGCGCCGCCTTGATGAACCTAGCGCCCAGGCACTGACAGAAGCAGCCTGCCTGTGCGAAACACGCGCACATCGCAATATCGAAGTCGAACACTGGCTGATCGCACTGCTCGAACCCGGCGACAACGACTTGCCGAGAGTGCTGCGTCGCCAGGGTGTCAATGTCGACGCCATCCGAAACGGTTTGCTGGACCATATAGAACGCCTGCGGTGCGACCTGCGCGGGAAGCCCGGCGTGTCAGCGCGTCTTGGTCGATGGATGGAGGCAGCCTGGCTGCGGGCATCGCTGGATGGGTCGTCATCGCTCGGCACTATCCATCTGCTGTCCGCCCTTTCGGAGCATCCCAGCTTATTGCGCGCTCCCGACGCGTGGCCCTTGCTGACCGCCCCGATCGCGGAGCTCGACAATAGCCTGCCCGACCTGGCCGCGTCCCCCGCCAGCACCGAAGATGCCGCGCCCGGCCCGTCCGTGCACCATCCGGGGCAGCAAGAAGCTCTAGCCCGCTTCACCATGGACCTGACCCGCAAGGCACGCGACGGGCAGGTCGACCCTGTGTTCGGCCGCGAGGCGGAGATCCGCCTGATGATTGAAATCCTGGCGCGCCGCCGTAAGAACAATCCGATTCTGGTCGGTGAACCGGGTGTTGGCAAGACGGCCCTGGTCGAAGGTCTGGCACTCAGAATCGCCAACGGCGATGTGCCCACCGCGATCCGCGATGTCTCCGTGCTCGCCCTGGATCTGGGCCTGTTGCAGGCTGGCGCAGGTGTCAAGGGCGAGTTCGAGCACCGGCTCAGGAGCGTCATCGACGCCGTGCAGCAGTCCGCCACACCGATCCTGCTATTTATCGATGAGGCGCACACGTTGATCGGAGCCGGTAACAACGCCGGTGCTGCCGATGCGGCCAACCTTCTCAAGCCCGCCCTGGCGCGCGGCGAACTCCGGACCATCGCCGCCACCACGTGGTCCGAGTACAAGCAGTACTTTGAACGCGATGCGGCACTGGAGCGACGCTTCCAGATGGTCAAGGTCGACGAGCCCGATGACCACAATGCCTGCGTGATGCTGCGCGGGCTCAAGGATCGCTATGCGCGCCACCACGGCGTACATATCACCGACGCCGCCGTGGGCGCGGCGGTGCGGCTGTCGCGCCGTTATCTAAGCGGGCGGCAACTGCCGGACAAGGCTGTCGACCTGATCGATACGGCCGCCGCCCGGGTACGCATGAGTCAGCAATCCACGCCAGCCGCACTTCTGGCGTGTGACGCCGAACGGTCGTCTCTCGAACTCGAACGTGCCGCCCTGCACGACGACCACGCCATGACCGGCAGCCAGGACGTGGCGCGGCTGGCGTCGATCGACGCGCGTCTCGTAGAACTGGACAGCCTGAAGGCGCTGCTCGGCGACACCTACACCGGGCAACGGCTTGCGGCGGATGCCCTGGCCACCCTCCGCGAACAGTGGCGTGTAGCCCCGGGGACGTCGGCCCGCAGCCAGCTGACGTCGGCCATGCAGGCAGCGCGCGCCAGGCTCGTGCAAGACCGAAGCAAGCCCTTGATTCGCGCCGAAGTCGACGAACACGCCATTGCCCAGGTCATCGCCGACTGGACTGGAGTGCCCATGGATACCCTGCTATCCGGCGAAGGGGCAACCTTGCTCGATATCGAAGGCCGCCTGGGCCGCATCGTGGTCGGCCAGCACGAGGCGCTCGCCGCGCTGGGCAAGAGCCTGCGAGCGGCCAAGGCGGGCCTGCGCTCGGAAACGTCGCCCCTTGGCGTATTCCTGCTGGTCGGGCCTTCCGGCGTAGGCAAGACCGAGACCGCGCGGGCACTGGCCGATCTGATGTTCGCCGGTGAGCGATCGTTGATCACCATCAACCTGTCTGAGTATCAGGAGGCCCACACCGTGTCGCAATTGAAGGGGGCGCCGCCCGGCTATGTTGGCTACGGTGAAGGCGGCGTACTGACGGAGGCCGTACGTCAGCGACCCTATAGCGTGATCCTGCTGGACGAAGTCGAAAAAGCCCACCGAGATGTGCTGACCCTCTTCTACCAGGTCTTTGACCGCGGATGCATGCGTGACGGCGAGGGCCGGGAGATCGACTTCCGCAATACCGTCATCATCATGACCTCGAACCTGGGCAGCGAAGACATCCTCGCCGCGACGCAATCCTGCAGCGTAGCGGACAGCGAGCCCGACGGCGCCGCGCTGTTGGCATGTCTACGCCCAGTGCTGGTCCGGCATTTCCAGCCCGCATTGCTCGCGCGATTTCAAACCATCGTATTTCGGCCACTTTCCGCAGAAGCCATGGCATCGATCGTACGAATGAAGCTCGAGAAGGCGGCGCGGCGCGTCGAGCGCCGCTTTGGCGTGCCACTGCACTGCGACGAAGGACTGGCAAAGGAACTGGTGCGGGCGTGCCTGCTGCCCGATTCGGGAGCGCGCAATATCGACAGCCTGCTGGATCAGCAGATCTTGCCCGTCCTCGCGCGCGAGTTGTTGTTGCACGCGGATACGTGCAAGCGGGTGCGAGCGGTTCGACTGTCGTTTTCCGAGGAAGCTGGCATTGGCATCGCCTTCGATACATCGGAAACCGCTTCTTCCACGACTGGCACCACCGCATGACACACGGCGGACCTGGCCTCTTCGAGGCCATCACCGGCTTCTTCGCGAATGGGGTCGCCATTGATGAATTTGATCCCGCCACCCAGACTTTTCTGTCGGTACAGGACAACATCCAGCGCATTCTCAACAGCCGGCGCGGCTGCCTGGCCCACCTGCCCGACTACGGTCTGGGCGATCTATCGCTGATCTACCGCCATCTGCCCGCCTCGGCACACATTCTCAAGCGGGAGATCGAGACAACGCTGCTGCGCTATGAGCCACGGCTGAAGTCGATCGACATTGCTCTCGAAGTGCCCGAATCCGGGATGCTGCTGAGTTTTGTGATGACGTGCCAACTGCAGAAGACGGGGTTGGTGCGCTATGGGACGCATTTCATGCCTGATGGTAAGACCCGGCTCACCCTATTAAAAGCCTCCCCGGATTGATCTGGCCAACGGCCTCTCGAATATGAGTGTGTCTACGACCACATCTCCCAATGCCAGACCGCACGGAGCGTGCCAGCCGATTTTGGCCCGCATTGGAGACTTCGTGGCCGGGTACTTCTTGGGCCCGAGAATGGTGGGTTCCACCAAAACCGATCAAGGTCAAAGCGGGCCAGCTGCCGGGCCACCTCGGCCCATCGCCTTCTACTTCAACATGAACGCCATCGCCGAACAGCAATTCAACATCCGCACCGCCGCCTGCACGGTTGGGGCCGTGAACGACAGCGTTACGCCGTCCACACGCTCGAAGGTTGGCCATTGGCAGAACAGGTCGGCGTGCGCCGTGGTTTGGGTCTGCAGGCGGCAGGTCACCGGGCCGGACAGCTCGAAGCAGCGGGCTTCGGGATGGGCGATGGCCTGGCGGGTGACGGCTTCCGCGGCCGTGGCGATGGCCTCGCGGGCCGCGGCCGGTGACAGGGTCGTGCCGCTGCCCTGCCCGCCTGCGGTTTTGGTCTGTACGTAGCGCACCCACGGCATCAGCGGCTGGGTTTCGGCGATAAAGACGTCGTCACCGCTTGCCATCAGCACGGGGACGTCGAATTCTCCGGCCAGCGCGGCGTAGATGCCTGCTTCGCCCAGTTCCAGCCCGTTGAACCAGACCCGTGCGAACGCGCCGCTGTTGATGGTATGGGCCAGCACGCCACGGCTCTGGGCGCGGCCGTGGTAGCCGATCATGAATACGCCGTCGCAGTCCTGTTCGACGCCGGCCATCATGCTCAGGTAGCGGGGCTTGCCCAGCACCAGCTGGGCGCGCGGGTCGATCTGGTCGGGCAGCAGGTTCCGAAAGCCGCCATGCGAATCGTTGACCAGCACTTCGGTGGCGCCGCCGGCGAACGCACCTTGTACGGCCGCGTTGGCCTCGGCGGTCATCCAGGCGCGGGCGCGTTCGTATTCGCCATTGCCGGCACGCGTCTGCTCGGCGTGGAAAACACCGGCCACGCCCTCGATATCAGCGGAAATCAGGATCTTCATGGATTCAGGCTTTACAGCAGGTCTTGCAGCAGTTCACGCAGCGCGCGGCGGGTGTGGCCGTCGCGGCCCTGAACGGTCTCGGCGTGCCAGAGCGCATGGACGATGGCCTGCTCGACGCAGTCGGCGGCCGCGCGGAACACCGGGTCCAGCTTCGACTCATGCACCATGGGCACGGCCGGCATCGGCGCGTCCGCCAGGTGGGGCACGGTATAGGCCGTCGAAAAGGCCAGTGCGATGTCGCCCGAGCCATGGCCGTAGATGGAACCGGTTCGGGCCAGTCCGGTGCCGGCGCGCATCGACAGGCGGCGCAGCTGGCGCGCATCGAGCGGGGCGTCGGTCGCCACGATCATGATGATCGAGCCCTTTTCAGGCTCGGCCAGCTGCTTCAGCCGGGCGTCGAGCGCGGCGCCCAGCGGGCGTCCCGCCAGGATCAGCGATTCGGCCGTGCCGAAGTTCGACAGCACCAGGGCCCCGACCGTATAGGCGCCCGCCATGCGCGACGCCGTGCCGATACCGCCCTTCGCCCCGAACGACGACATGCCACGCCCGGCGCCGATCGCACCTTGCGCGACGTCCAGTCCCGCTGCGGCAAGCGCCGCGTCGTAGTGCTGACCCTGCACGGCCATCGCCTGGATATCGTTCAGATAGCCATCATTGCATTCGAATACCAGCGGATTGACGGTCGGCCACTTGCGGCCAATCTCGGGATTCTCCGCAATCGCGTGACGGATCTGCGCCTGCGCGAGTGCGCCTACCGAGAACGTATTGGTCAGCGCGATGGGCGTTTCCAGCACGCCGAGTTCGTCCACCTGCACCAGCCCGATGCTCTTGCCGAAGCCATTGAAGACCGTGGCGGCGGCCGGCACCTTGTCGGTGTAGACATTGCCCGCGTGCGGGCGGATCACGGTCGCGCCGGTCTGGCAGGCACCGTCGGCCAGCGTGCAGTGGCCGACCGTGACGCCGGCCACGTCGGTCATGGCGTTACGCGGGCCGGCGGGCAGGCGGCCGACGATGGGAGCGTTAGCCATGGAATCAGCGGCGATCGATCTTCGGGTCCAGCGCGTCGCGCAGGCCGTCGCCCAGCAGGTTGAACGCCAGCACGGTCAGGAAAATCGCCAGGCTCGGGAAGATGGCCACGTGCGGCGCGGTAACCATGTCGGCGCGCGCCTGACTGAGCATCGCGCCCCACTCGGGCGTGGGCGGCTGCGCGCCAAGGCCGATGAACGACAGGCCGGCGGCCGTGATGATCGACGTGCCGATCCGCATCGAGAAATAGACCACGATCGACGATACGGTGCCCGGCAGGATGTGGCGCATCAGGATGGTCCAGTCCGACGCCCCGATGCTGCGCGCCGCTTCCACATAGGTCAGGCGCTTGAGCATCAGCGTGTTGCCGCGCACCAGGCGGGCAAACGCCGGCACGCTGAACACGGCCACGGCCATGATCACGTTGACCATGCCGTTGCCGAGGATGGCGACGATGGCAATGGCCAGCAGGATGCCCGGGAAGGCAAACAGCACGTCGCAGATACGCGTGACGATGCGGTCCCACCAGCCTTCGTAATAGCCCGCCAGCAGCCCCAGCAGCGTGCCGATGATGGCGCCGATGACCACCGAGAACACGCCGGCGGCCAGCGAGATCCGCGTGCCGGCCAGGATGCGGCTGAAAATATCGCGGCCCAGCGAGTCGACCCCCATCCAGTGGGCGGCCGACGGGCCGGCGTTCAGCGCGTCGTAGTCGAAGTAGTTCTCCGGGTCGTACGGCACGATATGGGGCGCCAGGACGGCGATCACCACGAGCAGCAGCACGAAGACGCCGGCAACCAGCGCCAGGTGCTGCTTGCGGAACTTGCGCCAGAACTCGGTCCAGGGCGTGCGGACGGCTTCGGGCGCCGAAGCCGGCGTGGCGGTGGCGGACGTGGAAAGCTCGGTCATGTCAGCCTCCTTACTTGTAGCGGATGGTGGGGTTGATCACGGTGTACAGCAGGTCCACCACCA
>Ga0102592_1001734_pt1 | contig 22163 bp, 19 predicted proteins | sample AraplaCol_mMF_r2_FD_76861 | JGI IMG/M metagenome (GOLD analysis project Ga0102592, IMG submission 76861) | Arabidopsis root microbial communities from North Carolina, USA - plate scrape MF_Col_mMF_r2 (SPADES assembly) (version 2) | ecosystem: Host-associated > Plants > Roots > Endosphere...
CCGCCTCCACCGACGACGCTGTCCCCCGGCGGAATCCCGATGCTCGACCCGTTGCCGGGAACAACCGGGAATGGCGAGATTCGCATTACAGCGGCAAACGGGACAATCTATGTGGCTCCGGTTCTCATACTCCACTATGTTGTCGCGCACGGATATCAGCCGCCGCAAGAATTTGTCGACGCTGCGATTCTTGGAGTGCCGCTTGACCAGGATGGCGCCGCAGAAAAGCGGTGATCCGAGACGTTGCTCCGGACCTCGGCCCTTGGCTTGTCGCCGGCAACGCCACGCGGCGCCGATTACAGCTTCCCATAAACGCGCGCGGCGACCGTCTTCAGGCGCTCGACCGAGCCGGACTCGGGATGCGGCTTGACCGGCGCGAATACGATCGAAGCCTGCCTGCCGTTCTTCCAGACATAGATGGTGACGGCGTTGGCGTTGCCCTTGGTGCAGGAATGCTCGCCGAATGCTTCGCTGCCGAGCTCGGGGATCGCCACGTGCCTGCAGGGAGCTGCGCGCTTCATCATGCCGATGACGGTGTCGCGCGACATCGTGATCACCGCAGCGGTCATGGTGTTGGCCTCGCGATCGAACATCATGCAGCTGCCCGCGCCGGTGCGCTGGACCGTCAGCGTGCTGCCGTCGAGAAAGCCGTCGGCATCCGCGGCCGTGAACCACTCGCAAGCGCCGAACCGCTCGCTGCTCTTGCCCACCTTGGCGATGGCAATGCGCGCGGCTTCGGTGATCGGCCCGAGCAGCGCGCCGTCGGCACGCCGGCCGGTCGGATAGACGCTGATCTGCAGGATGTAGTCGCCGGACAGGGCGACGACCGAGGCCTCCTGGCGCTCCGCGCCGGCGGCGGTCGTCCCGCCCTGGCCTTCCTCGCCGATCCCTGACGCGGAGTTCAGCGGCATGCGTTCGCCAAGCGTCTTGACGAAGGTCGCGTATAGCTCCTTGGCGCGGTCCTGGTCGGGATTGCGAAACACGGAGAGCATCATCGTGTCGCCGCGCCCGCCCTGGTAGATGCAGCCGCGGCCGTCCTGATTTGAGATCAGCGACCATTTGAGCGCGGGCATCGCGCCGGCGAGCTCCTGCGCGGTGATGAACGGGCAGCTTTCAGCCGCGCGCGCGGGAAGCAGCGGGACGGTCGCCAATGCAAGGAGCAGAACGAGACAGGAGAACAAACGAGCGATGGTGGGCATGAGACAACTTATTGCTTCGCCGTGGCGCCAGGAAACAGAAGTCGCACAAGCGATCGGGCCGAACAACCAGCGGCCGACTGCGATCCTGTACGACGCCTCATGGTCACCGGCCCTTCAAGCGCTGTGCGACACGCTCGACTGCCTTTGGGCCATCGGAATCGAACGGGGCCCGTTCGGCGTACTTCCTGAAGTCCGCCAACGCGCGTTGCAGATCATGCTTCCGTTCCCATGATTCGCCCCGATTGTAGAACGCCATGACGTAATCCGGGTCGACCCGGATCGCCTGGTCGTAGTCCGCGATGGCGCGGTCGTACTGGCCCTTGAATTGATAGGCATTGCCGCGATTGCTGAACGCCATGGCAGAGCGCGGGTCGATCCGGATCGCCTGGTCAAAATCCGCGATGGACCGGTCATATTGGCCGTTGCGCAGATAGGCGACGCCGCGATTGTTGAACGCATTCGCGGAGTTCGGCTCAAGCCGGATCGGCTGGCTGAAATCCTCGATGGCGCGGTCGTGCTGCCCCTTGAGCTGATAGGCGACGGCGCGATTGGAGAATGCCGTCGCATCGTTCGGGTTGAGCCGGATAGCCCGACTGCAATCTTCAATGGCCTTGTCGCCGTCCTGCTTCTCGGCCCACGCCAGGCATCGATTGTTGAACAGCAAGGCAAGCTCAGGGCCGTCATATCGACCGGAATCGATTGCGCGCGTGCACGCCGCGATGGCCTGGTCGCCGGACGCCTTTCCGCAGCTCTCGAAATCGTCGGCCGCCGCGGGCATCGCCGCCAACGAGACGGGCGACCCGAAGGCCAGAATCACGAGTGCACTGCACAGAATTCGCATCATGGGATGTCTCGCATACCCGGCTTGGGATCGGCGACGCATGGCGGCCCGCCTGCATCTCATTCATGGTTCTTTGGTCGCCAATAGGAGGCAAACGGTTCGAACTCATACGCACTTGAAATTGCTTGTGATTTCTTCCTGCCCGAATGGTTCGACGGCTGTCCGGGCCGACCTCGGCCTCAACCCTCTGTCGTCCGGAGTTCAGCGCCTCACAACAGCGTGCGTCTTTCGCTCCCGGGATGGTAGTATTGTTGTCGGAAGCCGTCGAAGCTTCGGCACCGAGAAACTCGCGTAACACGCGATCGCGGCGCCCGAAGAGATGCACTCCAGAATCAAGCTGATGATCGCGGCTACGGTCCGACGGCGCGGCAAATGGAGGACATTATGGCGTGGCGTGACGACAAGGCCCGGGCGACCCTCATCCGCGATGCAGCAGGCAGCGTGCCGGCGGGCAAGAGCCCCCGGGCCTTTGCCGAGCCTTTGTTCGGCTACACAAATATCGAGGATCTCGCCAATTACGACGCCGCCTCGCTTGCCCTCCTGGCGGAGCAGGCCTGGGAGCACGTGCAGCAGCGCACGGCCGGCAGGGCCGACATCCGCATCGTCAACCCGACATTGCCGAACGGGCGCGAGATTTCCGTGCTCGAGATTCTCAACGACAACATGCCCTTCCTGTTCGATTCCACCATGGCGGAACTCGCCGAGCAGGGCATCGAAGTCACCCTTGTCGCTCACCCGATCATCGCCGTGGAGCGCGACGATGAGGGCAGGCTCCTGCGTCTCTACGGCGAGGCGCTGCCGGAGGGAGCAAGGGGCGCGCGCGAGAGCCTCATTCATCTCCACATCACGCGCCTGGACGCCGATGCCGATCGCGCGAGGCTGATCGACGGCCTCACCAGGACGTTGAGCGATGTCCGCGCCTGCGTCGCCGACTGGCGCGCGATGCGAGACCGCGTCGAGGAAGCGATCAGGACGTTCTCGTCCAATCCGCCGCCGCTGCCGATCGACGAGGTCGCCGAAGCCAATCAGTTCCTGCAATGGCTCTGCGCGGACAATTTCACCTTCCTCGGCGTGCGCGAATATCGCTTCTCGCCCGACAGCGACGCGTCGGACGACATTACGACCGGCGAAGGCCTCGGCATCCTGCGCGATCCCGACGTGAAGGTCCTGCGCCGCGGCGCCGAAATGGTGGTGATGACGCCGGAAATTCGCGAGTTCATGCACGAGCCGACCCTGCTGATCGTCATCAAGGCGAATGTCTCCAGCCGCGTCCATCGCCGCATCCGGATGGATTATGTGGGCATCAAGCTCTATTCGCCCGACGGCCGGCTCGAAGGCGAGTTGCGCGTCGTCGGTCTTTTTACCTCGGGCGCCTATACCCGCTCGGTACGGCAGATCCCTTATGTGCGCCACAAGGTGTCGCGGGTGCTGCAGCGCGCAGGCTTCGACCCGAACGGCCATTCCGGCAAGGCGCTGATGCATATTCTCGAAGACTATCCGCGTGACGAGCTGTTCCAGATCGACGTCGACACGCTCTACAATTTCGTCATCGAGATCCTGATCCTCTATGAGCGCCCGCGCGTCCGGGCGCTGGCGCGGGTCGACAAGTTCGACCGCTTCGTCTCCATCCTCACCTTCATTCCGCGCGACAAATACGACACCGACGTCCGCACGCGCGTCGGAGCCTTCCTGGCGCAGGCTTACAAGGGGACCCTGTCCGCCTCCTACGTATCGTTCCCCGAAGGCGCGCTTGCGCGCGTCCATTTCATCATTGGGCGCTATGAAGGCAAAACGCCTGTCGTCGAGGTCGCCACGCTAGAAGGCGGGATCAGCGCGATTGCCGCGACCTGGGTCGACAAGCTGAAGGCCGCGCTCACTGCGACGACCGATGGCATGCGGGCGCGCATGCTCACCAATCGTTATGCCCGGGCCTTTGCCGGTGGCTATACCGAAATTTTCAGCGCGGAACAGGCAGTCGCCGATATCGCCACCGTCGAAAGGCTGACGCCGGCTCGCCCGGTCACGATTTCGGTTCACCGCTCCGAGGAGCACGATCCCAAGCACCTCGGCCTGAAGGTCTTTTCCGACGCCGCACCGCTGTCATTGTCGTACCGCGTGCCGGTGATCGAGAATCACGGCCTGCGCGTGGTCGACGAACGCACCTATCAGATCGTCCCCGGTAACCGGCCGGAGCCGATCTGGCTGCACGACATGACGATCGAGACCAGCGACGGCCAGCCCATCGAGATCACTCCGGAACTCAGCCATCGCCTGGAAGCCTCGATCATGGCGGTTGTCACCGATCGCGCCGAATCCGATGGATACAACGCCCTGATCCTGCGCACGGCCCTGGGCTGGCGCGAAGTCTCGACCATCCGGGCGCTGTCGCGCTATTTGCACCAGATCCGCGCTCCGTTCACCCAGGATTACATGTGGGAGACCCTGCGCAAGAACGCCGCGATCACGGCCAACCTGGTCGCGCTGTTCCAGACCCGCCTCGATCCGCGCCTCGCCCTGACGGATCGCGAGCGTTCGGCACGCGAGGCGGCGCTCCTTGCCGAGATCGAGGAGCAGCTCAAATCCGTCGCCTCGCTCGATGAAGACCGCATCCTGCGCCGTTTCACCAACCTCGTGCAGTCGGCCATCCGCACCAATTTGTGGCAGGTCGGCCTGGACGGACATCCGCGGCCGGTGATCTCCTTCAAGTTCGACGCGCGCCGGATTGAGGACCTGCCGCCTCCCCGGCCGCTCTACGAGATCTTTGTTTATTCGCCCCGTGTCGAAGGCATTCACCTGCGTTTCGGCAAGGTGGCGCGCGGCGGACTGCGCTGGTCGGACCGGCCGCAGGATTTCCGTACCGAGATCCTCGGCCTGGTCAAAGCCCAGCAGGTCAAGAACGCCGTGATCGTGCCGGTCGGCGCCAAGGGCGGCTTCGTGCCGAAGCGCCTGCCGTCGCCTTCCAATCGCGACGCCTGGCTCACGGAGGGCACCGAAGCCTACCGCATCTTCGTTCGCTCGCTGCTCGAGCTCACCGACAATCTCGAAGGCGATGTCGTCGTGCCGCCCGACTCGACGATGCGTCACGACGGCGACGACCCCTACCTCGTCGTCGCCGCCGACAAGGGCACCGCCACCTTCTCCGACATCGCCAACGCGATCTCGGCCGAGAAGGACCATTGGCTCGGCGATGCCTTCGCATCCGGCGGCAGCCAGGGCTACGACCACAAGAAGATGGGGATCACGGCGCGCGGCGCCTGGGAGGCGGTCAAGCGCCACTTCCGCGAGCTCGGCACCGACATCCAGACCATGCCGTTCACTGCGGTCGGCGTCGGCGACATGTCCGGCGACGTTTTCGGCAACGGCATGCTGCTCTCGCCGGCGACAAGGCTTGTGGCGGCCTTTGATCATCGCGACATCTTCATCGATCCCTCGCCCGATCCGGCCGTCAGCCTGGCCGAACGCAAGCGCCTGTTCGACCTGCCGCGATCAAGCTGGCAGGACTACGACAAGTCGCTGATCTCGCAGGGCGGCGGCGTGTTCTCACGCCAGCTCAAGGCGATCCCGCTCACTCCGGAAATGCGCACCCTGCTCGATCTGGACAAGCCGCAAGCCACGCCTTTCGAGGTGATGACGGCAATCCTGAAGGCTCGCGCGGACCTCTTGTGGTTTGGCGGCATCGGCACTTATGTCCGCTCCTCCGGGGAAAGCGACGATCAGGTCGGGGACCGCGCCAATGATCCGATCCGCATCACGGGTGGCGATGTGCGTGCCCGCGTGATCGGCGAAGGGGCCAACCTCGGCGTCACCCAGCGCGGCCGCATTGAAGCGGCGCAGAAGGGCGTCAAGCTCAACACCGATGCCATCGACAATTCGGCTGGCGTCAATACGTCCGACGTCGAGGTCAACATCAAGATCGCGCTGGCGCGCCCCGAGCGCGAGGGACGCCTCAGTCCCGCCGACCGCAACAGCCTGCTCGCGACGATGACCGACGAGGTCGGCGCGCTGGTGCTGCGCAACAACTATCTGCAAACGTTGGCGCTCTCGCTCGCCGAGCGCAAGGGCGTGGCCGAAACCGGCTTCCTCACCCGCCTGATGCAGTCGCTCGAACAGCGCGGCTTGCTCAGCCGCGCGGTGGAGTTCCTGCCCGACGACGCCGTGCTCGCCGAGCGCACACGGCGCGGCCAGTTCCTGACCCGGCCCGAGCTTGCCGTGCTGCTCGCCTACGCCAAGCTGACCCTCTACGACGACCTGCTGCTGACCGGCGTGCCTGATGATCCCTATCTCGCCCGCAGACTGTCCCTGTATTTTCCGCGCGCGGTTGTCGACAAATTCCCGGCCGCGGTCGAACTCCATCGCCTCCGCCGCGAGATCATCGCAACCAGTCTCGCCAATGCCGTGATCAACCGCGGTGGGCCGGCCTGCATCGTGCGCCTGACCGACGAGACCGACGCCGATATCCCGACCATCGTCATGGCTCAGGTGGCGGTGGACGCGATCTACGAGCTGAGGCGGCTCAATGACGCGATCGACGCGCTCGATGCCCGCATCGACGGGCAGTTGCAGCTCAGCCTCTACGCGACGGTCCAGGACCTCCTGATTTCCCGCATGGTCTGGTACGTGCGCAATGTCGATTTCAAGGACGGCCTCGAGGCGGTGATCGGACGTTTTGGCCCGGGTGTCCGCGAGATCGCGGTCTCCCTCGACACCACCCTGCCGCCGGACCTGCACGCCGCGCGCGGCAAGCGGCGCCAGGAACTCACCGATGCCGGCGTCCCGGCCGGCCTCGCCGGCGAGCTCGCCGATCTCGACGCGCTGATCGCGGCACCCGATATCGTGACGATCGCCGAGCGCACCGCCCGCGCCATCGGCGATGCCGCCGCAACCTTCTTCGCCGCCGAGGCGAATTTCCGCCTCGACCGCATCATCGCCGCCGCACGCAGCGTGCCGGCGAACGATTATTTCGAGCGTATGGCGATCGATCGCGCCGTTGAGCAGATCGCCGGCGCCGAAAGAAGGCTGGCCGCAGATATGCTGGCAACCGGCCGGTCCGGCCATGCGGCCGTCGAGACATGGCTCGCGGCCCACCCCGAAGCGACGCGAATCCGCCGCTCGGTCGAGGAAATTGCCGCCAGCGGCCTGACACTCGCCAAGCTGACGGTGGCGGCGAACCTGCTGGGGGATTTGGTCAAAGCCTGAGAGCGTGCGAGGCAGCGAGGTGAAAAGTGCAGTGACAGCGCAGGATGCAGTCGTGAATGGAGGAATCCAATGATCCACGCCACTTGCCATACCGCCGACAACGTCCGCTGCATCGAGTTCGATGCCACACCGTGGTTCAGCGAGGCTGATGCTCCGAGCATTATCGATCTGGCCCGACGAGGCTGGACCAGCACGGCGATTGCGGATTCCCTCGAGCGCCGACGAGGGTACGAACGCCTGCACGACCTCGTCGAGTATGCGGCGAAGCGACTGCAACCGGAATCCCTGGAGGACCCGACCTGGGAAACATTCGAGTGTGTCGTCGATGGACCCGAGGCCGTCGCCTGGCTCGAGAAAAACCGGCCCAACATCGTGGCAAGGATCCGGTAGGCCACCGGAAGCACGGCAGAGGCCGCTATGGATCGGCTACCTCGCGATCGCAGCGAGAACAGCGCGCCCCGGAGCGAAAACGCGCGACCCGATTGCGGCATTCAAGGGCGAGGCCTATGCTGACGTCCGGCAATCACGCGGCCGCCCATCGTGCGGCGGGGGCAGCCTCACGGTGGATGGCTCGCATACCCATCCGAAAGGTAGCGCCATGACCATTGCCCCCACACTCCACCGATATCTGGCTGCCGAGAACATCCAGTATACGGAGATCCCGCACGTCTTCACCATGACATCCGCGCGCACGGCGGAGGCCTGCCACGTCTCGGGCGACCGTTTCGCCAAGGCCGTCGTGTTGCGGCATGACGGCGGCTATATGCTCGCGGTCGTGCCGGCATCGCACCATCTCAACCTGCCGGACCTGAAGGAGAGGCTCGGCGCGGATCTCGTGATGGCGAACGAAACCGAGATCAACCGGCTGTTCGCGGACTGCGCGCATGGCGCCGTTCCGGCGGTAGGCCGGTGTTACGGGCTCGATCTCATCGTCGATGACAGCATCCGGGCGCAGCCCGAGATCTATATCGAAGCCGGCGACCACGAGACGCTGCTGCAATTGACGCATGCGCAGTTCGAACGGCTGACGGCCAATGCACCGCATGGGCGCTTCAGCATGCACGATTGACGCAGCTTGGCGGCGGATGCGCCTTCGCGCGCCTTCGTCGCGGGCGCGCGTGCGGTCGCGCCCGGTTCGTCGTATAATCGCATTACGGGGGCTGCGTTCGCAACGGAGGTCCTCCCATGAAGGTCAAGGACGTGATGCACAAGGGCGTCGACTGGGTCAGCCCGGACACCCCGATCACCGAGATCGCGAAGTTGATGCAAGGGCACGACATCGGCTGCATTCCGATCGGCGAAGACGACCAGCTGATCGGGATGGTGACCGATCGCGACATCGTCTGCAAAGGCCTCGCGAGCAAGAGCTTCAACGCGCGCATGACGGCGCGGGACGTGATGACCGAAGGCATCCATTGCTGCCGGGAAGAAGACGATCTGGCGAAAGCCGTCCATCACATGGAGACGCTGAAAATCCGCAGGCTGCCCGTGATCAACAAGAGCAAGCGGATGGTCGGCATGATCAGCCTGGGCGATGTCGGCCAATTCGCCACCGCTGATGTGTTGAGCCAATGCGTCAAGAGCGTGTCGGCCCATCATTGACGGCAACCGCCACGTCCTCGCCGGAACGTCGTCGCATCGCTTGCAAGCTTCGCTGCCGGCGAACGCGGACGCCGTGACCTAAGCGCCCGCCACGAAATGACGGGGGTCGGCGCCGCCGAGAAGGATGTCATCCAGCGGCTCGGCGTGCGCCGCGGTCGATGCGTCAGCCGCTCGATCGACGGTACGACCGCGTGAGCCGCACTCACCTGTGCAACTCATCCTGAACTAGTTCTTGGCGTTCCGCATCTTGCTCGCGCCCCTGAGCGGGACCGCCGGTGACGGAGCCGGATTCGCCCAGCCCGTCATCTGCAAACAGGTGAGCAGATCGACATAGCTTGGTATTCCCGCTGCCGCAGCCTCGCCTTCGCAGCTTTCGCGAGCAGGCCCCGGAACGGTCAGCCAGGCCGAACTGAGCTGTTGCTGCGCAAGCGTCTCGTCACGCACGCATTCGCCGGCGTCCTGCGCCAGGGCGAGTCCCGACGCTTTGTCGTCGGCGGAAACGTCCCTGCACATGGCTTCCACGTTGAAGACGGGCAAGCGGTCCGAAACCGGCATCGCCGGCTGGCCAAGAAGCGGCAGGACCAGAAGTGCTGCTTTCATGAGATCCTCCCTCAAATCGGGTTGGAGGGGATCAAAGGTTAAGCCTGGTTTGTTTCCGGCTGGCTTCACCCCGGCCGGCAAGGGGTTTCGTCCCTGCCCGCGGCCGCGCATGGCGGACGTCCCGATAGTCGCAGCGATGCCGGGCCTGCCGGCCCACATTCACGCCATGGGATGGGATGGAGAGATAGCCACCAAAGGACCGAAATGGCGCGCCCGGAACGATTCGAACGTCCGACCCTCAGATTCGTAGTCTGATGCTCTATCCAGCTGAGCTACGGGCGCGTTTTTCGCAGACAGCGCGGGCTTGGCCCGCAAGCAGCCCCCGGCATGGCCGGAGGGGGTGCGAAAGAGCGCTCTGACTAACCGCTCTTGTCCCGATTGGCAAGGTCCGGGATGGGGAGATTTTGCAGGGAGGTGACGGTTGCTTTGTCATTTTCGGGATGGCCCGAAGGGCCAGGCCCGGAATCCATAACCCCAGCCGGTGGTTATGGATTCTCAGGCGCGTAGCCTAGAGCGCGACGTCGTCGCGCCCCGGAATGACAAGATAGATGGGGCGCAGGGCCCGGAAATGCGCCAGCTCGGCCTCTGGCCGACCTACGCCCTTTGCCGCTCGTTGCGGATGGAGAGGAGTTCCACGGGGCGGTCCGGGATGACAATCCGGAAGGTGGCGCCGAGGGTGCCTTCGACCAGGTGGATGTCGCCGCCATGGGCGCGAACGAGCTCGGCGGCGATGGCGAGGCCGAGACCGCTGCCGCCGGGGCGGCCGGAGGTCTGGAACGCCTCGAACAAGTGCTCCCGGGTCTTCTGGGGCACGCCGGGGCCGGTATCGGAGACCTCCAGGATGGCGACCGCGCCCTCGCGTTTGCCGGTGATCCGGATCTGCTGCGCCCCGCCATCGCCGGTGGCGTGGCTTTCCAGCGCCTGGGCGGCGTTGCGGACGAGGTTGAGCAGCACGCGGAACAGCTGGTCGGGATCGGCGTCGATCGCGAGCCCGCGCTCGATCGCGGCAACCCAGGCAATCGAGGCGTCGCTTGCAAGGCCCGCGGTCTCGCGCACCTCCAGCACCACGGGCTCGATCAGGATCATGCGCCGGTCGGGCGCAGCTTCCTGGGCGCGGCCATAGGACAGCGTCGACTGGCAGAAGGCGATGGCGCGCTCGAGCGAACGCACGAGCTTTGGCGCAAAGCGCTGCACCCGCGGATCGGGCACGCTGGCGAGCTGGTCCGACAGCAGCTGGGCCGACGCCAGCAGGTTGCGCAAATCGTGGTTGATCTTGGACACCGCGAGGCCGAGCGCGGCGAGGCGGCTCTTCTGATGCAGCATCGACATCAGGTCGCGCTGCATGTCCGACAATTCGCGCTCGGCGACGCCGATCTCGTCGCTGCGCTGGCTCGGGACGATGATTCCCGCCGAACTTTCAGGGTTTTCGTGGAAACCGACCAGGCTCGCGGTCAGTCGCCGCATCGGCCGCACGAAGAGATAATGGAGCGCGAGATAGACGAGGCCCGCGGTCAGGACGCCGATGATCAGCGCGACCACGACGACGTTGCGCGAGAAGCGGTACATCGACTGCCGCAGCGGCAACTCGTCGGTCACGATCTCGACGAACTGCGCATTGCCGACACCGGGACCGACGATGCGGATGGCCTGGTTGCCGGTCTCCAGCATCATCTGGAATGAGCCGGTGATCGCCTCCCAGGCGGTCATGTCGCGCAGATCGACGTCGTGCTCGATCGCGGCCGGCAGATTGTCGCTGGCGAGCAGCCGGCGCTGCTGGCCCATCTTGATGGCGACGGCGCGCGCATTGATGCTCTTGAGGATCTCGCGCGACAGCGAATCGGGAACCATGCCGAGCGGGGCTGCGTCCAGCACCAGCGCCGCCGTGTTGGCGGCCGCGACGCGGTCGTTGAGGCGGTTGACCCAGAAGTTGGCGATGGCGGGCACGTAGAGCAGGATGGCCGCGATCATCACCAGGGGGACGGTGAGCAGCAGCAGCTTGCCCGACAGGCCAAGGCCGTCCGGCCCGCGCGGCCGCGTGACGGGCGGGTCCCGCTGGTCCAGATCCTGGCCCGACTGGAGGTCTGTCGCCGCCACGAAATTCGCCCTCGCTGCCTTGAATAATGAAAGATGCGGTCCGCCCAAGCCCCGGTCAAATTACGGATCGCTAATCTGCCGAGGTGGGATGTAAGCGCTGATAGGGCGAGTCGCCACCTCTGGAGTTAAAAACCCCGCACAAACAGCGATATTCACCGGAATCGTGCGCTTGTGCGGCGTTGACGAAAACAAGACGCTCCCTTATAAGCCGCGCAAATTGTCCGCGATGACCCGGTGTGACGCCGGGAGCGGCTCTCTTGGGGCCGAAAAGGGCCCGTTTGGGCCGCATCTTCCGGACTTTACCATCAATTCTACAGGCAAATTGCCCGGTCAGCGGAGAAAAACCCGTGAAGCGGACTTATCAACCCAGCAAACTGGTGCGCAAGCGCCGTCACGGCTTCCGTGCCCGTCTCGCCACTGCCGGCGGCCGCAAGGTCCTCGCCGCCCGCCGCGCCCGCGGCCGCAAGCGTCTGAGCGCCTGAGCCGGACCCCCTTTTTGGGATTTCATCATGGATCGGCTGAGGCAGCGGGCGGATTTCCTCGCCGTTGCCAATGGCGCGCGGGCGAATAGTCCCGCGTTCGTCCTGCAAAGCCTTGATCGACAAAGCCTTGGCCGCGACGATTTCGGCCCGATCCGGATCGGTTTCACCGTCACCAAAAAGAACGGCAACGCCCCCGAGCGCAATCGCATCCGGCGCCGGCTTCGCGAATTGGTGAAGCGGCTCGATCCGGTGTCGATGCAGCCCCATCATGATTATGTGCTGGTTGGCCGAAGGGACGCGCTCTCGCGCCCCTTCGCGACCATGCTCGACGATCTGCGCATAGCGTTCACGAGGCCGGCACGGCATACGGCCAAGGTGCCGACGAAGGCGCGCGGCCAAAGGCCAGGCCACGCCGCAGCGACCAGCCGCAAACCAGATTGATGACGAGACAATAGTGATGACCGACAATCGCAATACCATCCTCGCCGTCATTCTGTCGGGCCTCGTCCTGATCGCCTGGCAGTATTTCTACAATGTGCCGGCGATGGAGAAGCAGCGCGCCCAACAGCAGGCGCAATCCGAGCTCCAGAAGGGCACGCCGCAGCCGACCGCCTCGGCGACGCCGGGCGCGGCGCCGCAGCCGGGTGCTGCGACCCAGCCGGCAACGCCGGGCGCAAACCAGGCGGCCCAGCCGGTCGTGGCGCGCGATGCCGCGATCGCCGGCAGCCCGCGCGTGAAGATCGACACGCCGCGCATCGTCGGCAGCATCTCGCTCAAGGGCGGCCGCATCGACGACATCGCGCTGGTGCAATTCCGCGAAACGGTCGACCCGAAGTCGCCGCCGATCATCCTCTATTCGCCCTCGGGCACCGCCGAACCCTATTACGCCGAGTTCGGCTGGGTGCCGGCGACGGGCGTGACCGCGAAGTTGCCGGACGCACAGACCGTCTGGCAGCAGGACGGCAGCGGCAGCCTGACGCCGACGGCGCCCGTGGTGCTGAAGTGGGACAATGGCGAGGGCCTCACCTTCCGCCGGACCGTCTCGGTCGACGACCATTATCTCTTCACGGTCAAGGACGAGGTGAGCAATGTCGGCAACGCGCCCGTCACGCTCTATCCGTTCGCGCTGATCTCGCGCCACGGTGCGCCTCAGGTCTCCGGCTACTACATCCTGCATGAAGGCCTGATCGGCTATCTCGATGGCCTGCAGGAATATGCCTACAAGAAGATCGACGAAGCCAAGTCGGTGAACTTCAAGGCCACCAATGGCTGGCTCGGCATGACCGACAAATACTGGGCCTCGGCGCTGCTGCCGGACACCAGCGCGCCGCTTCAGGCGCGCTTCTCGTCGAACCCATCAGGTAACGTCCACACCTACCAGACCGATTATCTGCTCGACCCCGTCACCGTCGCGATCGGCGGCACCGCGACGGCGAATGCGCGGCTGTTCGCGGGCGCCAAGGAAGCCGGCGTCGTCGGCCTCAATTTCCCGCTGGCCGGCCACGGCGGCTACAACAAGGAGCTGGGGCTGAACCATTTCGATCTCTTGATCGACTGGGGCTGGTTCTACTTCATCACCAAGCCGATGTTCATCGGCCTCGACTTCTTCTTCCGCTTCTTCGGCAATTTCGGCATCTCGATCCTGCTCGTGACCGTGATCGTGAAGCTGTTGTTCTTCCCGCTGGCGAACAAGTCCTACGCCTCGATGGCGAAGATGAAGTCGGTCCAGCCGCAGCTGCAGGCACTGAAGGAACGCTATCCCGACGACAAGGTGAAGCAGCAGCAGGAGATGATGGAGATCTACCGCAAGGAGAAGATCAATCCGGTCGCCGGCTGTCTTCCCGTGGTGATCCAGATCCCCGTGTTCTTCTCGCTGTACAAGGTGCTGTTCGTCACCATCGAAATGCGGCACGCGCCGTTCTACGGCTGGATCAAGGACCTCTCGGCGCCGGATCCGACCAATTTGTTCAACCTGTTCGGTCTGATCCCGTTCGACCCGACCACGATTCCGGTGTTCGGCCACTATCTCGCGCTCGGCATCTGGCCAATCATCATGGGCATCACGATGTGGTTCCAGATGAAGCTGAACCCGACGCCGCCGGATCCAACGCAGCAGATCATCTTCAACTGGATGCCGCTGATCTTCACCTTCATGCTGGCGGGCTTCCCGGCGGGCCTCGTGATCTACTGGGCCTGGAACAATCTGCTCTCCGTGATCCAGCAGAGCTACATCATGCGTCGCAACGGCGTGAAGGTGGAGCTGTTCGACAATCTCAAGGCGACGTTCGCGAAGAAGGCGACGTAAGCGTCGTCATTGCGGGCGCAAATGCCTCCACATCGTCATGCCCGGGCTCGTCCCGCCTGCGCGGCCGAAGCCGCTTCGGCGCGGCGAAGGCCCGGGCATCCACGTTTTGGAGGGTGCCCAGTTACAAGACGTGGATGGCCGGGACGAGCCCGAAAGGATAGAGCCTTCGCATGACCGACGACAAAGATGCGAAGCTGATCGAGGCCGGGCGCAAGCTGTTCGCGCGCGACTGGCAGTTCATCTGGGCCTCGCCCTCGATCGCGACGCTGCCGCCGATGGCGGGGCTGGAGATCGCCTTTGCCGGCCGCTCCAATGTCGGCAAGTCGAGCCTGATCAACGCGCTCACCGGGCGCAACGCGCTGGCGCGCACCTCGCACACGCCGGGCCGCACCCAGGAGCTGATCTTCTTCGAGGTCCCCGGGAAAACCGATTTGCGCCTCGTCGACATGCCCGGTTACGGCTATGCCAAGGCGCCCAAGAGCCAGGTCGCGTCCTGGACCGAGCTGATCCACAAATTCCTGCTGGGCCGCGCCTCGCTCGCGCGCGTCTACGTGCTGATCGACGCGCGGCACGGTCTCAAGGATGTCGATCTCGAGGTGCTCAAGACGCTGGACCGCTCCGCGGTCAGCTACCAGATCGTGCTGACCAAGGCCGATCAGGTGAAGGCCGCCGAGCTGCAATCGCGCATCGCCGAGACCGAAGCCGCGCTGGCCAAGCATCCCGCCGCGTTCCCGAACGTGCTCGCGACCTCGTCGCGCAGCTCGACCGGCATGGAGGGCCTGCGCGCCGCCATGGCGAAGCTCCTGGAAGAGCGGAGCAAGTAATGGCGGCCCATCGCCTCTTGATTGGGCTTGCCGGTTTGATGGGCGCCGCCGGCGTCGCGCTGGCCGCCGCCTCCGCGCATGGCGGCGATGCAAGCCGGCTCGCCACGGCGAGCGCCATGCTGCTGTTTCATGCAACTGCCATACTCGCGGTGATCGGATTGCTCGCGCGCAGCCTTCTGCGCGACGGAATTGGCCTCGTTGGCGCGTTCGGCTTCGTGATAGGCGCCGCGCTGTTCGCGGGCGACCTCACCTTGCGGCAATATGCCGGCCATTCGCTGTTTCCATATGCGGCGCCGACGGGTGGATCGGTGATGATTTTGAGCTGGCTGGCGGTGACGCTCGCGGCGGTGGTGGCAAGGAAATAAGTCTCGTGCCCCGGACGCAGCGCAGCGCCTTAGCGGTGCGCTGCTGAGACGGGGCCCATACTGCTTTCTGGGTCCCGGCTCAGCGGCGCAGCACTACGCGCCGCACCGCGTCCGGGACACGAGATCGCATGCCAGCCACACTTTGCGCCCCGCCCGCCAATCGGATAGAACGCGCACCGACCGTCCCGCCAGCGAGACCGCGACATGACCGACATCTCTCCGCTCGACCAGGCCCGCATCCTGTCCGAAGCGTTGCCGCACATGCAGCAGTATGACGAGGAAACCATCGTCATCAAATATGGCGGCCATGCCATGGGCGACGAGGAGACTGCGAAGAACTTCGCCCGCGACATCGTGCTGCTGGAGCAGACCGCAATCAATCCCGTAGTGGTGCATGGCGGCGGGCCGCAGATCGCGACCATGCTCAAGCGCCTCGGCATTCAATCGGAGTTCGCGGCCGGCCTGCGCATCACCGATGCCGCGACCATCGAGATCGTCGAGATGGTGCTGGCCGGCTCCGTCAACAAGCAGATCGTCGGCTACATCAACGAGGCCGGCGGCAAGGCCGTCGGCCTCTCCGGCAAAGACGCCAACATGGTGAAGGCGACGAAGACGACGCGCACCATCATCGATCCGGACTCGCATATCGAGAAAGCGGTCGATCTCGGGTTCGTCGGCGACCCCGAGAAGGTCGACCTCACGCTGCTCAACCAGCTGATCGGCTATGAGCTGATCCCGGTGCTGGCGCCGCTCGCGACCTCCAAGGAAGGCCAGACGCTGAACGTCAACGCCGACACCTTTGCAGGAGCCGTGGCCGGCGCGCTGAAGGCCAAGCGCCTGCTGCTGCTCACCGACGTGCCGGGCGTGCTCGACAAGTCGAAGAAGCTGATCCCGCAGCTCTCGGTGAAGGACGCGCGAAAACTGATCGCCGACGGCACCATCTCTGGCGGCATGATCCCGAAGGTCGAGACCTGCATCTACGCGCTCGAGCAGGGCGTCGAGGGCGTCGTCATCATCGACGGCAAGATGCAGCATGCGGTGCTGCTCGAGCTCTTTACCAACACAGGCACGGGAACGCTGATCCACAAGTGAGGGACGAGAAAACGAGAGACGCCGTCATGGCCGGGCTTGTCCCGCCTGCGCGGCCGAAGCCGCTTCGGCGCGGCGAAGGCCCGGCCGTCCACGATCTTTCGACCCGCGCCAAGAACGTGGATGCCCGGCACAAGGCCGGGCATGAGGGAGGGAGGCCACCCCGCCGCTCCCCCCTCGCCCGCTTTCTGATGACGCTGCCGGCCGCGGCCATCTCGTTCCTGTTCTCCTCCGCACCCGCCCTCGCCGACCTCAAGATCTGCAACCGCATGTCCTATGTCGTCGAAGCCGCGATCGGCATCGACGACAAGGCGGCGACCGCAACGCGCGGCTGGTTCAGGATCGATCCCGCCACCTGCCGCGTGGTGGTGCAGGGTACGCTGATGGCCGACCGCATCCTGCTCCACGCCCGTGCGCTCGGCGTCTATGGTGCCTCTCCGATCCCGCAGAACGGCCGCGACATGCTGTGCGTAGCGCAGGACAATTTCGTCATTGCGGCGGCGCGGCAGTGCCGCAGCGGCCAGGCGCAAGTCGCGTTCACGCAAGTGACGCCCACGCAAGCGGCGGACGGCAACCTCACCGCCTACCTCGCCGAGGATTCCGAATATGACGACGAGCAGGCCCGCCTCGCCGGCATCCAGCGCCTGCTGGTGATCGCGGGCTACGACGTCGGCGCGATCGACGGCGTCGACGGACCGAAGACGCAGGGCGCGCTGGCCGCCTTCCTGAAAAGCCGCGGCTTGTCCTCCGACGTCGTGGGCTCGCAAAGCTTCTTCAAGACCATGGTCGATGCGGTGCAGACGCCGTCCGCGACCGGCCTCACCTGGTGCAACGACACCTCGCACAAGGTGATGGCGGCGATCGCGACCGACGACGGCAAGTCCGTGACCAGCCGCGGCTGGTATCGCATCGATCCCAAGACCTGCCTGCACCCCGACGTGACCGGGCAGCCGAAGCAGATCTTCAGCTTCGCGGAAGCGGTCGACGCCGACAACCGCGTCGTCAAGCTGAAGGACAGGCCGCTGAACTGGGGCGGCGACAGACAGCTCTGCACGCGCGAGACCAAGTTCGAGACCGTTGAGCAGACCGATTGCGGCGCGCGCGGATTTTCGGCGACGGGCTTTGGCGCGGTGGATATGAGCAGCGGCGGCAAGACGCTGCGATTCGCGGTGCCGTGAATGGGAGAGTTGCGATGAGCCAACCCCGCGCCTTCTCCCATGTCGACACCTGGGTGTTCGACCTCGACAACACGCTCTATCCGCATCACGTCAATCTGTGGCAGCAGGTCGATGTGCGGATCACCGAGTTCGTGTCGAGCTGGCTGCAGGTGACGCCGGCGGAGGCTCGAAAACTCCAGAAGGATTATTACCTGCGATTCGGCACCACCATGCGCGGCATGATGACCTTGCATGGCGTGTCCGCCGACGACTATCTCGCCTACGTCCACAAGATCGACCATTCGCCGCTGGAGCCGAACCCGGCGCTCGGCCAAGCCATCGCAAGATTGTCGGGGCGCAAGCTGATCCTGACCAACGGCTCGGTCGATCATGTCGATGCAGTGCTGGCGCGTCTCGGCTTCGCAGGCCATTTCGACGGCGTGTTCGACATCATCGCCGCCGAATTCGAGCCCAAGCCGGCGGAGCGGACCTACAGGAAATTCCTCACGGACCATGCGGTCGATCCGACCAAGGCCGCCATGTTCGAGGATCTTGCCCGCAACCTCACCGTCCCGCACCAGCTCGGCATGACCACGGTGCTGGTGGTGCCGGATGGAACGAAGGAGGTGGTGCGGGAGGACTGGGAGCTCGAAGGCCGGGATGCCGCCCATGTCGATCACGTCACGGATGATCTGACGGGTTTTTTGGGCAAGCTGTCGCGATGAGGCCGTAGCCCTTGTCCGGGACGACGGCGGAGTTTGCCTTGACTCCGTCCGCCCAAATCCCGAAAAAGCGCCCCAATCCGTCCAAATTCCCAGTCCCCAGAGGAAATCCCGATGTCCCTTGCAGCCCTCGAATCCACCATCAACAGCGCGTTCGACGCGCGTGACGGCATTTCGACCTCGACCAAGGGCGAAGTACGCGAGGCCGTGGACCAGGCGCTGGAGACCCTGGACAAGGGTGAGGCGCGCGTTGCCGAGCGTGGCGCTGACGGCAAGTGGAAGGTCAATCAATGGCTGAAGAAGGCGGTGCTGCTGTCGTTCCGCCTCAACGACATGGACGTCATTGGCGGCGGTCCCGGCAAGGCGAGCTGGTGGGACAAGGTGCCCTCGAAGTTCGAAGGCTGGGGTCCGAACCGGTTTCGCGATGCCGGTTTTCGCGCCGTGCCGGGTGCGGTCGTGCGCCGCTCGGCCTTCATCGCCAAGAACGTCGTGTTGATGCCGTCCTTCGTCAATCTCGGCGCCTATGTCGATGAGAGCACCATGGTCGACACCTGGGCCACCGTCGGCTCCTGCGCCCAGATCGGCAAGCGCGTGCACATCTCCGGCGGCGCCGGCATCGGCGGCGTGCTCGAGCCGCTGCAGGCCGAGCCGGTCATCATCGAGGACGATTGCTTCATCGGCGCGCGCAGCGAGGTCGCCGAAGGCGTGATCGTCCGCAAGGGCGCGGTGCTGGCGATGGGCGTGTTCCTGGGCGCCTCGACCAAGATCGTCGACCGCGAGACCGGCGAGATCTTCATGGGCGAAGTCCCCGAATATTCCGTGGTGGTGCCCGGCGCGCTGCCCGGCAAGCCGATGAAGAACGGCCAGATCGGTCCCAGCACCGCCTGCGCCGTGATCGTCAAGCGGGTCGACGAGCGCACGCGCTCCAAGACCAGCATCAACGAGCTGCTGCGGGATTAGCGCGCGTCAGTCGAACCGAAGTCCAGCCTGGTACGACCAACCTGCGGAACCGCGAGCCGCAGGCCCGGCCCGGAGGGTGCGATGGACTTCGTCCGGCTATTGTTCAGCTTCAACGGCCGCCTCAACCGCGCCAGATACCTCGTCGTGGAGCTGACGCTCCTCGCGCTCTGGGCCATGACCTGGCTCAAGCCCTTGTTTCTGGTCTCGTCACCGCAAGCCTTGAGCTGGATGGCCGCGATCCCGATGGTCTGGATCAACATGGTCACGACGGCCAAAAGGCTTCACGACCGCGACAGAAGCGGCTGGTGGGCACTTGCCGTTTTCGTCGTCAATCGTCTCTCCTTCCTCTATTACGGGGCCTATTTCGGACTCTCGTTCGGCGTCGACGTTCCGATCGCCGGGCAGATGCTGCTCGTGATGCTGGCGATTGCCCTGTCCCTGCTGCAGACCTGGATCGTCATCGAGTTGTTTTTCCTGGCAGGGACCGACGGGTCCAACCGGTTCGGGCCGGATCCGACGCGCAGCGCTCGTGCCGCTGCCGCCACGTCGCGTCCCGAGCCGCATGGTCTTCCAGATTTTCTCGTGCACCGGTCTGGCTCCGCCTCGCAGAGCGCGAGATAGACGCCGCGGTGCGAATCCCGCGCTCGCTGAACGCACCGAGACCTCATCGAACCCCCTTTCGCACCTTCGCGACCAATCTTCGGGCGGCCCCTGCCGCCCGGAGCCCCTCGCATGGACTGGACCTGGTATCTCTTGCGCTTCGACGGCCGCGTCAACCGCGCCCTGCTGTGGCAGGCGCTTCTGATCGTCGCGCTGCTGGCGGGACTGCTCGGCGTCATCGGCCAAGTGATCCATCTCGTCGGCGCCCGTGGCACATCGAAGCTATCCCTGACGATCGATTTCGACTTCGGCCTCGACGATCTGTTCAAGTTGGTCGACCCCCGAACCTATCGCTCGCCGGCCTCATTCGACCGCACGGATATGATCCTGAAGTCATCCGGTCTGGCGCTGTTCACGTGGATCTTCCTGGCGACCACGATCAAGCGGCTGCATGATCGCGACAGGGGCGGCTGGTGGATCATCCCGTTCTGCGTCGCGCCCGGCCTGTATAGTCAGTTCTCGGACCTGTTGCCCAACGCCCGCTGGATGCTTCCGTTCAGCCTCACCGCCTCGACCCTGTGGCTGTGGGGGTTCATCGAGATGTTCTGCATGCCCGGCAGCGAGGGCCACAACCGCTTCGGTCCCGATCCGCTGGCCAAGGTCGAGGACGCCGTATCGCCCTCTGCCGATAGCTGGGACCAGAGCCGCGAGATCGAAATTGTCCCGCCCAGCGCTAGCCCACCCGGCGGCATGCATGTTAAGCGGGGCGCATGACCGATGCTCTGTCCATTGCCCGCGATCTCATCCGCTGCCCCTCGGTAACTCCTGAAGATGCCGGTGCACTCGGGGTGCTCGAAAAAGCCCTCGGTGCCGCAGGCTTCACCTGCCACCGCGTGACCTTCAGCGAGGAAGGCACCGCCGACGTCGACAATCTCTATGCGCGGATCGGCACCGAAGGCCCGCACATCACGTTTGCCGGCCACACCGACGTCGTGCCGCCGGGCGACGAAAGCGCCTGGACCATCGGCGCGTTCTCCGGGGAGGTGAAGGACGGCGTCCTGCACGGCCGCGGCGCGGTCGACATGAAGGGCGGTATCGCCTGCTCGGTCGCCGCGGTCCTGGAGCATCTCGCCGCCAATGGCGGCAAAGCGCGCGCCGACGGCAAGGGCTCGATCTCGTTCCTGATCACCGGCGACGAGGAAGACGTCTCGATCAACGGCACCATCAAGCTCTTGAAATGGGCCGCCGAGCGCGGCGAGACATTCGACCATTGCGTGCTGGGCGAACCTTCCAATGTCAAGACGCTCGGCGACACCATCAAGGTCGGCCGCCGCGGCTCGCAATCCGGCACGCTTTATGTCGACGGCGTGCAGGGCCACGTAGCCTATCCGCATCGTGCGGCGAATCCGGTGCCGGACATCTCGCGCCTGATCGTGGCGATCTCCGACGAGCCGCTCGACCATGGCAGCGCGCAATTCCAGGCCTCCAATCTCGAATTCGTCTCCGTCGATGTCGGCAACAAGGCCTTCAACGTGATCCCCGGCGAGGCCCGCGCCAGGTTCAACATCCGCTACAACGACAACCATACCCAGGCGTCCTTGCGCGAACTGGTCGAGGCGCGCTTGGCAAAAGCCTGCGGCAACCGCATCAAAGCCCGGATCGTGTGGGAGCCTTCAAATTCCACCGTGTTCGTCACCAAGCCGGGCTCGTTCACCGATCTTGCGGTGGCTGCGATCGAGGGCGTGACGGGCCGCAAGCCGGAACTGTCGACGTCAGGCGGCACGTCGGATGCGCGGTTCATTTCGAGCTACTGCCCGGTGATCGAGTTCGGCCTGGTGGGGCAGACCATGCACCAAGTCGACGAGCGCGTGCCGGTGGCGGATCTGGAGAAGCTGACGAAGGTCTATCGCGGGATTTTGACGAGGTATTTCGGGTAGGGGCGCTGCAGTCAACACGCCCATGCTGTCATCGCCCGCGAAGGCGGGCGATCCAGTACTCCGAGATGACAGTGATAGAATCGAGGAGCCGCGGCGTACTGGATGCCCCGCCTTCGCGGGGCATGACGGCGGAGAGTGGGGCGCGAGAACGCCTGCCTCTCTAATAATCTACCTTCATCAGATACAGCCC
>Ga0102592_1001741_pt1 | contig 22095 bp, 20 predicted proteins | sample AraplaCol_mMF_r2_FD_76861 | JGI IMG/M metagenome (GOLD analysis project Ga0102592, IMG submission 76861) | Arabidopsis root microbial communities from North Carolina, USA - plate scrape MF_Col_mMF_r2 (SPADES assembly) (version 2) | ecosystem: Host-associated > Plants > Roots > Endosphere...
ACATAGATCGGGCCGGTCATGATGTGGACGCCGGGATTGCGGTCGTCCTCGGGGATCTCGGTGAAGATGCGGGTGACCGCCTCGTCCATCATCAGGTCGGGGGCGTCGCCGGCATGATGGGTGATGGCCTCGGCGCTGACCAGGTCGCCGCTCTTGACGCGCAGGGCCGGCCTGATCGACGGGTCGAAATAGCCCCAGTGCACGGTGGCGGGCGTGGCCTTCAGGGTGTGCAGGGCGCCGGGCAGGACGTCGGGGCGGGTCTGGCCGGGTTCGCAGATGAAGGGCATCGGGTGTCTCCGGTCAGGCCGCGGCGGCGGCGAGCGTGACGGACGTCATGCTCAGCGAGCCGTGCTCGATGTGGTCGGGGGCGAAGCTGGCCACGTCGCCGGGCAGGCGCGCGCCCAGCACGTAGAGCAGCGGCCAATAGTGGTCCGGCGTCGGCACCGAACGGGCGGCGTCCTGGCCCTGCGAGGCGAAGTTCACGGCCCGCTCGGGCGCGTCGTCGACGATCGCCTGCTTGACGTAGTCGTTGAACCGCTGCGACCAGTCGTAGGGCGCGCAATGGCGCTCGCCCCAGTTCATGGCCGGCAGGTTGTGGACGATGTTGCCGGTGCCGACGATCAGCACGCCCTCGTCCCGCAGCGGCGCCAGGCGCCGGGCCAGTTCGAAGTGCCATTCCGGCGGCCTGGTCGCGTCCATGCTGAGCTGCACGACCGGCACGTCGGCGTCGGGATAGACCTTGCTCAGCACCGACCAGGTTCCGTGGTCCAGGCCCCAGGCCTGCTGGTCCAGGACCACCGGCTGCGGCGCCAGCAGGTCCCTCACCCGCGCCGCCAGCTCGGGCGAGCCCGGGGCCGGATACCGCACGTCGAACAAGGCCTGAGGGAATGAGGCTCCGAAATCGTGGATCGTCCTCGGCGCGATCATGGCGGTGACGCCCACGCCCTGGGTCAGCCAGTGGGCCGAGACGCAAAGGATGGCCCTGGGCTTGCCGAACGCCGCGCCCATCGCCTTCCAGGTCTTGGTGGTGTCGTTGGTCTCAAGCGCGATCATCGGGCTGCCGTGACCGAAGAAGACGACGGGCATGCGGCTCATGCGGCGGCCTCCGGCTTGGCAGCTTTCAGGGTGGCCCAGGCCTTCTGGTAGCGAGGCGTAAGCCAGCGGTTGAACTGCACCTGCGCCCCCTCCTGCCAGGAATAGCGGCCGCGCGCCGCGAACCGCGAGCGCAGCCCCACCTGCACCAGTTCGTCGACATGCATGTCCTGGGCGATGATCTTGCCCGCCGAGGTCATGATCATCTCCAGCCGCTCCTCGAAGCCGGGGGTCTCGGTGGCCCCGGGCGCGACCAGCAGGCCGGTGTCCTGCTCCATGGTCTCTGGGCCGGTCGGCCGCAGGATCAGGTAGATGACCATGTCGCTGGTCATCACCAACGACAGGGTCGGCGGGATGTTGGCGAAGGTGGCGCGGTTGCGGTCTTCGTCCGTCAGCTTGGGAAAGATCGGCAGGACCGCCTTCTGGGTCGGGTTGAAGCTGACGTCCGGATGGGTGGTGCCGTTGTAGCGCAGGAAGCCGGCGTCGCCCTCGGCCGCTTCCGGAAAGCTGCACAGCTCGCTGGGGATGAAGTCGTGCAGCGGGCCGCGATGCAGCTTGTTGGCGTGGTAGCCGTCGTTGTTGTTCTCGAACATCACCTTCCAGTTCCAGGCGAACTGGCCGGTCATGGGGGGCGTCAGGCCCTCGGCGTTCGACAGATCGTAGTTGGCGATGGCCTCCTCGACCGCCTTCAGGCGCGGCGCCAGCGGCGGCGCCTCGGCGTCGAAATTGATGAAGATGAAGCCCAGCCAGATCTCGACCTTGAAGGTCGGCAGCCTGACGGCCTTCTTGTCGAAGCCGCAGGCCCGCTCCATGGCCGGGGCGTTCACCAGGTCGCCGTTCAGCGAATAGACCCAGTGGTGATAGGGGCAGACGAAGCCGCGGGCGTTGCCGCGGCCCTCGGCCACCAGCATGGCGCGGTGCTGACACACGGCCGACATCGCCTTGATCTCGCCCGCGCGGTTGCGGGTCACGATGATCGGCTCGCCGATGATCGTGGTGGTGAAGTAGTCGCCCTGTTCCTTGACCCAGTCGACGCGGCCCACGCACAGCCATTCGTGATTGAACAGCGCCTCCTTCTCGAAGGCGTAGAAGGCCGCGTCGGTGTAGCAGGCGGGCGGCAGGGTCTCGGCCGCATCGACATCGAGGGTCGATCGCGACAGGCCGTCGAAGAAGGCGTCGTCCAGGTGGGGGGCGGCGGGCGTGAGGCCCATGGCGAGTGCGCTCCTTCGATAGATCGATACGAAGGCTAGGCGCGGCGCGCCTGTCGGTCTTGCACCAGCGCGCACGATAACTTGGCCGTCGCCCGGCGCGCGGGCGGCTTCGCCGGGTTCTCGGGCGGAAATGAGCAAAAGTCGCGCAAGACGCGCGCATCGCCGACTTTGCGGGACGCGCACGGAAAGCGATCGGGCGCGCTGGGGAAAGACGCCTCCCCGGGCGATGCCTAGCCTCGGGTCCAGACCGCTTCCAGAGGACCACGCCCGTGGACATGACGCTCGCCGACGACCTGACGATCTCGGACCTGAAGCCCGGCTTCGGCGCCCGGATCCACGACATCGACCTGCCGTCCGCCTCGGACGCCCAGATCGACAAGGTGGTGGCCGCCTTCCACCGCCACGGCGCCGTCGTGGTCCCCGGACAGACGATGACGCCGGACGACCTGATGCGCTTCATCGGTCGGTTCGGCGAGGCCGAGGACCATACCCAGACCCGCTTCACCCTGCCCGGCTATCCGAAGATCTTCATCCTCAGCAACCGGGTGGTCGACGGCCAGCCGATCGGGGCCCACAACGACGGGGTCGGTTGGCACACCGACTACAGCTACAAGCCCGAGCCGGTGATGCTGACCATGCTCTATGCGGTGGAGGTGCCGGACGAGGGCTCTGACACCCTGCTGGCCGACGGCTGCGCCGCCTGGAACGCCCTGAGCCCCGAGAAGCAGGCCGAGCTGCTGCCGCTGCGCCTGCACCACAGCTACAAGCACTTCATGGCCACCCGCCAGTTCGGCCAGCAGCAGACCCTGTCGCCCGAGTTGGAGGCGGCCAATCCCGACGTCGAGCATCCGCTGATCCGCACCCATCCGGCCGACGGCCGCAAGGCGCTGTGGCCCTCGACCGGTACGGTGACCGAGGTGATCGGCAAGCCCGGCCCCGAGGGTCTGGCCCTGATCGGCGAGCTCGTGGAATTCATGACCAGCGAGCCGTTCGTCTATCGCCACAAATGGGCCAAGGGCGACCTGCTGATGTGGGACAACCGCTGCACCCTGCACACCGGCACGCTGTACGACGACACCAAGTATTTCCGGACCATGCACCGGCTGTGGGTGAAGGGCGACAAGCCGTACTAGGTCTTTCGCAGGGCCCCTTTCGTTGTCATCCCGGAAAGCGCGCAGCGCTTGTCCGGGACCCAGGGGCCGCCGCACCGCCTTCGCCCAGTCCCCTGGGTCCCGGCTCTCCGCTACGCTACGGCCGGGATGACAACCTTTGTGATGAGTTGAGAAGATCCATGACCCAGACCTGGCTGATCACCGGCGTGTCCGGCGGTCTCGGACGCGAGATCGCCCTGGCGGCCGTCGCCCGCGGCGACGTCGTGTTCGGCACGGTGCGCGGCGCCGCGGCCGCCGACGCCTTCGAGCGGCTGGGCGGCCGCGCCCTGGTGCTGGACGTCACCGACGAGGCCGCCGTGCGCACGGGAGTCGCCCAGGCGGAAGCGGCGGGAGCGATCGACATTCTGGTCAACAACGCCGGCTACGGCCTGGTCGGGGCGGTGGAGGAGGCCTCGCTCGACGAGGTCCGCGCCCAGTTCGAGACCAATGTCATCGGCCCGCTGGCGATGCTGAAGGCGGTGCTGCCGGCCATGCGCGCGCGCCGCGCCGGGCGGATCATCAACATCACCTCGGTCTCGGGTCTGGCGGTCTGGGCCGGCACGGGCGTCTACTGCGCCAGCAAGTGGGCGCTGGAGGGCCTGACCCAGACCCTGGCCGCCGAGGTGGCCGAGTTGGGGATCAAGGTCGTCAACGTCGCCCCCGGCGGCCTGCGCACCAACTTCGCCGGCGGCTCCAAGACCGTCGTCGCCAGCAAGATCGCCGACTATGACGGCCTGGCCCGCGACGCTGAGCGGATCATGGCCGACCACGCCGGCCACGAGCCGGGCGACCCGGCCAGGGCGGCCCAGGCCATCCTGCGCATCGCCGACGAGCCCGCCCCGCCCCTGCACCTTCTGCTGGGCGAGGACGCCCTGAAATACGCCGGCTACGCCGCCGCCGGCCTCCAGGCCGACATCGACGCCTGGAAAGACCTCACCCTGTCGATCGGCTTCGCCAAATAAGGGACCGCCCGTGACCAACACCCTGATCTTCGTCGACCTGGCCTCGGAAGACCCGGACGCCGCCGGCCGGTTCTACGCGCAGGTGTTCGGCTGGGAGAACGACGCCCGACCCCAGGGCGAGTACCACCGCATGGTGCCCGGCGGCTTCTTCAAGAAGAGCGACGGGACCGACAGCGAGATCGGTAACCTGCACCTGGGCATCTTCAAGGCCGCCAACGCCCGCCCCCACCCCGAACCGGCCGGCGTCGAGCCCCGCCACCTATCGACTGACGGCCGCAAGCCGCGCGTCTGGGTGCTGATCGGCGACGACGACAGCGCCGACCGCATCCTGTCGACCGCCGAAAAGCTGGGCGCGGTCCTGCTGTGGCGCGATCACTATTGGGCCGAGTTCAACGGCTACAATCACGCCTTCCGCGACCCGTGGGGCAACGAGATCGTCCTGTGGGGCAAGGCCGGGGCGAACCCGCAGGTTCCAGCGGAGTTCACGCGGGAGTAGGCTCGGCGCCGCTCCGGGACACCGAAGGCCTGCTCACCGGAACTGCAACACGTCTCCGTCCAGCGGCGTCTGCTCCCGCCGCGCCGACGGCGGGCCGAGCGAGACCTTGGCCGTCCGATCCAGCGCGTCGCTGATGCTCACCGCGCCCAGGCGGTCGAAGCGGTCGATGACGAACGGCAGGCCTTCCGACTCCTCGAAGGTCGCCGCGTCGGTGACCTGGAAATGCAGGTGGGGCGCGTTGGCGGCGCCCGACTGGCCCAGCAGCCCGATCACGGCGCCGCGCTTCACCCGATCACCGGCCTTGACGGTCAGGCTGCCGGGCTGAAGGTGAGCGTAGGACACGAAGACCCTGGGCGCGATCTCCAGCACCACGAAATTGCCCATCAGCGACCGGGCGGTCAGCTCGGCGGGCGCGGGCGGACTGGTCATCGGCCTGTTGTCGGGCTGGCCGTCGCGGGCGTCGCGCACCACGCCGTCGGCCACCGCCAGCACCGGCGCGCCGAAGCCCGCCCAGTCGGCGTCGGTCGACTCGGTCAGCTTGTCGAGGGCGGCGCGCACGGCGTGCCCCGCCTGGTCCAGCCCGAAGAAATCGACGGCGTAGCGCTGCGGGATGGTGACCCGGCCGTTGGCCGCCACCAGGCTTCCCCAGTGATGGGACAGGTGATTGCCCGGCCCCTCGTGAGCCAGCCAGCGCCCTTCGCCCAGCGGTGGGCCGATGACGATCGGCGGCGCGGCGTCAACGGCCGTGCGGACGCCGTCGACCAACTGCTCGGGTCCGGCCGGGGGCCGAAATTCCAGCTGGTGGCGCAGGACCTTGGGCGGCCTGGCGCCGGCCGGCAGGTCGAGCCACAGGAACAGCACCACCTGCCCGCCGCCCTCGACGGGCACGCCGGCGCGCGCCACGTCGGCGGGATGGGCCAGCAGGTCGTTGACCTGGGCGTCGACGAAGCTGGCCAGCGGCGTGGTCTCGTCGTCGGCATAAACGCTTACCCGCCGCAGGGTCAGCGTCCCGGTGTCCTTGTAGAAATTGCCGACATGCAGCTCATAGGCCAGGTGCGTCACGCCATCGCTGCCGACCGTCGGCCGGGGCGGCGCCGGAACTCGAACCTCGACGGGAGCCTGGGCGAAGACCTGGGCGGGAGAGGCGATCGCGCCCCCGGCGTGCGACGCCGCAAGCAGGCCCAGGAGCGCCGCGCCCAGCCAGGCGAGAAACCGACACGACTTCAACGACACCGCTCCCCGACTGCTTCCCCTGTTTGAAAGGCGCCCCGTCGGCTTGTCAAACCAGGACCTTCGGCGCTGGAGCCTGCCGGTCGTCGTCGACGCGTTCCGGCGCGCCCACGAAGCCCTTGGCGCAGTACCAGCCGCCCTGGAACGGCGCGGCGAGCGCGTCCTCCCCCGGCCCGGCCAGCACCTCCACCGCCCAGTCCTCGGCGTTGTCCCTCGGTGCATAACCTAGGAACGCCACGTCGGAATTATCCCAGAAACTCCGTGTGTTGCCTGAGACTCCGTACACGGTCGCATAGCCGAAATCGGCGGCCTCGATCCCGCAGCGCACCAGCTCGACCATGTCGCGCGGGCTGATCCAGACCGACAGTTGGCGAATGTCGAACGGCCGGTCGCGATAGGCGCCGATCCGCAGGGACAGCACCTGCAGCCCGAACTTGTCGGCGTACATCCGGCCCATGGCCTCGCCGAACACCTTGCTGACGCCATAGTAGCTGTCAGGACGCGGGACCATCGTCTCCGCCGTCGGCGTGTCGCGGCGATGAAAGCCGGCGGCGTGGTGCGACGAGGCGAACAGCACCCGCTTCACCCCAGCCCGCCGCGCGGCTTCGAACAGGTTGTGGACGCCGACGATGTTGGCCGGCAGGACCTGGTCCCAGGCGTTGGTCTCGGGCTCGACGGGCACGCCGGCCATGTGGATGACGGTGTCGATTCCGGCCATCGCGGCGACCAGGGTCGGGAGGTCCAGCAAGTCGGCGTGAACCGTTTCCTCTCCCGATCTCGCGGGCGCCAGCGGCGTGATGTCGGCCAGGCGCATCAGGCCGTACCGGCCGGCGAGGCCCAGGCGGATCGCCGAACCGATGCCGCCGGCCGCGCCGAGCAGGAGGATGCGGCGGTTCAGCGGGCTCATCTACAGGACCCCCGCGAACGGGCTAGAAAGGCCGGTCGCCCGCCACCGTCACCCGGTAGCCCGTGCGGGTGTCGGGGAAATAGTCCCAGATCGCCTGGTGCCAGGTGCAGCGGTTGTCCCAGAAGGCCACTGAGTTCTTCCGCCAGCGGAAGCGCACCTGGAAGTCCGGATTACTGGCGTGCTGATAGAGGTAGCTCAGGATCGCCGCGCTCTCGGCCTTGGACACGCCCATGACGCGGGTGGTGTAAGACGGATTGACGAACAGGCTCTTGCGGCCGCTGACCGGATGGGTGCGGACGATCGGGTGGACCGAGCAATTGTACTTGCGGTCGATGTCCGGGAAGATCGCCTTGTAGACCGGATTGGCGTCGTGTTCGGCCGACAGCCCCTCCAGATAGGCCTTCATCCGGTCCGACAGGGTGTCGTAGGCCGCGTACATGCTGGCGAAGCAGGTGTCGCCGCCGTCCTCGGGCAGGACCTTCATGTAAAGGATGCTGCCCAGCGGCGGCTCGGGGTCGCAGGTCAGGTCCGAGTGCCAGTTCTCGCCCGCCACGAACTTGGAACTGGCGTCGGCGTGGATGGCCACGATCTCCGGATGGTCGGGCAGGCCGGGCACGCCGGAATGGATGGCCAGGTTCCCGAACTTGCGGCCCAGGTCCTTGTGGGCCTCGTGGTCCATCTGCTGGTCGCGGAAGAACACCACCTGGTACTGGGTCAGGGCCCGGTGCAGCTCCTCGAACTGGCGATTGGTCAGCGGCTTGCCCAGGTCGACGCCGAAGATTTCCGCGCCGATCCGGCGGGTCATCGGCCTCACATCGAGCACGTCGTAGGTCATGCGGCGCAACTCCCACTAAACGTTCAGGAAACCGCCGCGCACATAGACGAGCGGGGCCTTGGCTTCGTCGACCGCGACGCGCAGGACACGGCCGACCAGGATCTCGTGATCGCCGCCGTCGTGGGCGGCGTGCAGGTCGCATTCGACGCAGGCGACCGCGCCGGCCAGCAGCGGCGCGCCACAGACCCCGGCCTCGACGGCGGTCAGGGCGAAGCGGTCGTCGGCCCCGCTCTTGGCGAAGCGATGGGCCAGGTCGCCCTGGTCGCTGGCCAGGATGTTGACGCAGAAGCTCCTGGCCTGGCCCAGGGCCGCCAGGGTGCGACTGTCGCGCTTGAGGCAGACCATGACCAGCGGCGGATCCAGCGACACCGAGCTGAAGGCGCTGACCGTGGTCCCGACCAGCCGGCCGTCGTGACAGACGGTGACCACGGTCACCCCCGCCGCGAAGCTGCCCATGGCCTTGCGGAAGTCGTGCGGCTCGGGCGCCATGTCCTTGGCGACGGCGCTCATCCTTCGTTTCCGAACGGGTTGTCGGGATAGACCGCCGAGGCGGGGCGCTTCCCGCTGTCCTCGGGACTGGCCCGGCCGCAGACCGCCAGGGCGGTCAGGGCGTAGACCAGGGCGCTGTCGACCAGGTCCTGCGGGGTCGGCCGCCAGCGCTTGAAGCCGGTGGTGATGGCCGGGATGCGGTGCATGTTGAAGACGTTGTGGTCGCGCCACATGCTGGAATAGACCGGGTTGGCCAGGGCGACCGGGTGACCCAGGCTCAGCCTGGTGGCGTCGTCGACGGCGGCGACCAGAGGCGCCACCTCGCGGGCGTCGGCCTCGAAGCCGTGGCGCACCACCACCGGCTCGATGTCGATACGGCCCAGGCCGTTGTCGCGGACCATGGCCTCCAGCGAATGCTGGACGTCGGCCACGCGCTGCTTCGGGGTCAGGCCGACCTCCAGATAGAGGTTCACCAGCTCGGTGCCCGCCCCGAAGGCGAACGGGATGCCGCCGCGGATCGAGGCGATCTGCGACTTGGGCTGGGCCACGCCGCCGGGGCTGTCGTAGCGGCTGGCCTTCTCGTATTCGCCGCTCCAAGCGTGGATGGCGTCGGTGAGCCGGCCGATCTTGTAGATCGGGTTCGGATGCTGGGCGGCCGTGGCCGGATGGTCGAGCAGCGGGGTGAACACCCCCTCCCCCCACACCTGAAAGCGGAACACCGCATAGCCGCAGCCCACCCAGGTCAGACCGAAGTCGCAGCCCTCGGCGGCGATGGCGTAGTCGGGGGCGACCCCGCCGTGGTGGAACAGGTAGTGGGCGCCGATGTCCTTGCCCATATAGGCGACGCCGCGGTGCTCCTCGATCGGCTCGGGGCCGATCTCGCCGGGACAGGCGGTCAGGTACATCTTGCCGGCCAGCTCGTAGCCGGCGGTCTTCAGCGCCTTGGCGGCGATCAGGAAGCAGCTCATCGGGCCGCGATCGTTGGCGATCGGATAGCCGTACAGCTTGCCGTCTTCCAGCCAGCACTTCTCCCATTCGGGATTGGCGATCGTCTCCGGCGCATACTTGTAGGCGTCCAGGTCGGGGTTCCAGGTCGGCGCCTCGGTGTCGAGATGGGCGGTGAACAGCAGGTTCTTGCCGATCCCCTTGCCGCCGTGCACGCCGATGATGTTGGGCCGCTCCGGCGTCGCCCCGACCTTGCGCGGCGAGAAGCCCTCGCGGGCCATCCAGTCGTGGACGTAGTTGGCGACCTCCAGCTCCTTGCCGGACGGCGCGGGGATGTTGCCCAGGGTCAGGGCCAGCTCGACGATCTCGTCCTGGCTGATCGCGGCGGCGATGGTGGCGCGGTCGGCGTCGGTGACCTGGTAGGGCGCGGCGGCGCCCGGCGGCGGAAATCCGTCGGCCATGTTCAGGCAGCCCCTTTCCAGGCGTCGGCGATCGCGGCCGTGTCGGTGAGGATCGCGCTGTTCAGCTCCATCACCTTCAGCGACGCGGCATGGATGTCCGCCTCGTAGGCGGCGCAGGCGTCGGCGGCGACGAACACGTGGTAGTCCAGGTCGAAAGCGTCGCGGACGGTGCTGTCGACGCAGCATTCGGTGGTCAGGCCCGCCACCACCAGAGTGTCGACGCCCATCTTGGTCAGCTGCATGTCGAGATCGGTGCCGACGAAGCCGCTGTAGCGGGTCTTGTGCACCACCAGCTCGCCCGGCGCCGGCTTGGGGCCGTAGAACTCCGAACCGACCTGCCCCGCCCGGCACAGGGCCGCGTCGACGTCGGGATCGCCGCCGCGCCGGCGCAGGCGCTCGTTCCAGGCCGCGGAGTCGGTCTCGGGCGTGGTCGACAGGCCCACGAACACCACCGGCACGCCCGCCGCGCGGGCCTGCGCGACCAGCGTCTCGGCCGCCGCCAGGGCGGGCTGGACCACGCCCATGTCGATGAACGCGCCCAGCACCCCGTCGGGCGAGGCGAAGTCGACCTGCATGTCGATCACCAGCACCGCCGTGCGCCCGGGCGCGATCCAGGCGGCCAGGCCGTCCGCGGTCTCTCCGGTCGGGCTCACGGCGTTCACGAATAGACCGCCCGCAGGCCCGGCAGGATGTCGGCGCCGAACATGGTCAGGCCCTCCACATAGTCGGGGAAGATCAGCATCAGGCCGTCCAGCTCGCAGGAGGTGACGAACTCCTCGATCTGCTCGGCGCAGGTGGAGGGCGCGCCGACCACCGTGTGGGTCATGAAGGCGCCCTGCTGCCTGGCGACGGTGTCCAGCTTCTCGGCTGGCACGCCCCAGCTGGCCAGCATGGCCAGGATCGCGCCCATGTCGGCGCCGTCCTTGTAGTGCTCGACCATGGCCGCGGCCTTGGCGTCGGTGTCGCCGTGCACCACCGTGCACATGGCGTAGGTCTTGATGGTCTTGCCCATGGCCTCGGCGGTCTTCTTGGCCCGCAGCGAGGCGTCGCGGCGCTCGTCGGCCGTGCGGCCGCCGATGAAGCAGGCGTCGGCCTCGCGCACCGAGAACTGGAAGCCGCGGTCGGACATGCCGGCGCAGACGATCTCGGGGCGCGGCCGCGACAGCGGCTTGGGCTTGGACTGGCAGTCCTTCATCGTGAAGAACTTGCCGGCGAAGTCGACGCTGTCCTCGGCCCACAGGCGCTTGACCACCGTCGTCCATTCCTCGGTCAGGGCGTAGCGGTCGTCGTGGCTCAGGCTGTCGTCCCAGGCCCCCATCTGGTCGAACTCGCCCTTGTAGGCGCCGGCCACGATGTTCAGGCCCGCCCGGCCGCCGCTGATGTGGTCGAGCGTGGCGATCATCTTGGCGGCCACGGCCGGGTTCTGCAGCAGCGGATGGATGGTGGCCCAGATCCGGACGTTCTTGGTGGCCTCGGCGATTCCGGCCATCATCGTCACCGACTCCAGGGCCGTGCCCCAGTGGTCGGTCTCGCCGCCGAAGCCGCGGAACTTGCCCATGGACATCACGAAGTCCATGCCGACCTGGTCGGCGGTGACCGCCGCGGCCCGGTTCTGCTGGTAGAGGCCATCGAGGACCGGGGTGGTCTTGGAGATGATCCAGCCGCCGTTGGCGACCGGCAGGAAGACCCCGAAGTCCTTGTGCTTGGATGGACTGTGGAACATGGCGGATCCTCCTTACGCGGCGTCTTGAAGCATATCAGGGATCGGCTCGGCGACGGGATCCTGCAGGACGGCCTTGCGCGGCGGCCGCATGAACAGCGCCGCCAGGAAGATGACGCCGATCACCGCGGCGAACAGCTGGAAGGTCGGGGCGAAGCCGCCGAGGCGGTCGCGCATCAGGCCGCCGATCACCGGACCCAGGGCCGAGACCGCGCCCGCCAGGCAGACCAGCGAGAAGATCTCCAGATTGTTCTTCCGGCCATAATAGTTGAGCAAAAGGATGCTGACCGCCAGCACCGTCAGGCCGAACCCGACGCCCACGCCGACGGCGAACAGCATCATCACCGGCCAGGTCGTGGCGTGGGTCAGGGCCAGCAGGCCGACGGCCATCATCCCTTGCGCGCCAGCCAGCAGCCAGCGCGGGTCGACCCGGTCGCCGATCAGGCCGCCGCCCAGTCGGGCGGCCACCTGCATCAGGGATTCCAGGCTGATGGCCGTGACCGCCACCGCCGAGGCCACGCCGATCTCGGAGAAGTGGGTCGGGGCCAGGCTGACGGCGGTCACCCCGCCCAGCAGGTGGGCGAAATAGGCGGCCAGGATCACCCAGAACTGCGGGGTGGCCAGGGCCTCCCGCACCGTCCAGTCGCTGGTGGTGCGATAGACCCGGGCGTCGGCCGGCGCGGTCTTGGCCGCCTCGGCCACGGCCTTGTCGGTGTCGACGGCGGCGGCGGCCAGCCAGGCCCGCCCGCCGACCAGGGCCGCGCACAGGGCGCCGACCACGACCGAGGCGATCGCCTGGGCCCACCAATAGGGCCGCCAGCCGCCGTGGGCCATCTCCATGCCGGTCAGGGCCATCCACGGTCCGGCCACCCCGCCCAGCGAGCCGATGGTGAAATAGATGCCGAACGGCAGGGCCCGCTTCCTGAACAGCATCGACAGCACGTGGGTGCCGGGGATCAGGGCCATCATCTGGTAGCCGACGCCCAGCAGGGCCGTGCCGACCAGATAGACCGCCAGCCCATGGGCCGCGGCCAGGCAGGCGAAGCCGGCGACCATCACCGCCGAGCCGGCGACGATCGTTCCCCTCACCCCGACCTTGCGGACCAGGATGGCCGGCAGCCACGACGAAGCCCCGCAGAACGCGCCCAGCAGGGTGAAGCCGAAGAAGGCCCAGCCGAAGCTCCACTTCAGCTCCTTGATCATCGCCGGCAGCACCACGCCCAGCGACGAGAAGGTCGAGGCCGTGATCGTGAACAGCACCAGGCTGAGCGCGGCCAGCAGCAGCCAGGACCGCCAGGGGATCGTCTTCGACATGGGAGCCTCCATGCATAGGCGAAGCCCCCGCGCCGCCGTTTCCGGCGGCGCGGGAAACAGGAACTAGAACTTGCGCGACAGGGTCACGCGCCACTCGCGGCCCTTGCTGGGCAGCGCGCCGAGGTTGGCGTAGCTGTCGGCGTCGGGCGTGAAGTAGAGCTTGTCGAACAGGTTATCGATGTTGGCCGTCACCGTGTACGGCCCGTACTCGTAGTAGGCCGAGGCGTTGGCGACATAGTAGGCCGGATAGGTCACGGCGTTCTGCACCGTGCCCGCGGTCTTGGTCACGTGGGTGACGCCCAGCGTGGCGCCGACCTTGCCCCAGTCGTGGTCGTCGCTGGTGTAGGCGCCGTACAGGCTGACCACCGATTTCGGGATCAGAGTGTAGTCGTAGTCGCCGGCCCGACCCGGCAGGCCGCTGAACGCCCAGACCACATAGGTGCCGCCGAACGCCTGCGAGCCCGGCACGCCGGCGGTGTAGGCCGGGATGTACTGGAACGAGTTGTCCGGCCCCTTGACCGTGGTGTGCTGGCTGTTGCCCGAGAAGGTGAAGCTGAAGTTCTCGCTGGCCAGCCAGCGAACCTCCAGCTCCACGCCCTTGGCGCGGGTGCCGGTCGGCGTGCCGGTGATGCCGGTCAGCTGGGTGCGGTTCTGGCGGTAGCCGGCCAGCGAGCCGACCAGCGTACCCTTCAGCCACTGGAACTTGACCCCGGCCTCGGCCAGGTCGCTGTTCGACAGCCAGGCGTCGCTGGCGTCGGCCACCAGGCTGGCGGCCACGTCGCCGGCCTGGCTCATCTCCAGCGCCGAGGCCTTGGCGTAGGTGATGTAGGGCATCACCCCGCCCGGGGCCTTGTAGGTGGCGCTGGCGGTGTAGGTGAACTTGTCCTTGCCGGCCTTCTGCTCGCCGGCGACCTGGTAGCTGAGCGCGCCGGTGTCGTGCGAAGTGACGTCGTAGTCGTCCCAGCGGCCGCCCAGCATCAGGTTCAGCTTCTCGGCGACCGTGACGTCGGTCATGAAGAACAGGCCCTTCTGGCTCCAGTCGGACTTGTTGTCGTTCTCCCATGCCAGGCCCAGCACGCCTGAGCCGGTCTCGGTCGAGAACGGGCTGTCGATGATGTCGGTGGCCGTGGCCCCGAAGCTGATGTCGCGGCGGTCCAGGGCGATCACGCCGCTGTTGTAGCTTTCGCGCCGGCGGCCCGAGAAGTCGCGGTACGAGGCGCCGACGAACGACTTGGCCTTGACCGCGCCGTCCATGAATTCGTTGGCGAAGTCGTAGGTGACGCGGGCTTCCCAGACCGAGCTCTTGAACCAGGCCGGATAGCCGTACGAGACGAAGCGCTTGTTCTCCTGGTCGTCGTAGAACAGCTGGGCCTTGATCGTGCTGTCGGGCGACAGGGCCTTGGCCAGGTCGAAATACAGGGTGTTGGTGTCGGTCTTAGAGAAGTCGGCCGGGCTGATATAGACCGTGCGCGGCGACAGCTTCACCGTGCCCACCCCGGCGTCCAGCACGTGGGCGGCGTTGGTGTTGTAGAAGCCGTAGTACGGGATGTAGAGCGGGTTGAAGGTCGGGTCGTAATAGTACGGATTGGCGCCGTTGCCGCTGATCTCGTTCAGGGTCATGCGGCCGTTGCCGTCGCTGTCGACCAAGGTGGTGTCGCGACCGGTGGTGTAGGTCCCGTGATCGATCAGGCCCTGGGTCAGGCGGTTCCAGCCCGGCGTCTGCACGTCGCCGTCCGAGTGGTACTTCATGCCGCCGAACGCCGTGGTCCAGCCGCCGCCCAGGTCGAAGTCGGCCGAGAGCTCGCCGGTCTGGCGGCGCGGATAGATCCCCTTGTAGAAGCTGTGGCTGTCCTCGACCTCGCCATAGGCGTAGACGCCGCCGGTCACGGGACCCAGGTTCACCGGCAGGCCGATCTGGGCCGTGGCGTTCTTGCGATTGTACGAGCCGTAGGTGGCGGTGACCTCGCCGGTCGGCTCGCTGAGATAGCCGCCCTCGTTCTTGCCCGACTTGGGGATGAAGTTGAGCATGCCGCCCACCTTGCCCGAGCCGTAGATCGGGGTCGGCGGGCCGCGCACGATCTGGATCTGGTCGGCCGCGCCGATCGGGGTGGAATAGGTGCCGCGGTTCTCGATGCGCTTGAAGCCACGGAAATAGTTCTCGGCCAGGGTGCCGCGGATGTTCAGCGCGCCGGGCACGCCGTAGAAGCTGGCGGTGTAGGTGCCTGGAGACACGGCGGTCAGGCCGTCGATGGTCTCGATGCCGTAGCGCTGCAGGGTGGTGTCGCTGACGAAGCTGGCCGAGCGCGGCGTCTCCAGCAGCGGCTTGTCGAGGCCGAACACGGTGTTGTTGGGCCGGGTCTCCAGCAGTCCCGCCTTGTCGCGCGCCTTGACCACGATCTCGTCGACGGCGGTCGAGGCGTCGGCCGGATCGGCGGCGAAGGCGGGCGACGCGGCGACGGACAGGGCGAGCAGAACAGCGACGGAAGATCCCGCCATCAAAAGCCGTTGGTTCGACATGACGTCCTCGTTCGAGGCCGTCGCGCCCATCACCCGCGGTGATTATCCCCAGGACGACGCCTCTTGAGAACCAGCATCGCCCAGTCGCCGCCGGCTGGCCGGATCGGTCTCTGACATTTTGAACGAAATGTCTCAGCCGCCCGGTTCTTGCTCAGTCGCCGGCCCCTTTCGCCCGGCGGGGGTCAAGAAACTTGATCCACCGCGCACAAGGCGCCGCCAAAAGCGTCGGGCGCGGGGCGGTCAGCGCGCGCTGGTGTCGATCCAGACGACGTCGCCGCGATCCCGGTCGCGGAGCCAGGGCACGGCCTTGGCGGCGTCCCAGGCGGCGGTGATCAGGCCGCCGGTGACGACGCACAGGAAGGCCAGGCTGCGGAGCTTGGCGAAAGCGGACATGAAACGACACCTCCCGCCTGGAATGATGCGGGGCCGAGGGTTGCCGCTTGGTTGACCGGGCCATGACCGGCGGCGCGACCGTCTGACGCGCCCCGAAGGCCCGGCGCCGGCCATGGGAGCGGGCGCCGGGCTTGGCGGGGATGAGAGCCAGCGATCGTCCGTGGACGGATTCTGTCGCAAATCTGTCGCCAAACTGTGACAAATGACGGCGGCACAGGACGTACAGTTCGTTCGCTCCCTCGTTCTCGTCCCTTCGAAAGTAGGAATGTCCCCCATGAAGACCCTGCTCGGAGCCACCGCAGCGCTCGGCCTGCTGGCCGGCGCGTCCAGCGCCCACGCCGCCCGCGACTATGTCTGGGCCGCCGGCTCGTCGACCGTGTTCCCGTTCGCCACCCGCACCGCCGAGAACTTCGCCAAGAAGACCGGCAAGAAGTCGCCCAAGATCGAGAGCCTGGGCACTGGCGGCGGCATCAAGATGTTCTGCGGCGGCATGGGCGAGAAGTTCCCCGACATCGCCAACGCCTCGCGCCCGATGAAGAAGTCCGAGTTCGAGGCCTGCAAGGCCAAGGGCGTCAACAACATCGTCGAGCTGAAGGTCGGCTTCGACGGCATCGTCGTGGCCATGGACAAGTCCTCGCCGGACTACAGCTTCAAGGTCGAGCACCTGTTTCTGGGCCTGGGCCAGACCGTGCTGCGCGGCGGTCAGTTCGTGGCCAATCCCTACAAGACCTGGAAGGACGTCGGCGCCGGCCTGCCGGCCAACCGCATCCTGGTCTACGGGCCGCCGCCCACCTCGGGCACCCGCGACGCCTTCGTCGAGCTGGCCATCGAGGCCGGCGCCAAGAAGTTCCCGACCGCCAAGGCCCTGGCCGAGAAGGACGAGAAGGGCTTCAAGGCCAAGGTCGACCCGCTGCGCACCGACGGCGCCTGGGTCGACGCCGGCGAGAACGACAACGCCATCGTCGGCACCATCGAGAAGACCCCGGGCGCCCTGGGCGTGTTCGGCTACAGCTTCCTCGAGGAGAACGGCAACCGTATCAAGGGCGCGGCCGTCAACGGCGTGAAACCCTCGGCCCAGACGATCGCCAGCGGCCAGTACCCGCTGTCGCGCTCGCTCTACATCTACGTCAAGAAGGACCAGGTCGGGGTGACCCCGGGCCTAAAGGAGTTCATCGCCGAGTTCGTGTCCGACTCCGCGACCGGCCGGGGCGGCTACCTGCAGGGCCGCGGCCTGATCCCCCTGCCCCCGGCCCAGCACGAGGCCATGAAGGCCGCCGCCGGCAAGCTGCCGCCGATGGCCGCGCCGAAGTCGTAGGGCTTTCGGTCAGGGCACATGGAAACGGCCCCGGAGCGATCTGGGGCCGTTTTTCATTGCCATAGGGTGAAATCAGTTCGTCGGATGCTCGTCGCCCGCCCGCGAGGTCATGCCCGCGGCGGCGGCGTCGTCGGCCATCTGGGCGTCGACCGGCGGGGGTTCAACGGCGGCGGCGGGGGCCGGGACGGTGGCGACCGGCGGCGGCGCTTCGGGCCTGGGCGCGGCGGCGACCGGGGTGCGCCGGGCGGCGGCCGTGGCGGCCGCGTCGTCGGCGGCCGTGCGGATCTCGGCCGGCCCCTGTTCGTAGCCGCGGTCGAAATTCATGGTGGACGCCATCAGCAGCACGCCGGCGGTGGCGATGGCCCCGACCAGGGCCCCCAGGAGAATCCATCCGAACGGGTTGCTGTGGCGTTCGGCCTTGGCCATCCGGGCTTTCCTCTGATCTTCGGCCCTCTTAGGAGCCGACCCAACGTCGGACGGGTCCGACGTCGACGTGGACGAAGTTGCTGACGGGGTAATAACCCACGCCGCCGCGTCCGAGATCCAGGGCCGCGGCCCGCAGTCGATCCAGAGCGACGTCCTCCAGATAGACATCCATGGCCTTGCCGTCCATGTGCAGGCTGCGTTTGGCGACCTGGCCGCTGCGTTCGTGCAACATGGCGTTGGTCGTGGGCGAGCGGTAGCCGGAGATCACCTGGAAGTGCGCCTTGGTCTCGGTCTTCTGGGCCAGGGCCGACAGGGTGTCGAACAGCTCCGGATGCATCGAATAGACGTCGCCGGTGCGGTAATCGCGCAGCACCTTGTCCAGGGCCTGGACGGCGTCGGGCACGTATTCGCCCTTGTCGAAATAGACCGCTTCCAGCTTTTCCTGGGTATGGACGTTGTGCAGCTTCAGCCAGCGGGGGGCATGGGAGACGGCGGAGGTCCGGGCGATCGGCGCCGCGACGGGCGGGGCGGCCGCGGCCGGGAGGCCTTCCGCGGGCAAGCCTTCGGGAAGGTCGGACTGACTCTGGAGAAGATCGCCGATCGGATCGGAGACTCCCAGTTTCGACTGCGCGAAGGCCGCCATCGGCCCGACCGCGCTGGCGCCGAGCACGCCGAGGCCAAGCCCCAACAGCTTGCGTCGTTCGATCATCGTTACGCTTCCCCGGACTGACCTTGCGAGACGCCGGAAGGCCGGACCGCCGCACTTGGCGACCCTCTCGCGAGCACTAAAACGCCAGAGTCTTTACGAAACGGCCACGGTCTTCCGAACGGAAGACCAGCCGAAACGAAAGGCTGCTGCCCGGAAAGAGGCCTTACGCGGCGCCGTGGGTCAAGCTGAGCTAGGGGCTCCTGCGGCGATACGCTGCACCAGCACCGTGTCCCAGCCGTACGGGTCGTCGCGGAAGTTCATCTGCCCGTCTGGGGTCATATAGGCCGTCCAGTAGAGCAGAAATACGGCGATGGGCTGGGCCAGCGGCGCGCGCACGGTCTTGCCCGCCGCCAGGATGGCGTCGACCACGTCTGGCTGCCAATCGGGGCTGGAGGCCAGGAGCTGCTTGGCCAGGGGGATCGGCTTTTCCAGCCGCACGCAGCCGTGGCTGGCCAGGCGGCTGAAGCTGGCGAACTTCGAGCGGCTGGGCGTGTCGTGCAGATAGACGCCGTAGGGATTGTCGAAGTCGAACTTCACCAGGCCCAGGGCGGCCTTGGGCCCGGCCTTCTGCTGCAGCCGCGAGGTCCCCTCGCCCGTCGAGATGACGATGAAGTCGTTGCGGGCCAGATAGCCGGGGTGGGCCCGTTCCTTGGGCCACAGCTCCTTGGCGGCGATCGACGACGGCACGTTCCACGGCGGATTGAGCACGATCGAGTGGATCGTCGACTGCAGCATCGGCGTCTCGTCGCCCGGTCGGCCGGTCACCGCCCGCATGGTCAGGTTCGGGGCGTCGTTGTGGAAGACGCTCATCACCGCGGCGGCGATGTTGACCTGGATGCGGTCGGCCGGCAACTCCTGGGGCAGCCAGCGCCAGCGCTCCATATTGGCCAGGATCTGGTCGATCCGGCGCTCCACGGGCACGTTCAGCGCCGCCAGGGTGGCCGGGCCCAGGCCGCCGTCGGGATTGAGGCCGAAGCGCTTCTGGGCGCGCATCAGGGCCTGCTGCAGGGCCGCGTCGAACACCGAGGCCCGATCGACGGCCACCGTCGTGTCCTCGACCGCCAGCCGGGCCTCAAGGGCCGCGATGCGCGGATCACCGGTCGCGCCCAGCTTCAGCGGCGCGCCTGGCGGCAAGGCCTTCCAGCCGCCGACCGCGGCGATGTCGCGATAGGTCGCCAGGCCCTTTCGCAAGGTCTGGTAGCCGGTATAGGGCGGCGGCAGGCTGTCCAGCCACGGCCCCAGGCGGTCCTGGGCGGCGGCCTGAACGAAGTCGGGGCCCGGATCGTAGGGCCCGGGGCGCAGACCCCAGTCGCCGAGGAAGGCGTCCGGCGCCAGGCGGCCGGTGCGCACGGCCCTGGCGTAGCGCAGGGTCAGGTCGATCAGCCGGGCCTGGGCGCCTTGGCGCGTGGGGGCGTCTCGGGCGCTCAGCGACGGCAGCAGCGCGTCGGGCGCGAAGGCGTCGGCCTCGAAGCCGTGGGTGTAGGCCTGCCCCAGGGTCCGCAGCAGCAGCTCGACCTGGTCGGACCGCAGCACCACGCTGGTCGGCGACGGCGGGGCCGGCTGCTGCGGCGCCCGCTGCGGGGCCCGCACCAGGGGCGGATTCTGGATCTGCGCGACGGCCGAGGAAACCGAGAGAAGAGAGACCGCGCCGCCAAGCAGTGCGTCACGTTTGGTCCAGGACTTGATCACCGTCGAAAGGTCTCGCCGCACGTTCGCGCGCGGCCAGTCCGCGCGCCCTCAAATGGCCGTTGCGATCCGGGCTCGTCAACGCCCGTGTCGTGGAAGGCCAACGGTTCAGAGTACTTATGGTTCTTTATTTCGGATGCGGAACCTTAACGCCACACTGGCGGTTTGATCCGACGTCGGGGCGTGCTGTCACGCCCTTTCAGCGTCAGGATTTCGTCGATGAGGATCGCCCAGGTTCCGCCCCTGTACGAAGCCGTCCCGCCGCGGTTCTACGGCGGCACCGAACGAGTCGTCGCCCACCTCACCGACGCCCTGGTCGACCTGGGCCATGACGTCACCCTGTTCGCCTCCGGCGACGCCCGCACCAAGGCCGAGCTGGTGGTCGTGCGCGACCAGGCCATGCGCCTCGATCCGGCCCCGCTCAAGTCGGACCTGGCCGCCCACCTGGCCATGCTGGCCGAGGTCCGTCGCCAGGCCCATCGCTTCGACGTCCTCCACTTCCACACCGACATGATCCAGTTCCCGATGTTCGAGGACATGGCCGGCAAGACCCTGACCACCCTGCACGGGCGGCTGGATCTGAAGGACCTGGCGGGCGTCTATCGCCGCTGGCCGCAGTTTCCGCTGGTCTCGATCTCGGACGATCAGAGACGTCCCCTGCCCTTCGCCAATTGGGCCGGCACGGTGCTGCACGGCATGGCCGAGGAGATCTACGATTTCCGTCCGAAATCCGAGGGTTACCTGGCTTTCCTCGGCCGCATCTCGCCCGAGAAGGGCCCCGACCGCGCCATCGCCATCGCCAAGCGCCTGGGCAAGAGGCTGAAGATCGCCGCCAAGATCGACGCCGCCGACCGCGCCTATTTCCATGAAGAGGTCGAGCATCTGATGGACCATCCGCTGATCGAGTTCATCGGCGAGATCGGCGACCACCAGAAGTCCGACTTCCTGGGCGGCGCCGACGCCCTGCTGTTCCCCATCGCCTGGCCCGAGCCGTTCGGCCTGGTGATGATCGAGGCCATGGCCTGCGGCACGCCGGTGATCGCCTACAACTACGGCTCGGTGCCCGAAGTGATCGAGGACGGTCTGACGGGCTTCATCGTCCGGGGCGAGGACGAGGCGGTGGCCGCGGCGCGGCGCCTGGGCGAGCTCGACCGCCTTCAGATCCGCCGCCGGTTCGAGACCCGGTTCTCGGCGGTCGCCATGGCGCGTCGCTATCTGGCGCTCTATGATCGGCTGGAGAACGCGTCCGCGCCGCCGCGCCTGACGCTGGCCCAAAGCGCCTGACCGCGGCCCCGCGCGCGACGGCCGCGTCGCGGACATGATCAGGCCGTAAGAAGTCTGGGACCCGCCCGCCGCGGATGCGCGACGCGGCGAGTTTGCGAGGGACCTCAGCGCAAGGGGCCGAACGACATGGACGATCTCACACTAGGCCCGACCCCGAGCGGCGCCGTCGAACAGGGCGAAACCGGCGAGCCGCGCGTCCCCTACCGGCTGTTCGCGCTGAAGGACAAGGACACCTTCCTGGTGGCCGACGCGTTCGGCGACGTGCTGGGCGCGGCCGATGGCCTGTTCCACGACGACACCCGCCTGCTGTCGCGGCTGCGCCTGCTGCTCGGCAACCGCTCGCCGGCCCTGCTGAGCGCGGCGGTGTCGCAGGACAACGTGTTCTTCACCTCGCACTCGACCAACGAGCCCCTGCCCGCCCTGGGCGGGGCGGCGGCGCCGCACGGCGCGATCCATGTCGAGCGCAAGCGGTTCCTGTGGGACCAGCGGCTCTACGAGCGCCTGCGCTTCGTCAACTACAGCCGCGACATGGTGATCCTGCCGGTCGGCCTGGAATACGACGCCGATTTCCACGACATGTTCGAAGTGCGCGGCTCCAAGCGCCCGGCCCGCGGCCGGGTCCTACCCGCCGAGACCAACGGCCGCTCGGTGACCTACGCCTATGACGGCTTGGACGGCGTGCGCCGCAACAGCATCATCTCGTTCTCCGAGCCGCCCGGACGCCTGGGTCCACAGCGCGCCGACTTCATGTTCATGCTGACGCCCGAGACCCATTTCGACCTCTATATCGAGGTGGGGGGCGAGCCCGCCCAGCCGCCGACGCGCGAGCGGTGGCGGGCGGCGGCGGCGCGGGCCCGGATCGACATGCGCAACCGCCGACGGCGCGGCGCGCGGCTGCATAGCTCGGGCCGGCTGTTCAACGACTGGCTGGAGAAGTCGCGGGCCGACCTTG